>Ga0123352_10012109_pt1 | contig 13623 bp, 6 predicted proteins | sample TergutLab28metaG_FD_89700 | JGI IMG/M metagenome (GOLD analysis project Ga0123352, IMG submission 89700) | Labiotermes labralis P1 segment gut microbial communities from Petit-Saut dam, French Guiana - Lab288 P1 | ecosystem: Host-associated > Arthropoda: Insects > Digestive system > Gut ...
GTGTGCGCATCAGCGGTAGTAATGATAGTAATGCTGGATACACCATGTTCCGAGGTAGTGTGAAGAGTACTGGCTACCCACTCCATTGGCCAGTTTCCCCTTTACTTACCCTCCCATGCGGCACCGTGTGCCATCACATTTCAACTGGGCTGTACGTTTAAGGGTCTTGCCAGAGATCCTCTTTTATTCAGTTAAGTTCCAATTATACAAGGGATTTCATTTATCCAGCACAAAACCAAAATTGAAACATGACCGTTTGACGACCGAAGTTCTTCCGCATTACACAAAGAACTCGAATTCCTCTCTCACAACTGACAAATTCCGTCTCCCCTAAAAGAACAAGCCGATTAACGTTGTACAGGAAAGTGAACGGTTTTTTGGTGAAAATCGTACGAAAACATACGAACGGCGTATGGGTAGATCACTAGAGTTAAAGTGGGTGGTGCATGGAATTACCATTTACCTTTAAATGGCTAACATTCCCGTAGTAGTTAGCAGTTCTTATAATGAAGTTACGAGAACAACAAACGAGTAAGGTCGTAAATAATGGATAAGTTGACATAATCAGCCCTAAAAAAAATGAGCAGAAATTTCCACACGTTTTCAAATAACGATAGTGGCCACCTGGATTATGATGCGGTACAATAACTTCAAACTCTCTAATTCCTACATGTATTCGCAGTTAGGTTCATGATGTTATGTACCACTTATTGATACTCATAGTTTAGTGATAATGAACTTGAAACGTAATTTTGGACAATAACGTAATAATTACTTGGGCCCGGTAGCTCAGTCGGTATAGCGACTACGTACTGGACGGTCCGGGATCGAATTCCGGAGGGGACGAGATTTTCCGCCCGTCCAGACCGGCCCTGGGGCCACCCAACCTCCTGTAAAATTGGTACCGGGTCTTTCCCGGGGGTAGAGGCGGCCGGGGCGTGCGGCTGACCCCCCACCCCATCTAGTGCAGAGGTTCTAGAAAGAGTAGAGCTATACCTCTACTCACCCTAAGGGCCTTCGTAGCCTATAAAAGGGTGAAAACATATCTACGTAATAATTACGTAGGCTTAAGAAATAACTTTTATATTTTGTGTTAAATCTATCTTGGGTCGAGTTTCTCTGAAGCTAATCCGGGGTCAGTTTCATATTGCTACTTGACTCTCCTTGACTAAACAGAAATTTTATTTAAGGTCTAACATTTAGTTGTTACGAGAACAAAGAGTTGTTCTAATGGTGTAACTATGTCGTATTAATTAAAACTAATTGCCTTTGTAATTTTAAATCTGAACATGGGCAAAGCTTCACTTTAATTAAAGTCAAGTGTGGTTAGATGGCTCCAGGAGAAGACCTTTTGTAAATTCAGTTTGACAAATAGGATGTAGGAAAACACACGTGTCTCAACGAATAAGTGTCCTTTTGTAACTTCATGAACATCTGCTTACATTTCTCGCTAATGTTCGAGTAAAATGAAAAATGTGTGCTTCTTGAGCTTTCCCTTATATAACAGAAAAACCAAATTTCAAAATGTACCCTTCCAAAGCGAAATAAGTAGGCTTAGGATTTTACGGTGTTGTTTGAGTATGTGAGTCGACCAAATTAAATTTTTATTAAATTTTATCAATTTTCACGAAACTCTGTAAAAACACTGTGCCTATTAAGCCCACCACAACGTTTTACATTGTAACTTCCTACAATTAGTAACGACACCAACATGACGGGTATGCGAACCACAGAAGTGCTAGGCGGTGATGAGAATTTATTCGTTTTATAATGGGAAAATACATTACTCGGGGAAGGCAACATGAGTCTGTGCAATAAAAGGGGAGAAAAACACAATAATGAAGTGCAGATTTTTAGATGCGTTCGCAAAATTGCGAAATCATCTATTAACTTCCTTATTTTTCTTACTTAATTACTTACTCCATGGAACAGAGTCCTCCTTGAGAAGTTAAGCGGTGCTCAGCTAGTCAGAAATTCCCCGAATTTTATGGAACCCCAAGGTTCATTACCGCATTTACAAGTTCCCGCCAGCTGCCATTATCTTGAGCCAAAGGACTATTAGCTTCGTCGTATCAGTCGATGTGTCCGTCCGTCTGCACGGAACAAATCGGTTACCACTGGACAGATTTGCATGGAACTTGATACTACGGTATTTTTTGAAAATATTTAGAAAAAAATTAAAATTTGATTAAGATATGTCAAGAATAACAGGTACTTTACATGAAGTATTACCTACATTATTGATAATATGTAGCCGAATTCTTCTTAGAATGAAAAATGTTTCATACAAATGTACAGAAAACCAAAACACACATTCTAAATTCAATAAATTTTTTTCCCCCGAAAAAAGTAATGTTTATGAGATAATGTGGAAAAGTATGGTAGAGCCGGAGAGTCCACAGATGACAATACTGCGCATGCTCTTTGCATGCTGGATCACTAAAGTTACGTACACATGCACACACACACACACACGCACACAAACTCAGAATATGTAAAAACACATTAATTTTCCACGCAAGCAATGGTTACGCGAACGCGCCTCAAAGTTACTGCATTTGTTCATTTCCAGTCTTGTTCTGAATGGCTAGTATTTATTATTAAAATATAAACAATGATATCGGGCTTCTGTTAGTAATTACTGATCACAGTTGTTGAATAACCTATTATTATGATACCATATTCACCCCTGTACAGCCAAGCTTTACTTCTAAGAGTCTACATGGCGTCACATTCTAGAAAACGTCATTCTTCAATCTACAAACTAAGGAACCACCGAGTATTAATCGAAGTTGCGTTCCCAAACGGATGCACGTAATTATTACCACCTGACAGGGAAATAATTAATTTCGTAAATAAATGTGAAGCTATCAATTTACACATTTGGATGGACCTTTAGGGCTCCAAGAGGCTGAAACTCCAAGAACATGAAGGTGGAAAGGTTGTAAGCCCTACGCACCGGCCGCCTTTACCCCCAGGAGACAACCCTGGTACACAATTCACTTAGAGGCAGAGTCAATCCCAGGGGAGAGTGCGGCCGGAAGGATTATGTCCAGACCATGGGGAAGAGAACCCGCGATCTTCCGGCTTACAGCACAGCGCCACAACAGAAAGGTATTTGGTCAGTATAATTACGCTTACACAGCAGCTGTTCGAGACGATTTTCCCTCTTTTAGAATCGACGTATTTACTCCGAGTAGTAAGTACCGCATGAACACACAGTACTGAGTACCGTTTAAAACATCTGTCCGCAATGGACAGTGCGGATGTTACCAAACTTCATGTAAACTGTGTAACTAGTCATCAATCACAATATCGACTTATCCTACAGCGCCAACATAACCACGCCCCAAACGCTAAGCACAGGTTATTCGTACCAACAAGGTATGACTGATATACTGACATATCCTTATAAATCCAGGAGATTGTTTCATCCGTAAGCCATTGAATAAGTTTAAAATCCGATGAAATATTTCGATATATTGCCAGTTATATACACAGTAAATTAATTTTGTTTGAACTGTGTGTGTATCATTTTGACATGTTTCTTGCTTTTGTTATTGTTTTTAATATTTCATTTGTCCATCGCCTCGTGGACAGCTGAATAATGGAATGTCCATGTAGTCGTTTGCCATAATTTATATACGCATGTACAGCAGCTATGCTTATCTAATCAAACATGCAATCCGTCTTCCAGCCCTCCAGCAGGAATAACCAGCATTATTCGTGAAACGCTATTTTGAAATTAAGCTACTCATATCTATTAAAACGCGTTATGATACAATTTTAATATACTTTCATTTCTTAAAGGACGTAAGTGGAATTATGAAAGCATCACGGTTTGTGACCGTCTCTGTCTGTGCCCATTAACATACCTGGAAGTGGTTCGGCCACCCATTTCATGTCGATATTAATTAGTGTCATTATCGTAATGTAATTTTATGTAAATCAAGTTTTGTAACGCTAATATACTCGTACAGCCTTTCCCATTAAACCTGACTTTTACTCTAATAATTTTAATTAAATGCTGTGTTTTCAGATTATTCATTTTGGGCTATGCTTAATTAGAACCTTAATTCTATGACGACGAGTTTAGTTTAAATGGATTACAGCACCTTGATGAAAGACAGCTTTGTTCCTGCTGATTAGGTCTTGTAACTTTTAACAATGTCCCTTCTCTAGCGTTTCAACTATATACAGAATGTCCAGGGGACTTGATGTCTTAACAAAAGGGCTACATTCCGAATCTCAAACCCAGTAAAAAATTTTGTATTGACGAGGGTCTGATTCGGAACAGTTACAAAGCTACGGGACTTCAAAAAGCAGGTTTCTCAGTCAGAACAGAATTTCAATACTTAATATTTCAGCTACGTGTTATAGGTTCTGTTTTGAATAAAGATAGATGTCACTTGTTTTATTATTTCATTATTTAATGCTCAACATGTTTCGAATGTTAGTACATCCATCCTCAGGAGCTTGCGACTTATTTGTTGAGTTATTTCATGGGTTTTATTGCTGTTTCCATGTGTGTTGGTGTTACCGTGTGGTTCGGCTGGAGTGGTGTGGTATTCTTATGCAGGCTGAACTATCAAGATGATGCACGGTCCAATAAACATAAGCTTCTGTTTTGTAGCTATCATCAGGCCGTTCCTTGGAATATAAAAAAAGGAACTCAGTTAATACAGTTTCAGTATTGATCGGAGATCTCGGACCAATACAGTAACTGTACCATTTTCTTCTTTTCATATTCTTGGGAACGGCCTGATGATGGCTACAAAACAGTAGCCGAAACATGTAGCTGATTTATGAAATATTAAAATTGTGTTCTGTCTGAGAAACCCGCATCTCTATTTCGTTGTAAACACCAGGAGGATGACACACGGTAAACAATAAAGCTATGGGATATTTAAATATGAATGAATAAGGAGAGAACACACGGGATGTTTATGTGGTAGACATGTTTCTATTTAACATAATTTCATTTCGGATTTTTTAAATGTTTTGTTGACAGTGCATCTCGATATAATCGTGTAAAGAAAAAACAACTTGATGCACAAACTCTTATAATAAAACCAACTAGATGCACTAATTCCTCAAATTTACCTTTGGAATAAAACTCTACATGCTTCGGACAGTTCCTCTGTCCATCATCAGGAGTCTTTCACTGTACACACAGCAATGGTACATGTCATACAGGCTTGAAGGATCAGGACGAAACTGAGTTCCATCCTGATCCTGCTTGCAAGCTGTCAGCAAACCTGTTTGACATGCATCACTGCTGTGTTTACAGTGAAAAAACTTGATGATGTTAATAGGAACTGTCCGAAACACGTAGTTTTTTTTTCCAAAAAATAAATTTGAGAAATTAGTGCATCTAGTTGGTTTTGTTATAAGAATTTATCACGATGCCGGGTCACCTGAACGTCAAAATTGATGCACAACTTGTAATTAGTATATTTCGTCAACCTCTACATGTTTCGGGCGTATTTAGGCCCATCATCAGGAGGTACAACCGTATGTATAGAACAAATGGTAACTATTATTCTCTGCAGATGACTGCCTGTTGTCCTTGACGGAATCATCAGACAGTCATCTAAAAAGTACAGTAAGTACCAAATGTTGTATACATACGGTTGTAGCTCCTGATGATGGGCTTAGATACGTCCGAAACATGTAGAGGTTGACGAAATATACTACGAATAAATTCTGCATCAAGTTGGTTTTTCTTTACACGATTCATGTGGTAAGAATTAAATAGTACAATATTGAACTCAATACCAACCACGTGACTAACAGTACCTAGGGGTACACGTGACATTTTACGTAAGGGAAAAGGCTAGACTATTTTGAATTCTGAAGCCCAATGACTATACTTGAAACAATTTAAACTCAGATTTTGAATGAAAAGTTTATTTATCAAAGAAACCATAATATATTTAGCCTTAGAACTCGTTACCTCTCCCCTCACGCTAGGATCAAGCTGTCGGGAAGACGAAGCTTGAAATTTGCACACATTCCATAACACGAAAACTTTAGGGAGACTTTAGACATAACAGTAAATTATACAAAGTGCTCATCGGGCAAATGTGTTTAAGCCGAACTTGTAACACTTTACCTGCCCCAGGAGGCCACAAGTATAGTCTGCGGCCTAACAGACTGGTAAATGAAATAATTTCTATGAAAAGCAGCCAGAAATATGATTTATATTGCTAGATCTGTGGTTCACACGGCTGTGACACTGAAGGTTAGAGCTGGCTGTGACGTGAAGTGGTTCAGTCTGACAGCTAGTTACCGGTGTTTCGGGCGGACCTGCTGCCACCACCTTCAGGCTAGAAGATGAAGGTGGAAGTCTCCTCCAACACGATAGTAACTAGATAAATGGGATACGCGTCATCACCTAACCAGAAGACTGTTTATCTTGATTCTTCATCTTCACAACATTAAAAAAAAACGCAAGTTTTGGAAGTAGTACATTCCACTGAAGAGAATATAAAGAAAAGAAGTCCACAGATCCCAAAGAAAACACTTAAGGTGAAAATGAAGAAATCAGATGAAAATAACAATAGAACGGCACAATAAAAACTGGAAGATATAGAAAGCAAACTAATTCACGAACTAATTCACGACACTAAACCAATAAAATTGCACAAACTTGTTCTTTAGATATTCATATTACAATATCACATTGAATATTGCTGCACGTTTCGTCCAGAAATGGACCGTCATCAGGGAATGAAAGCAACAGTTTTTTGGTTAGGTTAGGTTAGGTTAGGTTAGGCATCCCCGTTGTCTTTTCAATGAACAATAAAATGAATGTAGCCTCTTCAGTATAACACAACTTTTTACATGGATTACAGTTTGAAGATGACTAAGCGGTAATATCAGCTACATGTTTCGGCTTCTGTGTAAAGCCATCTTCAGACTGTTATTACAAAAGTGTTTTATATACAATGACTATTAAAACACTGAACATTGCAAATTGTACATCAAAACACCTGCGATCCACCGTGCTTCTGACCAAATCACAGATTACTGAAACAACAGTGCCACTATGTTCTATATATTAAGGGGTAAAGCAATAAATTACGCATATATTGTTGTCATAAGCCTGTGTTTGTACTTACTACAGTCTGAAATGTACGAAATATGAAATGACACGGATGAACCAGTTTCGAAGTGAAGGCGCGGATAAATATCCCACTACAAGAGCTGTAAGTTTCATAAATATGATACTATTTTATTGCATCAGCTTTAAGAAGCCAAACTCAAAAACGAGATACCACGGACCTTCGTCAGAACGCTCTATGCATTACCACATGTCTTGTGGTATACTGTATCACAGCTGAGACGCTAAAACTGAATGCAGAACAGTAACGAATATACATAATATTTTTTTGGTAGGAGAAAGTGAAAATATTTCTATAAATACAAGATGTTGGTCGGTAACACTTTATTTATATCGATAACACTTTATTTATATAGAAGAGTAGTATATTTTGTCAGGGCGACATGTTTTGGCCTTATAAGGTCATCCTCAGACCCTCCAAGAAGACAGATCCAAGAGTTGTTTATGTTTCATTGCATTGTGGGATCCCAAATGCTTCCAAATTATTGTTAGAGAAGTGTAAAATACCTAAGCTTGAATGTACTGAAATTGTAGGACGGCTTTGACATAAAATTGGAACCTTATCTGGAACGGTAGTACATTAAAATCACTGTATATGCTGCAGGTGAGGTGTTTCTGGAATTTTATTTTGGCATAATTAGGGATTATTTTCTTTGCGAGGCATTGCCTATTGAAATAGATATTTGTACAACATTTTAAAAGCTTGGATCTTGTGTTCTTATACCGATTGATGGCACTAGTCTGATCGAATAAACATTTGACTTTTTGACGTTTTGTTGACCGTGCATCTCAGTATATTTATCTCTGTATTTAACCAACTTGATGCACAAAATTTGTTTCAAATAAGATTTTATTTCATGCCTCTACATGTTTCGAGCACATGTGCTTATCATCAGGAGGTCAAAATTGTATAGACAGCATCCAGTATCATCACACGTATAGGTGACCGTCTCGTGCATGAGACGGCCACCTATAGGTGTGATGATACCAGAGGCTGTGTAATGCAATTTTGACCTCCTGATGATAAGCAAATGTGCTCGAAACATGTAAAGGCATGAAATAAAATCTTATTTAAAACAATTTTTGTGCATCAAGTTGGTTAAATACAGAGATAAATATAAATTTGGTGTTTTCCATCCCGAAGTGTTGTAACATGTAAATACAATACGTCATTCAATAACACAACACTTTATTTATATACAAAAGTAGTATATTTTGTCAGGGCAACATGTTTGGGCCTTACAAGGTCATCCTCAGGTTCTCTAAGAATATTTCTACCGCTTGGAGGAACAAGAGGTATATGGGAGAATAAAATTAAAGTGGATCTTAAAACAGAACTGTACCATGTAGAATGCATTCATGTGGCTGAAGATAATGATAAGTGGCAGGCTGTGACCAACACGATAATGATAAGTGGCAGGCTGTGACCAACACGATAACGAATATTTGGGTTCAGCAAAACTCGGGGAATTTCTTGGCTAGCTAGGGACTCAACATTTATTCAGGAAGGACTCCGATCCGACGAACGTCATTCGGTAGCAATGAATTGACAATTTGATCACTTCAACAGACTAGATACTCTACATTCAGTTTAAAAACAGACACGAGAAGAATAAGTCTGCTGCAAAACAGCTGCACGCATTTAAATACAAGGGTGCTTATAAGTCCTTAGCCCGACCAGGAAGGAAACAAGCTACATTCCCTGCATTTTATGGATCTTGGAGGTTCATTACCACATTCACAAGAGTCCACCACCTGTCCCTACCCTAGCCAAATTAATCCATTCTTCTGCCCATCACACTTTTGACAGGCGCAGCTTGTTTCCTTCCTGGTCGGACTAAGGACTTATCAGCACCCCTGTACATGTTCACATTTCATTCCTGTATGTCCATATACAGGAACAAATGGTCTGCAGTGGATTGGTGGAGCGGTTGTACTTGTCAGTTCACTGATTCTCTTCCACTTACCACAGTTGTGCTGTAGTTTTGCGAGACAAAACACGTACGTACTTGTTTTCAACTAGTGTAACGTTTCATGACATTACGATACATTTGAGATTTATCTTTTTGGAAGTGACAATATGCAGTTCGGCTGATTTCATAGGTCATGAAATACATAAAATCCGTGTCATATTCCTTGATATACGCCTAGAGCAGGCAACAATACATTTATTTGCTTGCTTACTTACTCCATGGAGCAGAGTCCTTCTAGAAGCCAACTGGTTCTCACCTAGTCAAGAAATTCCCCGCATTTTGTGCAACCCGAGTGCTCATTACCGCGTTTACAACAGCCTACCACCTGTCCCTATCTTGAGCCAGATCAATCCAGTCCATGCCCCCCCCCCATCCCACTTCCTGAAAACTCATCTTAGTATTATTCTTCCATTTACGCGTGGGTCTTCCAAGCAGTCTCCTTCCCTCGGGTTTCCCCGCCAAAATCCTGTATGCACCTCTCCTCTCCCCCATACGTACTACATGCTTCACCCATCTCATTAATCTCGATCTGATTACTTGATTAATATTTGAAGAGGAGTACAGATCATTAAACTCTTCATTATGTAGATTTCATTACAATCCGGAAAGCACATAAAACGCAACGGTAACTATCTGCGCCTCCTTAAATATTGTAAGGAACTCTGTGTTTTGCCCACATATTGTAAGGAAGTGTTTTGTTTGACACATACCATTAACGGAGATTACTGTTCCGGTAAGCCGGGTAGCTCAGACGGTATAGCGACTGAGCTCCGGGCTGGACGGTCCGGGATCGAATTCCGGTGGGGACGAGATTTTCCACCCGTCCAGACTGGCCCTGGGGCCCACCCAGCCTCCTGTACAATGGGTATCGGGTCTTTCCCGTGAGTGAAGTGCGGCCGGGGCGTGATGCTGACCACTCATCCCCTTCTAGTGCCGCGGTCATGGAAGCGTAGAGCTATACCTCTACCCACCCTCTGGGCCACACCGGGCATGTAACGGGTTATTACTGTTCCGGTGCACAACTGTCTGATCATGTGACTATTGACATATTAGGGAAGGAATTTGTCCCCCATGTAGCAGAAACTGAAATATATACAATCTAAACAAATTTAAATTCTCAGATTATTAATTATGAAAGAGCACACAGCGAGAGACAAAGATAACAACTGGCAGTTTGAAAATACGGTTCATTTTTGGATCCAAATCCCGATAAATTTCACTTTGCAACAGTAGGATACAGGCATGCGCTGTGGATACAACAGTTACACACGCGGATATCTGATATGCAACTGACAACCGGAATATTTATCTTGTGTACGACACAAAACAAAGAATGTAACAAACGTCACTGAAAACATGATTCATGTCGGTACATGCTCCTTTACAACGTAACTGTTATGTGCAGTCTGAGTGCAAATCGTAACCCTGCAGCCGAAATAAGAGAGTTGTAAAATTATGAAGCTGACCTACAGAAAATTTACGGACTGTGACAAATATTTCGAAATGTTAGCCTGTGTTATCTGAGAATGTGGAGTAGGCCTAGTGATGCTGAGGGGACCGCGGTAGCTCAGTGCTTAAGGTGCTGCGCTACAAATCGGAAGGTCACTGGTTCGATTCCAGATGGTGTCATTGGAATTTTTCATTGACATAATCCTTCCGATCGCACTATGGCTCTGGGATCGACTCAACCTCTAGCAGAAATGTGTACCAGGAGTATTTCCTGGGAGTAAAAAACGGCCGGTGTGTAAGACTGACAACCTTACTACCATTCTGGGCCATTGTCACATAGTCTGGGAACCTTAACTTCCTTGAACCCTCTGGGCACCTCGGGCCTGTAATGGGACTGATTTACCTTTATTTACCTACTGATGCTGAAACGTGAATTAAGGAGCTACTTTATTAGTAAGGTAAGTTTTCAGCATGGCCTGTTTTAAACACAGTATTTAAGTAAAATTTATAGGAATTTTATGTTATATTTGTGACTTAATGAAAGATTTTTCTTGAAGTTACAGTGCTGAAGGAAAAAAAAAATATTGGTACAGATAAAAGTATGCTCTTATAATCGTCAATTACTTTGATTACAACCTACCTTAAATTAAGTGTGACAATGACAAATTTATGGGAATTTAAAATACCAGAAAGGCGACGGCCTCTGATTAACGTTAGGTAATTTCGAATATTGGAAACCTACACTGAAGGGAACACCAAGTTACAGAAGTTATAATGTATTAGCATGGTTGTCACTCTACAAAAATGCGGAAAAAAAATTAAAGGACATTAGGGGTTTCAGGACTGATTCCCACCAAAATTTCCACTTACTGATGTTAAGCTACTTTAAAATATTCAGAGTAATTACTTCCACGATCGTTTTACTAAACACTTCTTACGTTAAACAGTATTTTGACAATATATTTAAATTCATTATCCTTCCCACCCCTCCAAAAGAACCCTTCAACAGAACATTGGAGTCAACACTGCGGCCTGTCTCAGTGTAACTTAGTATGCCTTACACTAACACTACACTTAATCAAGACAGCGGGGATGTGTAAGACGTGTTACGTTTCCAGAATATATTATGACACATCACAGTAGATTACACTGTATATATTTCTTTCCATGACACTTTCGTATGTATGCAGAGCGGACTATGAGGATGTTCAAGGATGGGGTGTAAGTGAGACTAAAGTCGTTTAGAGGGTGGAATTTAATACGTCATCCATTCTCTTTTACTTCTCATTGAAACTCGTGCTGACATTCGAAGCTGAGCAGTGACAGTCGGCAGATAACGATCTGTAGTGCTAATGATGAACTACACTTCCTTCCATGCTGCTCAGTTACAGCCATACTAATGAACTACGGCTAAAGTGCGAGCAAGGTCGAAAATAGTAACTTCAACAGCAAGCATTTTACTATGAACTGGGTCTCTGTAGTGTCTCAGTTCCTTCCAAACCTGCATACCAGAAGGTCATCTACACAGACTGACATACACCAGATGTCGTATTGATACAATTAATTCTCCTGATGATGGGCACATGGCTGCCCGAAACATGTAGAGAATAGAAATAAATATACATGAAAAAGAATTGCGCGTCAAGTTGGTTATTTACAAAGATTACAGGAATTGACCTTACTGTACGGAACCCGAAGGCTCTATTACTGTGTCCAAACTACCATGCCGCTAGTGATACTGAGCCAGATTATACCACTCCACATTCTACTATACTATTTCTTTATCACGCACTTTGGCATTAGCCTATTGTTTAATCTGCATGCATGTCTTCGGCGTAGCAGCCGGGATAGCTCAGACCGTATAGCGACTCGCTACGGGATGGACGGTCCGGGGATCGAATCCCGGTGGGGGTGAGAATTTCCGCACCTGTCCAGACCGACTCTGAGGCTCACCCAGCCTCCTACACAATGGGTACCGGGTCTTTCCCGGGGGTAGAGCGCCCGGGGTGTGGCGCTGACCACCCACCCCCATCTGGCGCCTAGGTTAATGAAAGAGTAGAGCTATTCTTCTACTCCCCCCTCTGGGCTTTCGTGGCCTGTTCTAGGGTGAACTTTACCTTTACCATGCCTTCTACGTGGTATACCTACTGTAGGTTTCCCAACCAAATTCCTGCACGCGTTTTTTGCCTCTCTCGCATGTAACATGCCCGCCATCTCATTCCCCGTGTCATTTCTAATGTTCCTTAATATTTATCATATTTAATAACCTCGGAAAACAAAACGAACAATCAAGGTCGTCCTTCATTTAGCCTGCTGCTACGTAACACCTCCTCAATAACCTGCCGCTGAGCATTCTAAGTCCGTATTATTCCATAAGTGTCGAGAACGAATTTTCACAAATATGAAAGGCAAAAGCAAATATTTTTAATCTTTAGATTTCTATTACCCGACGCGTAGACCAGAAACCCCGCAACGAATGTTACAGAACACTTTCCAAAGTTAATTTCACTCTAACGCCAGCAAGAACCTTCTATAAATTCACAGTCCTTTTTTTTTTAGTTCGTCTCAGCCTAGAATTTCGAAAAATGTCTCCACCTTTCACAGAGACTGTATGCTTGCATAACAAACTGTTTGTACATAACACAAGAAACCACACCTATTGAAGAACTCTTAAGTTGAGGCATCCCCGTTGTGTATGTAACAGTAAGTTAAGGATAATGTAGGTTGAACACAACCAGTTTATTAGCAGGGTGTTAATGAAACAACATGTTTCGGCCTACTCGGAGGTCATCATCAGGTTTACTTTTTTTGGCTCTAAGAGACAAATAATAACGTGAGTAGAGGATGTTGAGATCTCATCATCATGCCTTACAAAGTATATATGAGAAAAGACTGTGTGTAGGAGCGTGCTGAAATGTGGTGACTGGAGTCACTTAAGCAGATAAGGCGGGGGACGTGCGTGCGTGCGTGTAGTTGAGGATACTAATACCAACTACACGCACGCACGTCCCCCACCTTATCTGCTTAGCCTGCAACACTGTAGTTGAGGATACTAATACCAACTACACGCACGCA
>Ga0123352_10012110_pt1 | contig 13622 bp, 8 predicted proteins | sample TergutLab28metaG_FD_89700 | JGI IMG/M metagenome (GOLD analysis project Ga0123352, IMG submission 89700) | Labiotermes labralis P1 segment gut microbial communities from Petit-Saut dam, French Guiana - Lab288 P1 | ecosystem: Host-associated > Arthropoda: Insects > Digestive system > Gut ...
AATAAAGCAGGCTGAACCGTTGGGCGACGCCTGCAGCAAATAGACAACGTAGCAGTTTAGGAAAGAATAAAATACCTAGTTAGTCTCCAAAGACTAGGTGGTATCGTGAAAGAGACAAAAAAATGGAGGTCAGGAAAACACCATATGCAGCTGGTCATGGGAGAGGACATGAAAGGTACAATCCAGCACGTTCATACGACTATCCTTGAGAATTGTCTTCTGCACAGTTTGAAGGGAACGCTACGATCTCACGGACATAAAAGAATTCTGGACAAAAAAAAAAAGTTTTCCTAGAGCCGGAAACTTGCGCTGCTATGCAGAGACAGATCTACCTGTATGCAGTGCTCGTGTAAGCCTTTTACGATCAAGCTCTGCCGCCACTGGAGGCCACAGGAAGCCAACATATTTCGTGTCTTTCCCTTAGCCTCTGGTGGAGGCAACAATGTCTATTTTCCACGACATACTTATTGTTAAAACTATTTTTTAAGAGGGAATTGACGGAAAGAATGCGTGTTCCCATCTGTGGCGAAACAGAATCTTTCTAAAAATGTCTATCACGAAAAGATCCGTTCCGTAGTTCAGCAGATCATGATGTGGCAAGCACACTTTACCGTGGTGAAATTAGGAAATAGCGAGGATATGATAAAGCCAGCATTACGACGACGACCGAAATTTCTTATTTCTAGAAATCAATTAGGATCTTGTTTTTTGAATACAGAAACAAATTTTCTTTAAAAGGAAACCTAATCGCCAAAACAATGTGCTTGTTCACACACATTATGTTACATCCTGATAGCTGAACAGGTACAATTACAACAAAGATAACCACATATTATTCAGCAGATGGAAAATAATGTTTTCAAACTGCTTTTAACTGGAATGAAACGTACGATCATGAAATAAAACCAAAATCATGAATAATAACACACAGGAGCACAGAAAATAGTAAACAATTTTAAAATACTCAAATTAAGGTAGCTCTACATTCTTGCAATAACAGATCGATTCCCACCACTCTGTTGCCAACCTTTCATCTTCCCGTCTCCTGTCAGAAACTCGAAAGGTACAAAATTGTTTGAATGGGTCCTACAGCTCGCATTGGATGATATATGAGAAAAATGCGTAAAACAATTCCGTAGGAAAAAATGAGGGAAAGAATCGCTTGTTAAAACTAGGCGTAGATGGGTAAGGTAACAATCCAATGTATGTTTAAGAAGTGGCGCACAAGTTTGCGAATGCAGCTAACACAGAACAGTGTGTAGCGGCTGGCAGCTGTTGAAAAGACAGTAAACCTTCGCTGTAAATAAAAGGCAAACATTTTTATCTGGCGCACTCCTATGAACTTCTCGAAAGAACAGAGTCATGAAATTACGAAAAGTTTGTTGGTCAACCCCTCAGCACCGCACTTGCAGCAGTGAAAGAAAAGGCGAAATAGGTTCTCACGGCGGTACCATTTATAAGTCACGACCAACTACAAGATATCACAGCCCATAATATATCAATTTTAAACGAGACAGACAATGTACGAATAACGAAACATTGTGGCGTGTTCGCCAAACTGTTCTTGCATTGGAAAAGCAATAAGTTTTACATATTGTGAGTGTGTGTTTGCAGCCTCAGGTATCCAGCACACAATGCGCATGCACCCTATCGTCATGTCTGGCCTGTCCGGCTCCACAATATTTTTCCATATTATCTCACAAATGGTGCGATTTTTTAAGAAAGTAAAAGTTATTGAATACAAAATGGGCGTTTTAATTTTCTCTACAATTTTGTCTGAAAAATTTATCATTCTAAGAAGAGTTGAGCTACATATTACCATAAATATACATTGGTCTTCACGTAAAGCACCCGTTATTATTGTTAAGGTTTCAATAAAACTTTGTCCCGACAGATTTTCGAAAAATACTGAAACATCAAATAACATGTTAATCCGTCCAGTGGTAGCCGAGTTGTTCTATGCGGACAGACAGACAGACAGACATGACGAATCTAATAGTCGCTTTTCGCAATTTTGCGAACGCCCTTAAAAAGAAGGGGCCCACTTTGAAAATTACCATGTTGCATTTAATCTGATTACGTTCGACAAACAGCTCGTTACTGTGAACATTTCTGTTGCAGAGTTTTGTGAGCCACAAGGAGAAGAAAGACGTATCCAGCCGCTCACAGTTCTTAGAAAGAGCGACTCAACCATGCGATAGAATATGATATAATCTTGGTATCAACCATCCCTTTGTGGTCTCTACGACCATTCTACTGTTACAGGTACCATCTTCGTCTTCTTCTCATATCCTCCCACCACCTTCAGAAACTCGGTCTTGTTACTACCATCCCTGCCACCACCCCATACTTGTGGAAATTCCTCTCTTCTTCTTACCTTACACTCTGCCCAAGCTAACAATTCAACAGAGAGATACTCTGTTCGAAATGCCAGATCCCCATGTCTTTTAATCACGGCAAACACAGCATCCAAAGTTCTAAAACTAATGAAACGTCCGGCTATTAAAACTGTTACAGGTGATCAACTAATTAGGTTAGATTGTCGTAGACCGGTAACCACGCACCAGACTACTGCCGCGATCTACCAGACCACAGCCTAAATTTCCATCGCCATGCAAACTTCAAGTCTTCACTAATTAATTAGTTAATTAATTGCATGCTCTACAGTCTCTATTGAAACGCCTGGTAAGGTGGTCAGGAAGTGCACTGCTTATATAGGAGCCGTGTGTTCAATACCAGTATTCATAAAAGTCGACACTGAACCCTACCCGGGTCGATTTAAATCCAGTCCCAAACTCCACAATTCATTTATATAATATCCATCTACACTTACGTCTCCCGAGCAGTCATTTCACTTTAGGTTTCGGAACAAAATATTTCGTGCACTCTTCATACCACCATGCAAAATAAATAATCTTTCCGCCTCATCTCTTTTAACCACAACGGCAATGGTAGGTCACACAAGCATAAGGTCCATATGTCACATCTTCTAACACACGAGTTCCTTCTCATGGCGAGGAGTTGTTAAAAACCTCCTTAACCGTAAAACCACCTACTACCTGCCCTCTGCGACTTCTTCTTCGCCATATTCTCAGTTACAATGGTCAATGCTTTACGTACTAACACAGTATGTTAAGAGTACGAAAAGCCCCTTTGAAGTAGGCAGTAACTGTGTATCGTCTTTGTGATCGGTTCACTGTAACGGAATAGAAAAGATATAACAGGTGCAAAGCAATCTGTTCTAACTTTTCTATCCTGCGTGTAGATCGACTTCACAATCAGGAATATGCACTAAAAATTCTAACACGTAAAACAGTCAGTGACAGACAGAGATGAAAAACAGACTCAAAGAATTATTTTAAAAAACAAGTAGCTGGCTAACAGAATTTTGGAGTGACCAGCTGAACAAAAAGCAAGAAGTCGGAATCACTCACCCGACATATTGTCGGCCTACGTAACTCATACAATCCCACATAAATCTAGCTTACCGCGGGTTCGTACTTCGCGGTTTTGCAAATTCGCGGCGTCGACCCGAAGAATTAAAATATAGCATTCGGACTCTCCAATGGTTATGAGCATCGAAACTGGGCGACAACTCGAACAGGTCAACGCATTACCTCTAAGTCTAGCAGAATTATCATAATTGTAAATGCTGACTTGCAAACAGTATCTTACGCATATGGCGTGGATAAAATAATCGCCGTGCAAGCCATCAAGGCGTATGGTGAAAGGGAGGTATAGATCAACGCATTCTAATCTAGATACTACGTGAGCTGAGAGGTCTGATTTACGCACCGGCCGCTCCAAAGCCTCCCCCCCCCCCCCAAGGAGGAAATATTTATAAGTCCGTACCAAATTCAACACGGTCGGTTCCATCAGTTGATTGCTTATCGGCATGAGCAGGAAACTGGACAGTTTCGCACAGACGCCATATTGTCAGTCTATACTTTAATACACAGACTAATGAAAGTTCACATTTTTCCAACACCCACTAAAGCGTAGATTTCATAACCCTAAATAGTTGGTGCTGGGGACCGCAGTAGCACAGCGGTTAAGGTGATGTGCTACAAATCAGAAGGTCGCTGGTTCGATCCCAGCTGGTATCAGTGGATTTTTCATTGACATAAAATCCTTCCGATCGCACTATGGCCCTGGGGTCGACTCAGTCTCTAACAGAAATGAGTACCAGGAGTATTACCTGGGGGTAAAGGCGGCTGATGCGTAAGGCTGAAAACCTACCAACATCTTGTGCCGTTGTCACGAAATCTGGGAACCTTAACTTCCTGTAACGGGACTTATTTACCTTTAAATATTTGGTGTTAGGCTGCTTCTCGCGTACAAAATTGCGAGTCCCATATTTTTAATCGCTCAGAAGGCTTCTATTAATCTAAAGTGTGTTTAAATTCGGGACTATACTATAGACACTCGTGGATCTGTCTTGCTCAGGAAGCAATCGCCGATTTTACGACAGTCACACACAACATAGAAACCCGCACTGCGAAAAAAAAACGCTGAGTTGCTGATCATTAAAACTAGTAGTACAACGGCGAATATTGATTGAAATACATCAGAAATGGCCTATGGCGGTATCAGGTTCATACTGCTCGTCGTGAAAACCTGTCACACCGTTCAACCAACGATAGTATTAGGTTCACAACAATTTTCGTGAAAACCTGTGAAATAAATCAACCTCAGTTCGTATTAGGTTAAAACTACTTTTCGTAAAAACCTGTCAAACAATTCAACTTCCAGTAGCATGCGGTTCATAACAAATTTTCGTGGAAACCTATCCAATAATTCAACCTCCGACGGTATTAGGTCCACAGTAAGTTTCGTAAAAACCTGAAAAATACTTCAACCTCCGACAGTCTTAGGTTCATATCAATTTTTGTAAAGAAAACTGCAAAATAGTTCAACCTCTGACAGTATTAGTTTCATAACAAATTTTCGTGAAAACCTGTCCCATAGTTCGACTTCTGATTGTATAGTGCTCACACTGTTTTCGTGAAAACCTGTCAGAGGACGCAAACACGTATGCTGGTGCACGCGCACACACACACACACACACACACACACACACAACATAAACACAAGCGCAAGCGCGCCTTTCACGCGATATTCTTACATTTCGTCTCCTTGCAAAGGAAGAATGCCGAAAAATGTATGCCTATATTCCTGAGTGGTAGCTACAGCCTTAAGCAAAACGGCTCATACAGTTCGCACCGCTGCCTTTACATTTGATACGTCCTGCATGTTGATAAAACCGTTCCCTCAACACCAATTCATGGGGAATCGTCACGTAACAGAGCCACAAACAAAACCACTCGCATGACCAATTTGTAAGACCGGAGACACAATATTTTCGCAACCCCTCGTACATCAATTCATGTTTTACAATTACGAAACCACTTGGAAAATGATGCAAATTTTATGCGCGCAGTTGATAGCTTGCGCGCACATAACAAGGGGGAAATGTTCTTAAATAACAAACAAAAGACTTCCCTGAATATCGCCAGTGTAAAACGAAACAGTTAAGTTGCGTATGTTCTCTATTCGGTCCAAAATATAAAAGCCTTGAAGGCAGCACAGGGCAAATGGAAGGGACGTCTTATCGTGAACAAACAGTAACGATCAGCGGACGGGGCTTAGCGTGGAATATAAAACCATTCACATGAAAAATTAAAAGAAACGAAATGTTACAAGGGGCCTGGGTCTTGGTACGATGCTTCCACACAACATCAGCAAGCATCGGCAACTTATATATTTGTGAGAGTCATCCTGTGGGAAGAATTCAGAATGTTGGAAAACAAAGCGCAGACAAGAACAGTTCGACCTACGGGGAAGGAACAACCCTAAATGGGAAAATGAAAAGAAAATATTCAGACTAAAGAAAGGTTTTACTTTTATTATTAGAGTGAACAAATCGAGGAGGAGAATATGGATGGGTATGTCACAAATACGGGAAACACGGGATACCGTAACAATATTTTCGACGGAAAGCCTCAACGAAAGCAAACAGGTGGGGGTCATAAACAGTACCGACGAGACGGAGTAAAAGATGATACAAATTACCTCGACCCGAAGGTCAGTAAATGGGCCCGGGGTCCGACTACATTGCATATGTTTTTGTATTTCTCTATAGTACAATTACTTGTCGATTGTACAAATTAACCCTTACAGACCAAACCCAGGTCACTCTGCAACTGAGATTCAGTCTTTCGGATTTCGTGTATATATTTTTAGGATGTTTGCCTTTTCTGGGGGGAGGGGGCGGGTAGGGACAAATTACCCCCCCCCCCGGGCCCAAATCCGCTCTCGGTGGCTACGGTCATATGGATTATATATGAAAACAGGCTATCACAACAAAAAAGAACGCGGGGGCACAGTGCACTCACCTTGCTCAGGACAGAGCGTTGAGCAGGCAGTTATGAATACAGTAATGGACCTTGGGGTTTCACAATTTGTTGACCACTGGAGTGACTGCTACCTTGTCAACGGAGAACATTCATAACTAAAAGACGGAATCACTGTACTTCAACCTGGAACATCGGCGGGGAGATCCTTTACAACACCCCATTATCTGCTGTGCACGTAACACTTTTACTGAAAGGTCAATGTGCACTAAGTACACGGCCGTACTCTTATCGGACATCCCGTAAGGCAGAACAGCCGATATTTGTAACATTCTCAGAATAAAGAACACTGGAATGCCGCATTCTGTGTTTATATTTTTTCAACAGATACGAGAGAGACTCACTCTCTTCTGTATTATTCTGTGCATGTTTATTACTTTAAAATTAATTAACACCAGCTACTACGGTATAAGATGTCCAAATAAGCATTATCCACTTCACTAACAAGAAATAGTAACATCCAATGAATTAAATAAATACACCCGAACACGGAATAGGTGAGAGGGTGTTCAATCGTCGGAGAAATAATTTTTTTTACTGCGCTTCAATGAATAACACCACAAAACGCCAGTATTTTTTCACCTGAATAAATGTGGTTAACGAAAATGGTATTGTGCGAGGTAGGTGTGTAGAACACATGCCTGCGTGAATGTTTTCGGTATTTCTCGTATAGTGTATGTTTTAAATTATATTATACAGAGTTGGCAATACAACACATCCACACACACACACACACACACACACACACGCTCCAGTCACGGTAATCGGCACACTTATGAAGAAAGTAAAAAAAATAATAATATTTAATCAACTAATATTTGGATCTGAGGTTTCATTTCAGTTACACAAACTCAGTTTACAGCAACCAACATACATTAAAAACGACACCTGCATTCCAACAAGATTGGCCTCTCATACGAACACGAATGGTTAGCCTCATTCTTTGAGCTTTCATTTTAATGTCACAAATTAAAGTCAAAATTATTTACTCCACTAAGGTTAAGGTATGAGTTTTTTTTATTTTTGTATCTGGTGCCACAAAATAGGTTACAAAAAGCAAGACTTTTAATCTTCCAGGGTTACGTTTGAAGATTTCGTGTGATAGAAACGGAATCAAAGGTTCGCGGCAGATATTTAGAAACCAAATTATCACAGAAAGGCAGACCATTAATATTACGAAGATGCTTAGAATCTTGGAGGCTAATTTTATTCACACAAACCGGAGCCGAAAAAATCATTCCACCAAGGTCAGGCCTTCAGGTTTGTATTAAACACAAAAAAAAATGAGAAGGGAGCAGATTAACAGTATTATGTCCAAGCCTTTCGGAGACCGTCGTTGCTTGCCTCGACAACCACCACGTATACAATACGGTCTTTATCATAGTTAGCAGTCCTCATTCGATATGGTTTCCACTTCATCTAGAGCAACGTCCAGGCCACTGCGGTTCAATTTCCGACAGGAATATAAGACTTTCTTCTACGATAAATCCAGACCGGCTCTAGGGTCAACATCGTCTCCCAGTCAACTGAAAACGGGAATAATTTGCAGGGTTAATCCGATGGGGGCGTGTAGGGGAACTACTCCCCCTACATGCCTTTATGGCTTGCACAGAGACAACTACCATTTTCCACCAATGCCACATAATCGTATCCCATTCACATGCGACCTGCGCTACATAAACTTCGCAATTCCCAGCGCCGTAAAATAAAACATTTCTCTCTGTCCTTTCTCTATCACGCACTTTTTATCATGCTTTTCAAACTACGAGACAACAACTTTGTGTAATACTTTCATACTCCATTCTCCCTCAGCAGTAATGGAAATAAATACAGTGATGTCAGTCTCTTTTTTGTTCCAAGCACTCCGCAACAGCATACGCAGTACATTCTCACAGTCATTCCCCTGAATGCCGACAATCGTTCTGATTCTTCCCGAGGTCCTTCAGAATTAACACATCTACCGCGAAGACAATAATACGCAATGGCATTCACATCGCTTCAGCTATCGCATGCAACATAAAATGCCGGTACTAATTTTCTTTCACTAATCTGCTAGCTGGCTATATATGTGCCACATTAAATACGTCTTCCTCCAGCAACAGCTCAAGACAGTGGCACATCACCCAATGTTTTGAAACGCCCGTTCTTGAACGCGTTCGCAAAATTGAGAAAGGAGAACATTAGATTCGCCACGTCCGTCTGACCGTCTGTTATATCCGTCCGCATGGAACAACTCGGCTTCACTAGACGGACTTTCATGAAATTTGATAATTGATTATTTTTCGAAAATCTAGCGATAAGATTCAAGTTTCTTTAAAATCTGTCAAGAAGAACGAGTACTTTACATGAAGACCAATGTACGTTAACGATAATATCTCGTTGAATTCTGCTTAAAATGAGAAACATTTCAGACAAACGTCGTAGTGAAAATCAATAACATTTTACGAGCAATAACATTTTTACCGAAAATCGTGTTGTTAATGAGATAATGAGGAAATAAATAGTAGAAGCAGGCAGACCACAGAAGAGACTATAAAACGGTGCATGCGCATTGCGTATTGTATAACTAATGCTGCGCACGCACGCACGCACCCACACACACTCAGAATATGAAATACTTGTTGATATTTCACGATAACAATGGTCTGACGAACGGCCCTCAATGACACCTTACCCGTACATTGGCTGTTGTAGAGGAAAGTCGCCTGTTATGGGGAGGTTTCCTAATATGGGGAGGCACATTATTTCATACCAGGAGGAGCTGTGCTCTGTGCTTAAGAAGGTAAATCACTAAGCAGATGAGGTTATTAATTGCAATCACATCATAATCAGTCAGGTGCTCAAGATTTCGGTACTGACTGGGTGTCTTTGTTTCGGTGCGATGAGAAGTTTTTGCTTGTTGCAGTTAAAGGTAAGCTATTTTTCTGAATTAATTTAGTACTCAGTTCTCTGTTAAGTGTAATCTTAAACCCTTGCTTTTTTCATATGCACAAATTCAGTTCCTTCGGTTTTATTCGCTCATTTTTTCGAGCGCCTGTTTTCGTCTATTATAGGGAGGTCTGAAAGGCCTAATATGGGGCTCCCCATATTAGGTAAGTCAGTAGCTTGTGAATTATTCCTTCTCGATTATACAATATTATAGACGATTCGAAGGAAAAAGTGGGACCCCGAAAGGATGAAGGAAGCTATTGAGGCTATGAGGAACAAGGAAATGGGCAGCTACAAAGCGTCCAGAGTTTTCAACGTACCCCTAACAACACTACAGAGCTATGTTAAAGACCGGCAGGACAGCTCAAGCGAAACAATAAAACAAAACAGAGTGGGAAGCAAGTTCTTCCTTGTGAAGCAGAAAATGATCTGGCTGAGTACTCTCTTTTGATGGAAAGAAAGTTTTTGAGCTTGACAATGGCAGACGTCATGTGTCTCATTTACCAACTTGCTGTATGAAACGGAATTAAAAACCAGTTTTGCACGACAAATGAAAAGACTGGATGGAAGTATTCTGAATGAAGGCATCACGATGTGCTTGTAATTCAATTAACGTTACACAGTATACGTCGGCACAATCTTTTTTTTTTTTATTCTTTAGCAAGGCTACATGTTTCGAGTAAAAGTTAGTCATCTTCAGACCCTTACAACATTTTCCGTTACCAGATGCTTTGCCCACTTTGGGATCCCAAATTGGGCAAAGCATCTGGTAACGAAAATGTTGTACGGGCCTGAAGATGACTAACTTTTAGTCGAAACATGTAGCCTTGCTTAAGAATAAAAAAAGATTGTGCTGACGTATACTGTGTAACGTTAACTGGATGGAAGTGGTTGAACAATTTCCTACGTCGTCATCAAGAAATTTCAGTCACAACCACTGAAGGTCTTCACTCGCAAGGAGCGAGGGGTTTCACTACTGAATCAGTAGATCAGTATTTTTTAAATCTAAGAACCCTCAATGTGCACCATTTAACATAACCCTGCAAGACGTTACAATTTCGACGAGACCGGCATCAATATTGTACAGCACAAACTCACGAAAATATTAGGATTGAAAGGCAAGCGTCTGATATCTTCCGTTCAATCTGCGGGACGGGGATCTCTTGCGACAGTCGTCTACTCTTTGAGTCAACTGGACACTTTATACCTCAGTTACTTGTATTTCCAAGAAAATATATGAAACCAGAACTGATGCCCGGCACACCATTTGGATCAACCCACGCGTGTCATCCCTCGGGGTGGATACAGAGCGAGATTTTCATCCAGAGGTTTCTTCATTTCACGAAACATATAAAGCCGACCAAAAAAAAAAGTATCCTGTTATCTAGGTACCGGACGGGCACTATTCACACACAAGGAACCTGGAGGTCATTACGTTAGCTCGAGAGAATCATGTGGACATCATTTGCCTCCCAAGTCACAACAGTCACAAAATGTAACCCTTGGATAAAGCTTTCATGTAGCCCCTGAAAACATTCTACTCCCAAGAAATTGAAATATAGCTACGTTCAAACCTAGGGCGGGCGAGTCGTCACCGTTTACCAATTGGCGAACAATTCAGCAATGCATACAAGCGAGCTGCAACAGGCGAGATAGCAGCTAAAGGTTTTCGGGCTACAGGCCTCTTTCCTTGTGACAAGAACATCTTCAGACCACGCGGTTTCCCTCTAGCGGCAGAGGACAAAGCAGCTGCTCCTGTGAACCATCCTGCTTTGGTGTAGACCAGAGATTAGCCATCATTGAGTTCTGCTAATTTTTCGCAAATCTTCGTGATGGAACAGTAAAGAAAATAACGAGTTCATCTTACAGAAATTTTGTTGGGGCAACTCAGAAAAAGAAAATCAAACAGACCACTAATTCCAAAACCAATCACCTTGCGCCGAATGCTCTTCTTCGTCCTTCAAAACGACGAAACAGATTGGTCTGCCGGGATCCAACTCCGTCTGACATTCAATCAGATTCGGACACTGACCTAACTGTTCCTTTCGATGACGATTCGACAGAAGAGGAGGAAGAAGACGCTGATCTTATGTTCTGTACTGGTCGTTTCTCTGAAGACCACAATTTAAAAGAGTGAATACGATGTGCGAAATATTTCAGATGGGCGCACACACTTTGTGTTGGCATGGAGGACGAATTTGTTTGTGAGCCTTGTCAGGGATAAACACTGTTTTGTTCTTCCTTTGTATTTGTAATTTTTTAAATTCTGTAGCTATTCTTTGTGCTTTCTGTGTAAATTATGCACCTCCCTAAATTAGGAACACGTGTGCGTCTGATTAGGGAATATGAAGCTTTTAAGGAAACGAATTTTACAGACGTTTTTTCAATTCATTAGTTAAGATGTTTAAGTAGCAACTATCCCTACATTAATCAAATAAAGTTATGTTTGTGTTTTGAAAAGTTTTACGACTTTTACCTAAGTTTAATAGCAGTTTTTATAAACCCTCCCCATAGTAGGGGACTTTCCCCTACTGTTTTCGTAAAATCGCCGAAAACGCTTATAGACTCGTCGTGAGTGAATGGTTTCCCTTGCTTTGCAATCTTCCGAATTAATGAAAAACTAAGAGTAGCGATATTGTTTCATGATTTTATCCAATTTTCAAATGCACATTCCGTTTGTTGCAAATTGCCCTCCAGCTCCTCTACAGTTTTCTTGCCTTGCATCACGTGTCAGAAAGTATTCTTTTTCCAGACGTGCCGTACGTTGCCACAAAATTTCAGTCCGTGTTTTATTTCTCCTCTTCAACAGTTTCTCATTGCAAACGTTAAAAAGGTAATTTCCCCTGAATATCATACGAATACACGCGCATGCGACTCGCGAACAGCCGTGATGATAATCACTGCTGCTGTATGTTTGTGTGTATATACATACACATGGCAGCCGCAGTAACGAAGTTGGTATCGATACGGCAACTAGGCTATGAGTTGGGAAGTCCGGGGTTCGACTTTCTTTTATTTCTTAATGACCAGACCGGCCATAGGGCCCATTTAGCCTCCAATTCAATGGATACCGGCGTTATTTCCCAGGGGCAAAGCGGCCAGGGCGTGAAGGTAACAACTCACCTCCATCTACTGCCCAAGTTAAGAATGAGTGGAGCTACACCTCTACTCCTCCTATATGCCTTCATGGCGTAAACAGGGAACATTTTACGTTGATACGTAAGCGATTTGTCCACAAGTCTAATGTGTCAGTCTTTCAGTACTTGCATTTCTTGTAGCTAACATGTTGGGTTGCTCCGTTGAATACCGCCCTTCCCAGCTGTACTCGGCAGTTAAAGACCCAACAGCTTTGTTCCTGTGTGAACCAGGCCAACGGTTCTGATAATGTCAGGGCTTATTAACCAATTAAATAAACAGGCCATAACTATCTTACTGCTTTGATTACAACCCCCTCAAATTAACACGTAAGCTTGAAACAGTCCTACAAGGCTGAATTAATGGACTGTGTTTCGTGGTTGATTTAAAGTCTGCGTAGCGGCAACAGACGCCATGCGTTCATTGTGACTGGTGAGCAAGACGGGTTCAGTAGGGACGCTATCGTAGCCTTTAAGAACATCGTGGAGGCTTGGCAGAGTTTATTGTTTCTTAATTAATTTATTGTCGTTACGGAAATTGAAGAAGCAATAAACTGGAGGGTGCTTGTGTAGGATATACTAGGAACAATGCATATAGAAGTGGTCAACGCCCAATTCGGAGCATCTTTGGCCGCTCATTGAAACTAATTCAACGGAACAGAACAACTGTTACAAAGATAACTGTCATGCAGCTAGTCCACAAACTCCACGCCTTTTACTGAACCCGTCACTGGTCTCTAACTTTAGTCAGATTAATTCAGTCTACACCTTCACGGTCCAGCTGATTACAACACATATTAATAGCACTGTCACATTTAAGCCCAGGTCTTCTAAATGGGTTTTCCTTAGCATCTTCCTACACAATTTCTCACCCATATCTCATCTATCCTATGCATACCTTGGTTCTAAAATTTTAGTAGCACAGGCCTAAGAATATATGGTCCTAAATATGAAAACGGGGAATGGAAAAGTCGGACGAATCGAGAACGAGAAGAGATGAGCAAAGGAGGATATATAGTAAAATGGATAAAAGGGCAAAGGATAAGCTGGTTAGGTCACCTAGAGAGAATGGAGGAGGATAGGATGCCCAAAAAGATCTTCACTCAAGAGCTGGAAGGGTAGAGAAGAAAGGGAAGACGCAGAAAAA
>Ga0123352_10012111_pt1 | contig 13621 bp, 14 predicted proteins | sample TergutLab28metaG_FD_89700 | JGI IMG/M metagenome (GOLD analysis project Ga0123352, IMG submission 89700) | Labiotermes labralis P1 segment gut microbial communities from Petit-Saut dam, French Guiana - Lab288 P1 | ecosystem: Host-associated > Arthropoda: Insects > Digestive system > Gut ...
CGATAGCGTACAAGCCCTTCGGCCATTCTGCCGTCCAAATGCTGTCTGCCTGCGGGGATATTAATGACCAAGCTTTGGTCGTACGGGTCGTAAAACAACGCCCTCGGAATGTCCATAGTAACACCGCCAACCGCATCGACAATCGCGCGGAACGCAGCGAGGCTCATCACAACGGAGTAATCAATCTTAAAGCCCAGCAAACTCTCAAGTTCTTGTTGCACAAACCTGGGACCCTGCGCACGTCCATGGGTATGCACGGCATTAATCCGCGTTACGCCCGAAGACGGCGGAAACCCGCCCAACGCCTGCATCTCACGCACCGTCGCGCCTGACAGTTCCACACGGGTATCGCGCGGAACAGATATCAAGCTAATGTCTTGTGTCTCGTGGTTGAAAACACCAACGATGATAACATCCGGCAAATTCGCAACTTCATCAAGCCCGAGTATCATAAAAGTCGTATGCCGAGCGGATTCTATAGGCTCGTCCACAATCTCAGCATGTTCACCTGTTTCAAGCGTTGTTACATCATCGCCTGCCGCCGCTCCTCTAAGCTGTTCAAGCTCCTCAAGCTCTGCCGCTTGCGCCCGTGCCAAATGGTCTTGAAACACGTTGTTTGCATGCGTTATATAACCATAAGACGCAGCAAACAAAATTATAAGGCTTATTCCAACAATCAAGCTGACAATCTTCACAAACTTTTTCACCAGCATCTTTGTTGCCGATGTTTTCTGATATATGCCATCTTGCTTGCGCTCACTATTATTCTTTCTCCACATAATCCAACACCTCAAGTAAAATCATCTAGCCAAATCAAGGCTTGACCCACCCTGGTTCAACATATGATTATACCAAATTCGACACACATATTTCAAGCTTTTCGCAAAAAATACGCTTAATGTAAAGCTTTTGTAATCTCACAGGCCTGCTGCTTTAATTTTCATCGTTATTACATTTGATATGTATCAACCTAATCCGAAACTTGTAAGGATAGCCTTGTCAACCTTGCTCATCAGCTCATCATCAAGCCGGCATATTTTTTCGCGCAATCTTTTCTTGTCGATTGTACGAACTTGCTCAAGCAGCACTACCGAATCCTTAACCAGCGTGTATTGATGACAATCTATCTCTACATGTGTCGGCAATTTTGCCTTGTTCATCTGGCTTGTTATAGCCGCACAAATTACCGTTGGGCTGTATCTGTTGCCAACATCATTCTGAACTATAAGCACAGGACGCATTCCTCCCTGCTCAGAACCCACAACCGGGCTTAAATCTGCATAAAAAACATCTCCGCGTCTTACTTGCATTAAGCGCACCTCCTTCCTTAATCTATTCCGCTGTACATAACTATGAAACAATCTCCTATGCAATTCAATGCAACAACTTTTCCTTTGGAACATCTGAAACCATATGTACGAATTGTGATGATAACACAACAATCGTTCAACTACATTATGTACAACCTCTTACTATAATATACGTCAAGTATGTAGATAGTTTATTAATTCATTGTGAACAATTTGTAAATATTGTTCTCAAACAAGAATATTAGAAAAATTAGTTGCTTGCAATTAATTTTGAAAATAGACTTGTTTGAATGCTGCGCATCGCGTAAGCAACAATCCCAGGTCAGAATTTTCGCTTCGCGAAAACGGCTCTTCGAGCCGCCCGGCTTCTTCCGGGTTCACCAGCCACACAAAAATATTAATATTTTTGTGTGAAAAGAATATTACGTTTGAAAATTGTCGAAATACACAGTAAACTGCCTCGCTATAGATACGGGGCAGTTTACTGCACGAAAACACCTTTTTAGATATCTCTAGCTTAGACTGAAAACGCCTTCATCAAATTCTACATTATACTCAAATGACTTAAAGTTCACGATAACGCGTTCCCCGCCCTCTCTGTCGTATATCGTGAGGCGTGCAGGATTCAGAGTTTGGTTATCGACCCAAAGCCGCTGGCTTGCCAAATACGGATGATTCCCCGGCACTACCGTCTCCATAACCGTAAAACTGCCCTGCCCGAAACTGCTCACAGATATAGATACGTCTTTCGAGCCTAGATAGTTCCGTATAAATGACGTTAAAAATATCTCGCTGCGTTCCGGGTTCTCTCGGACGCTCATCGCAACCCTGCCCGATACCCGCGGGTTCGCCTGAACAATCGTCTGTCCGTCGAACGCGGTCACATTGCCCGCCACATTCTCAGGCCCCGTGACCTCGATGCGGTATCTGCCGTCGATACTCGCCTGCTGCAATATCTCGTAAACATTGCTGCCCCTGTTTGATATGTACTCGACCGTCGCCTCCGCGCGGTAAGTCTGCAGGCCGACCAGCCTCTCGTGAATCTTCTCGAACGAACTGCGGTTGTCTGCCGGCTCTTGCCCGGGCATCGCTCGGCACCCCGACATAACAACCAGAACCGCCGCCAATGCGCATATCATCCCGAATATCTTCATAATTCCCCTCCATAAACTTTGCTCCCAACAAGTATATGCGAGTACGTGAAGATATTATGATTTTTACGCCCTTGACATACATACAGTCTGTATGTTATCATGCAAGAAACAAAATTAGGAGAGTGTCATATATGATTCGCAGCATTTATCCCGTTTTGATGACAGAAAAATTAAACGAAAGCACCCTATTCTATAAAACTTATTTCAGTTTCACAGAAACTTTTTCAAGCGGCCGGTATATCAGCCTTTCGCACCCCAACGGAGGCGAACCAGCCCTTATCGATGCGATACACAAATCCATGCCGGCCCACTACCGTTCACCTGCCAAAGGTATGATACTGAATATCGAAGTTGAGGACGCCACCCGCATGTACAAAACCATACAAGAGCAGAATAGCGGTATCATTGTAACAGCACTGCGCGATGAAGCTTGGGGGCAGCGGCACTTTATGGTTGAAGACCCAAACGGCATTCCTGTCGCAGTTATTGAAATCATACCTCCAAGCGGAGAATTCCAAAACAATTATAGTCAAGGAGTATTAAATTGAAGAACGAAGAAGCCACTCTTAAAACAATTACCTCATTAGTAAAAATAGCGCGAAGCCATTTTACCGAACACGGATATAACAATGTCTCGCTCGAAACAATCGCAGAAGAGGGCAGCGTTACACGCGGCGCGATATACCACCATTTCAAAAGCAAGAAAGGGTTGTTCACTGCGGTGCTTGAAAGCGTCCAGCAAGATGTTGCTATGCAAATAGAGATGGAAGCATCAAAACATGATGACCTTTGGCAGCAGCTGATTTTCGGATGTCTGGGATTTGTAAAACGCGCTAACGCAGAAGAAAACAAAAGAATATTGCTGGTGGATGCACCATCCGTACTTGGCTGGGATACTTGGCGAAAGTCCGACCAAGAAAACTCGATGAACGTCTTGAAAAAGCATATCGATGACCTGCAGGCACAAGGCTATTTGCAAGACAATGCCGACACTAAGCTGATGGCTCTGTCTGTTTCAGGCGCATTAAACGAACTCGCTTTCGTGTATCCTAAAAACAGTAACCCGGAAGAAAACGACCCTTTTCTCAGCACCATATCGCTGTTGGTAAGCGGATTCAAAAAACGAGCAGTAAAGGAGTAACCCTATGGCAGAACTTACCTCTATGCTGAACATCGGAAAGGAGCTTGAGAAAAAGCTCAAAGCCGTTGATATCAACTCAGCGGAAGAGTTAACACAAATAGGCAGTAAAGATGCTTTCTTTCGCTTAAAACTGCATTATCCAAATGTTTGCTTAGTCCACTTGCAAGCACTTCAAGCGGCAATTGATAATACCGATTACACCATGCTTTCCGATGAAGTCAAACGTGACCTTAAAAACTTCAGCGACGGCTTAAAGTAAAACTCCGCAACACACGTTCACCTGTAAAAAACAACTACCCCGCAGCATATGCCGTGGGGTAGTTTACTATGTCTATGAGAGTATGATTATCGTTATGCCGTTGCAGGTTTGTTGCGAACCACCGATGGGTCAGGCTCGCCAATTTCACCTGTCAAGCGGCCTACTGCTGCGGCTACAGCCAAATCTCCAACAACGTTTGGAGTTGCTCTCATCGGGCTTATCAAGCGGTCAAACCCGAGAATAAGAGCCACCGCCGCAACCGGCAAGTTCAGCGACAGAAGAACTACATTGAGCATAACCACACCCGCACCCGGAACACCTACCGTACCGATAGAAGCAAGTGTAGCAGAGATTACAATCAGGAGCATATCAGCCATGCCAAGCTCGATTCCATACATTCTTGCGATGAACACAACCGAGATTGCGAGGTATATTGCCGTTCCGTCCATGTTGATTACCGTTCCGTAAGGAATTATGAAGTTAGTAGCTCTGTCGCTTACACCAATCTTCTTCGATGCCAAGATTGCAAGCGGCAAAGTAGCGAAACTTGAGCTTGTTGCGAAAACAAACAGTATCGATTCTTTAGAAGCTCTCAAAAATACGCCGATATCAACCTTTCCGACAATTTTCGCAAGCACAATAATTTGGACAATCACAACATAGAAGATAGCCGCCACATACAGAGCCGCCACATAACCGGCGAAAGGAACGAGAACCGCCAGCCCATGAGTTCCGACCATCCACGCGATGATACCCATTACACCAATCGGTGTGAATTCCATTATAAAGCCGAGAACTTTCTGCATGGCATCACCGAAAGTGCGGAACAAGTCAATAAGGCTTTGAGCCTGTTCTTTGTTTTCAAGTTTCGTGATCGCTACCCCTGTGATTATCGCAAAGAACATAATTTGCATAAGATTCGCAGAAGTCAGCGCCGCAAAGATATTGTTAGGTATAAAGTTGACCAGTGTGTCTATCATCCTTGGCGCATTTGCTGCTGTTGCCTCTGCGAGGTCATCGGGCAGCGGGAAGCCTGCGCCTACGTTGAACATGTATGCAAACACCAAACCGATTCCGATAGCAATCGGCGTCGAGAGTATAAACATCAGAGTAGTAAGAATTCCAACCTTTCCGAGCGACTTCGCGCCGACATCGGCAACCGCAACAATCAGCATACACAGTACAAGCGGCACAACTATCATCGAGATAAGTCTAATCATTATCGTGCCTAAGAACTCAAGTGCTGCAGCCTGCGGGCCAAAAATCAAACCTATCGCTATACCGATAATGAAACCTGCCAATACTTTCGTGAAAATGTTGATGCCTTTGTAAGCCTTAATTAAATCCATGCTAATCCCTCTCCCTTATAAGTTGTTTTCTCTCTGCGTTATCCGCTAATCATTTGTGTGCCGGCTTTGATTTTGCTTCGCAAAATCACTCTCACCTCGCTAATTAAAAATCATTGCACGCAAGCTTTCCGATTTTTGATTAGCTCACTGCCGGCACAAAAAAAGATGTGAGCTACAATAGCTCACATCTTGAATGATTGAAATAAATAGCTGAAACCGCCACATCGAAGGCGGAAAATACAGAGATTGACAAGCCGTCTTTCAGAATATCCTTTGCCATGTCTCTACACCCCCTTCGCAAACTTTCAATATTATAATCTACCCTCGCGAATTTTGTCAATAGCTTTTCGAAAGATTTCTAAAATTCTTTTGTATGCTAAGTATATCGGGCGACCACTGTTAGCGGTTTGCCTTCGACAAACTGGCACAAAGTGCCACTTTCGCATAGCGAAAGCGCGCAGGTCGCCCCTACAAACCATGCTGCGCAGGCTCCTTTTTCAAAGGAGCTGTCGACGAAGTCGACTGAGGATTATTCATACCCTACAACACACCTTGATATGTCATATTAGATGCGTATTCAGTAATTTTCCGTTGCAGCTTAGCATGTTCTGCCGCAAGAAGTTGCGGGTCGTTCTCGATTATCTGCCGTACGGCATCCTGCGCCTGTTCGAGAACAGGGATATCTTCGTAGAGGTTAGCTATCGTAAGCTCCGGCAGGCCGTGCTGCATTGTACCGAAGAAATCCCCGGGGCCGCGCAGCTCAAGGTCCAGCCGTGAAAGCTCGAATCCGTCGTTTGTTGAAGTGATTGCAGCGGCGCGACGTTTATAAACATCACCTTCGTTGCTTGAAACAAGGATACAATACGACTGCTTGTCGCCTCGTCCTACCCTGCCCCTAAGCTGGTGCAGCTGCGACAATCCGAACCGTTCTGCATCCTCTATCACCATGACGGTGGCACGCGGAACATTGACACCAACTTCCACCACCGTTGTTGACACTAAAACATCGATTGTACCATCCGCAAATGCCTGCATTGTCTCGTTCTTGTCGGTCTGCGCCATCTTGCCGTGAAGGTGTGCAATACGCAGGTTCGACAAGTTTTCACGCAGCGTTTGCGAATACTCCATAACCGCCGCACTGCCCGATTCTCCCTCTTCAATTGTCGGGCAAATTACATAAGCCTGCTGTCCTTCATCCACCAGCTTTTCAATAAATTTATAGATACGCTCACGGTACGAATCTTCCACGGAATACGTCTTGATGGGTTTGCGCCCAGGAGGCATAGAGTCGATTATCGATATATCCATATCGCCGTAAAGAATCAGTGCCAGTGTGCGCGGGATAGGTGTCGCCGACATCACTATCGTATGCGGGCTTAACCCCTTCGACGAAAGCGCAAGCCGCTGGCGCACGCCGAAACGGTGCTGTTCATCTGTAATTACAAGCGCGAGGCACGCAAACTCGACCTTTGCCTGTATAAGCGCATGCGTGCCGATTATAACACGTGCCGTTCCATTGGCAATCTTGGCAAGGGTTTCATCGCGTTCGGGCTTTCGCATTTTTCCTGTAAGCAGCACAACTTCAATGCCCAATCGTTCGAAAAACGGCGCGAAAGTTGCGTAATGCTGCACCGCCAAAACCTCCGTCGGCGACATCACCGCCGCTTGGTACGCAGGGTCGGCAAAAAGTGCCATGTAGATAGCACACATCGCTACGGCTGTCTTACCCGAACCGACATCGCCCTGTATCAGCCTGTTCGTGACAAATCCGGATTCAAAATCCGCCTGAATCTGCCCGATGGTCGCAAGCTGCGCATCCGTCAGCTTAAACGGAAACAGCGGCAACGCAGGAGCATAGTCAGCGGGCGTTACCGGCAATGCTGTTTCCTGTTTCACATGCCCTTTTACCGAAAACAGCACCAACTGCACAACAAAAAGCTCCTCAAAAACGAGCCTGTGGCGCGCCTTGAAGAAGCTTTCATAATCAATTGGAAAGTGAATATTAGCAAGCGCAAATTGGCTGTTCTCAAGGCCATAAGCCTGCGACACTTCCGGCGGGAGGATATCGCCAACTTGCTCGAGAACCGCGTCAAGTGCTTGGCGAATCAGCCCTCTGAGGACTTTTTGCCCCAAATCGCCCGTGGTTGTGTACACAGGCACAATACGCTCGTGCGAAAGTGAGGCCTCACTGCCTACTTCCTCAAACTCAGGCGCGACAAGCTGCAATACGCCCGACTTTCCGCGCCCTACCTTGCTCGTAAATATATAACTTACGCCCTTTTTAAGCGCATGGCGCACAAACGGCACATTGAACCAAACCGCCTCGATTACGGCAGGCTTGGCATCCGTTGTATCGGCTTCGTACAGCTTAACAGTCGTCAGCGATGTCCTGCCCTTGAGCTTGTAGGCAGGCACTCCCGCGACAACCGCGCGTATCGTTACCATTTCGCCTGCCACCAAGTCGGCAAAGCGCGTTGTCTTGCTCCTGTCGAGGTGCTTACGCGGCAAACGGTACACAAGGTCTTTTACGGTGTGTATCCCCATTTTCGCAAGCACTGCGGCACGCTTTTCACCGATATTCTTGAGGGCTGTTACGTTGTCAGTCAGCTTTATCATTACAATTGCCTATTATTCTGCCGAGAAAATATAGTAGTACAGCGGCTGTCCGCCGATATGCAGCTCTACTTCAATGTCCGGGAATTTCGTTTCGCATGCTTCCACAAGTGCCTGCGCGTCTTCCTCGGATACGTCTTGTCCCACAAAGATGCTCAAAAGTTCAGGCTCGCCTTCATTCAGGGTTTCTATAACTTGCATCGCGCCGTCATTCACTGTTTTCGCGCTCGTTACAATCTTGTTTTCAACAAGCCCAAGAATGTCTCCTTCCGAAATGGTAGTCTCTCCCCACTCGGTATCACGCACGGCGTATGTAACCTGCCCTGTCGTAACGGCATTTGAAGCGTCATCCATTTGTTTGAAGTTTTCTTCGGCAGAAACACCCGCTATGAACGCAATCATCGCTGCGATGCCTTGCGGAACGGATTTTGTGTTCAGCACATGCAGCCGCTTGTCAGTTACAAGCTCCGCCGCCTGCTTTGCCGCGAGAATTATATTCTTGTTATTCGGCAACACAAAGATATCACGCGCGGGGATTTCCGCCGCAGCCTTGAGGATGTCCTCGGTGGACGGGTTCATCGACTGTCCGCCTTCAATAACCCGCGACACTCCAAGCTGCGAGAATATGTCCGCAAAGCCGTTTCCGCTTGCAACGGCAATAAAACCTATGTTTTCATCAAGCTGCACTACAGGCGCAGCCGATATACTCGGCGCGTTTGCCGGTGCTGACGCAAGTGTCATTTCGGTGTGCTGCTCACGCATGTTGTCTATTTTGATATTGCTGAGAGGGCCTATTGTCAGCGCGTATTCAAGTATCTTGCCGGGATTGTTTGTGTGTACATGCGCCTTTACGATGTCGTCATCGTGGACTACAACTACAGAATCGCCATGTTTCGCAAGATAGCTCTTCATGTCGTTTTCAAGTGTTGACGACGCACGCACTTCGGTTATGATAAACTCTGTGCAGTAGGCAAATTCTATATCCGCGGTGTTCACAAAAGCCGCCGAGGATGATGGAGCAGATGCACCTTTATCTTCAGCCGGTACGACATCTTCGCCGCTTTTGAGTGCTTCGAGCGCACCTTCCCATATTACAAGAAGCCCTTCGCCGCCTGCATCCACCACTCCTGCCGCCTTGAGCTCCGGCAGCATGTCCGTAGTTTGAAGCAACACTTTGCGGGCATGTTCCAAGACAGCGTCAAGCATTTTGATAATGTCGTCACTGTCGGGGTCATTCTTGCAAAACTTCGCCGCACGTTCACTCATTGCGCGGGCGATTGTAAGAATCGTGCCTTCGCGTGGTTTCATTACAGCCGAATATGCCGCCTGGGTCGAGCCTGCAAACGCCTGTTCTAAGTCTTTCGCTGTAAATGCTTCCGCAGCCGCGCCCGAACTAAGCCCGCGTGAAAATCCGCGGAAAAGCTGGCTCAGTATAACTCCTGAGTTGCCGCGTGCGCCGCGTAAAGCACCGCTTGATGTCGCCTTTGCGATATCGTTTACGTTGTCCGTTGTAACAGCCCCAGCCTCTCGTACAGCGGCCAAAAAAGTGAGGGACATATTGGTTCCCGTGTCGCCGTCAGGCACAGGGAAAACATTAAGCGCGTTGATTTCGTCGCGTCTGGCGACAAGCGCATTTGCACCGGCAGTCAAGGCATTCTTGAACGCCCGCGCGTCTACTTGCGTAAGTTTCATCCAACTTGCCCTCCTAAATATACTATTCTCAAATTAAATCGTGTATATCTTTGCGGACTTTTTGCCGCCATTCTGCGTCAGCTCATCCTAGCGTGCTAAACGTGTGCCGCTGGCACACAGCATCTATATAGGCACGCGTTGTCTTTCGTGGTGGTTTGCTTACGGCAAACTGGTGCGTGTTCAGAATTTTTCACTGTGTGAAAAACGCACTACGTGCGCCCGGCTTTCTCCGGGTTCATGCACCACTTTCGCATAGCGAAAGCACCTAGCCTTGACTTGCAACAAAAACTCTCGCAAATCTTATCCCCTTATTTAATTGCGAATAGTATCATACTTTGCTCATTCTCATTCCATCAACAAAAATGTTGACGGTTGACACGCGTACCCCTGCGTACTCTTCAACACGGTATTTTACCGCATCTCCGAGCGACCTTGCTATCGCCGATATGTTTGTACCGTACTCGACTATTATATGAAGGTCGATATTGATAAAGTCGTCCTGCTTGGTGATAATCACACCTTTTGTAAGGCTCTCAAGCTTTAGCAGACTTGATATGCCATCGCGGATATTTTTGGCAGCCATACCGACAACCCCGTAAGAATCCATTGCGGCAAGCCCCGCAACACGTGCAATAACTTCATACTCTATCGCGATAGTTCCTATCTCGTTCTTAGTTTTGATTTGCATGTATATTCCTCCTGACTAGGTTTTGTTGTTCACAGTTTTATAGACGGACGCCATATATGGCGTCCCTACACACGTAGGGCCACGATATATCGTGGCCGCAACGACAACCATCTTACTATAGTATATCCATTAGGAAGTCAAGAATCAAGTTGTTTTCGTAGAAAAATCTTGTGAGCATAGTTTCGTAGATTACGGCATGAGCCTCCCCGGTTTCCATAAACCAAACAACAGCAAGCACCGACCAAATCGCAAGCATGGCGAAAGCCGCGCCGCAAGCCGCGCCGCCAAGGCGGTTCAGCCCTCCGATTATTGGTATGTGGTTGAACATGCGCAGGCTTTTTGAAACTATTTTAAGCACCGTAAGCACCAGCAGGAATACAATCACCGCGCTGATGATGTTGATTATAATTAACGCGACAAAACTCGCGATGTATTCCTCGATAAACGTTATTCCCAGCATATTGAAAACTTCGGGATTGTTGTTCGCATGCAGCAGTGCTATCACAAACCTCGGCAACTGCAGCCCTTCGATAATATCCGCCTGAGCTATTACGTCATTTATATTCGCGCTGATAAGCTCACTTAGCCCAAGTGCATTTGTAACCTGCTCTTGCAGCCATGGAAACATAGGTGTCTGCCGCAACGCTGAGCTTACAACACCATAAAAAACATTTGCCAAAGCTATCGCGAAAAACACCGAAAACAGCCCGAAAATCATGCGCAGCAACCCTTTTCGGTATCCGCTGTATATAAACACACACAACACTGCCACTACAATGATGTCAATCCCGCTTACAATCGTAGGCATCTGTATTTCCTTTCCAACTAACCAATTCCCCTCCTCGGAGGGGTGGCGGCGAAGCCGACGGGGTGGTCATGTTGCCTATCTCCCCCGCCGCATGACACGCGCCTCACTTCTTGCGGCAAATAAAATTGTATCCCTGTTTTCAAGCATCAAAACCTGTGTATAATCCTGCGTAGCGTGGTAATTCCACAGCATACGCCCGTTATTGTCCAATCCGTAAATACTTCTGCCCGCACCGACAATCAGCGAATTATCGTTCGCCCAAATGTAGGTGGTGTTCCGATCCGGGTTAAAGCGGAAACGCTCGTTCAATGTGCTGTCATAGGCTATAACTGTACCAACATGTTCAGAATCCGCGCCGACAAACCCATCCCCAAGAGCTACGGCAAATCCGTTGCCCATACGCACAAGACGCGATATCCGATTCCCAAGCTCGGTTACCGAAACCTCGCTTACCAAGTCGCCCCTAACGTCTATACGCCGTATGGCTCTGTCCGAAAATGTAACCAGCCCGCCATCATCGAAGAAAAACATTTTACCGATAACTTCATCGTCATATTGAAGGCGCGCGAATACACCGTCACTGTACTGCAGTGCCTGTTCATTCAGGAAATAGAACGACAGCCTGCTGCGCACATTTACGCCGCCGACATCCAACAGCGCAACCGCTGCCATCTGCGAATCCTCCGCAATTGCCACATTTATTGGAAACACATTTTCATCCGCATGGATAATCTGCATCACACGAAAACCGGTCGGGTCAAAGACGTGAATTTCAAACGTTCTCCCGGTTTCAATAATAAATGCACTGCTGCCCGCACGGTTCACGCTTGCTGAAAGTATCTCGCCATCAAAGGTTCTGTGATACAAAAGCCCCGAAGGTGAAAACACAAACGCATCTCTTCCGCGCGGCTCATAGACAGCCAGCATTTCACGGCTCGAAACAGTCTGCACATTTTCAAACGGCAGAGTTTGCTGCCACATTGTGTCACCGGCCGCGCTGATAAACCGCACGCCGCTGCGCGTCACGAATGTATATCCGCTTGAATTAAACGCATGAAAAACAGCACCGCTTGCCGGATCGAAACTGACACCTCGCTCCGTTTCGCGAAAGTTTTGTTCCCCCCGCGCGAAACCGCCAAAAGCAAAGCCGCCGCTGTTGCCAAGCAGCCCGATTACCGACACACCAACAATAACAACAGCCGCCAATACCATATACGGAAACCATCTTGAATTTTCTTCACCGTTAAACATATCTTTCGTAATTGTGACCAGCCGCCAATACCCGCCTTTCGACAGATACCAGCTGCTGGCCACTCACCTTTACTTAGCTTAGTTTACTTGTAATTCTCGCTCTTTTGGTAGAAATAAGCTTGCGGGTGGTCGCACACAGGGCATATCTTAGGTGCTTTCATACCTTTGTGCAGATGACCGCAGTTTGAGCAGTACCACGTGATAGATTCAGCCTTTTCAAAAATGCGTTCAGCACGCATATTGTCAAGAAGAGCCGTATATCTATCCGCATGAGACTTTTCTACAAGTGCCACACCCTCAAACAATTTAGCAATTTTTGTAAACCCTTCTTCATGGGCTGCTTTCGCAAATTCAGCGTACATAATGTCATGCTCGTAGTTTTCGCCTGCGGCTGCATCTTCAAGGTTTGCTTCTGTACCCGGCACGCCGCCGTCATGCAGCAGTTTGAACCACATTTTAGCATGTTCTTTCTCGTTGTTTGCTGTTTCTTCAAATATTTGCGCAATCTGCTCGAATCCATCCTTTTTTGCGCGCGCAGCATAATAAGTATACTTATTTCGCGCCATGGATTCCCCCGAAAAAGCTGCCATCAAGTTTGCTTCTGTTTTTGAGCCTTTGAGTTCCATATCTCAGTCTCCTCTCAAAAATATACGTATCTCTTGTTGGTACTATCTATACAACAAAAGTATCTCGTGGTAAAATGATATCATAAGAACACGAAAGAATCAAGAACTTTGCATAGCAGTGAGCAAGTTTTAAATCCGCACATTTATGTGCAGAGATTTGAAACTTGCGAACGCCCCCAACCTGTAGGTGCGAATTTCGCACCTACAGGTTGGGATTTTGCAAAGCAAAATGCTATGCAAATGACCAGTTTAAGGAGGTACAAAATGCCGGGAATGATATCGCACTACCTTTGCGGAGAGCTTACCGCAAAACAGTTAGAAGGCACCAAAGTCGGTACGCTTATTCAAAAGCACCGAGAAATCTACAATCTCGGCACACAAGGGCCCGACTTCTTCTTTTACTACCTGCCCTGCATGTTAAAGCCCAAACTGTACATGCTCGGCAACAAGATACACACCAGTAATGTCAATGACTTTTTCCGCAGCCTGCTGATAAACGCCCTGCGCCTTAAAGGCGACGAACGCGCCTCCGCAATTGCCTATATCTGCGGATACATCACCCACTACACACTTGATGCCAACACGCACCCGTACATCTACTACCAATCGGGCTTCAAAACCAAGGACGACAGCAAGTCAAAACTACACTACTCCATCCAACACCGCGACTTCGAAACAAAGGTCGACACACTGATGCTCAAGCTCATTGTCAATGCCGAGCCTGCCGGCA
>Ga0123352_10012112_pt1 | contig 13620 bp, 11 predicted proteins | sample TergutLab28metaG_FD_89700 | JGI IMG/M metagenome (GOLD analysis project Ga0123352, IMG submission 89700) | Labiotermes labralis P1 segment gut microbial communities from Petit-Saut dam, French Guiana - Lab288 P1 | ecosystem: Host-associated > Arthropoda: Insects > Digestive system > Gut ...
AAGTACACACATAATTTTTAAAAACTGCAGGAAAAACCACACACTGCCATACCTGAGTTTCATAGCAAATGAAAAAATCCTGTATGTAAAACTTGTATGGGTAGTTTATACTGCCCAACACATGAGTCATTTTATCATTTTTTTCTGGTCACTGAAAGCATTATTAATTTGTCAAGGGTCTACACATCCAACCACTTTACATATAAAGCATGTGCTGCCACCATTTTGGACATCTTGTACAGGCTGAAGGTCTCTAGAGATTTTGCGTTGGATCCCAAGGCACAAGTATCAGCACAAATTCATTACTGCTCAAATTACAGTCGCCAGAAAGTCATTATTTTAAGAATCATGACGATAACGTACTTTATGACCAGTAATTCTGTTTCTTTTTGCAGTGGACTGTTGTCATATTGGCAGTACAAGCTGCAACCTTAGCCTGTAGTTCTCCAGCACAAGCACTTTTGCCATGAGCAACATTCATTGTGTTCCTCTGAATGAATCATATATAGACTGAGCCACTTCTCAGAATATATGACAAAAGCTTCAAACATTTTGAGGAACTGTTCTGCATTTTCTAATTAACAGGAATACAGCCATTTCCCACTTAATGTCAGTAATCTGTTCCTGAAAATAAGACTTTTTGCCAAAAACACTAATTGGGAGCCAGTCTCCCATTATTTTGAATGTGAAAAATTATAATGCATTACAACATAACTCAAAATCTCCAACTTTTTTCCTAAAACTTAACTACAACACATTAAAACACCATATGTAAGTAACACACTATCATGTTAGGATGTAACATGCTAAACACATCGCTTCCCGATCACCAAATGATGAACATGGTTGTTAACAAACAGTTGCTTTGTTCCTATATGAACATCAGCCAAAAAGAGTTGTATTGGGAGAAGAGGAGATTTGTGCTCTTCTGGGATAAAATGCAGCGTACAGTGTTAATTTTTTATCAACATTTCGGGACAACCTATCAGTCCCATCTTCACAGGGACTGATAGGTCTGGAAAATGTCGGTAAGGAGTTACCACTGTACACTGCACAGTACTCCAGAAGAGTGTAGATCACCTCTACATCATGGTGGAAGCCCAAAATTACATTACATGAAGTTTAGATATTAAAAACAAAGAGGCATTCTACTGGGAAAACGTTAAGTGGGGAGATGTTAAGCGGCGTTTGCTTGTATTTGGTTCTAGAACATCCGTAAACATTTTCAAACACAGAGGAAAGTTCTGTTTTTGAATGACAGTGTTTTTCATAATTCCTGATGTTTTCTTGTGCTCAGAACTTTCTCATGTGCAGTCTTCATTGGTCTCACGAGTGCTCCGTGTGTCTGTGTCACATGCGTGCTGTCAGGTAGCAAGGATACTGGCAGAAGACAGATTGTCACACAGTAAAATTTTCTTCCTTTGCAGTTGTTTAAGCACCAGCGTGGCATTTGACTTTTAAACCAGTCTGATAAAATCAAACCATCCAGGAGAACTGTTGTTGTTTCTTGGTCCATTTTCAGTACTGCACATTTAACTGCTCTTGTAAACAACATAAGGTGGCAGCAGAATTTATTGAAAATATGAATGATGATGGTGTCTTGAATGAATTTATTTTTTTCTGGTTATTTCAGTCATTGTTCAATGAATACTATCTTTTGTACAGGATTGCTGCTTAAATTTGTCTTGATGTTCCTGGTGTGTGTAGTGGGAATTTTTATTATTTTTTTTCATTATTTCATCCAAATTAGCATAAAGCTGCAACATTGAAAGTTCTAACAGCAGTGTTACTGAAGATTCAAGTGTTCTGGGATGTGATGCTGTGTCATTGGGTGAGTGGTTCCTAAGAAATTTGTTCTTGGACTGCTTGGTCTTGAAGACTAAAGTGATCCTTCAAAACACTGGATAATACTAACCCATTGATACAGAATTACATACCAGCAGGCTTGAATCTTTAGCATGAAGCCCCCTTAATATTTCCTTAATAGCAGGTTTGCTTCATGTGATATCTATTACTCTGAAGGAGTGGGATGTTTTTTTTGAATATGACTTGCTGACCTTTATGACTGAAGTAGTTCTGGAGCATTTAGTTTTATAGGACTGTGATGCCATGATCCTGGGTGCATAGTTCCTCAACATTTTGAAGGATTGTGACAAGAATATTTGGACTTACTGTTCACATATTGGTGGCACATGCGGCATGCTTGGAGAAAACAGAATGTATATCCATGTGGGATACCTAGTATAGGTGGGAGAATACAATTAAACTGAATCTTAGATAAGTTAGTTGTAAGGTTGTGCATAGGGTTCAGTGGCAGGATTTTGTGATTGCAGTAATGAACCTTCAGTTCATAAAAATATAATATCTTGACCAAGTGAATTACTATCAGTTGCTCACACATGACCCTCCACCATATATTTGCCAACATTTTTACAAACATGATCTGTATTTCTAAATAGTTTATTACATAACAGACTTTATGACATCTAGAGCACAATTGCTTGACACTTCATAGACGATACAGTGTGTCTCTTTTGCAAGGATAAATCACATACTTTCTGTGTATTCACTCTATTCAGTCATGTTCCTCTTCATACAAGTTGTCAAAGATTTCGCGTTGTTCTCTGGCTGCTCGATGGCTGTACTTATAAAGCCTAGGGTCCCGGTCACATATTGTGCAGTATGCATGACACAATCGGCCATACTCCTCGACAGTAAGTTGGAAAGGTCGTGTTGTGGGGTCAATGTCTGCAAGATGGTACATTTCCTTGCCAAGTTGTTCTCGAACTGGGACCGGGAACAGCGTTCTGTAATGGTTTAAAGATTTATCTTGGCAAGTGACAGAAGTGCTGAATATTATTACTGTTTTGCATTGTTTATTCCAACAACTGCACAACAGTTCCATGCAAGAATATATACAATCACACAGCAAGCCTCCTACATGTTTTGGCCTTTTTCTGCCATCATCAGGAAGGTATTCGACAAAGAAAAAGAAAAACACAACATTGGTTAATTATGACACGGATGTGCAATTGTAAAGTTAAAAAAACAGATGTTAAAATTGTATACAATTGATAACATTACGTGTAAGTATATCACAAAGTCTATAATCTGAATGCAAACAAACATCTATTGTAGAATGTCTTCATTTTCAGAAATTGGTCCCTGTGACTTCTGTGCTTCTTCACAGCCCCATGGATGGGTGAGATTGGGGCATAGCAAATATGGAGGAAAAGGGAAATGCAGACAAGGTTTTGGTGGGGAAATGTGAAGGACAGTGGCCACTTGAAAGACAGGTGTAGATGGGAATAACTGAAGAATAAAAAACCAACTAGATGTCACTTCTTATTTTATTGTCCTTCATAGGCTCAACATGTTTCAGTTATTACTATGCCCATTATCAGGAGCCCGCGACTATAATGTTGATTACCACATTGGTCGTATCATTCTTGGTTTGCCGTATGTTGGAGGTTAGGTGCAGTTAGGCTGGAGTGGTATCCGGGTTGCAGGCTCCAGCCTGCAACCCAGACACCACTCCAACCTAACTGATGATGATGGGCATAGTAATGCCCGAAACATGTTGAACCTATAAGAAGGACAAAATAAGAAGTGGCATCTAGTTGGTTTTTTATTCTTCAGTTATCACAATGATGCACGGTCCAATAAACATCAATAAATGAGAATATTGAAATGCATCTTATAGAAGTACGGTGTGGGCTGGAGTCATCTGGTTCAGGACAGGGACAAATCGCAGGCTCTTATGAACACAGAAATTAACCATCATCATTATTGGCACTATAGTACTAAGTGGGCATTGGCTTCATTTAGGATTCTCTGCCATCCAACTCCATCCTTAGCTTCTATCATCCATTTAACACTTTCCTTTCTCATGTCAATATTGACATCAATCCATCCTGCTTTGGGCCTTGCTAGTTTTTTTCCTGTCTGGGTTATAATTCGTAATTCTTTGTGGCATTTCACTGTCACTCATTCTGTTAGTTCACATGTCCTGCTTCACAATGAACATTTGAGCTGCATAAAATTCTGGGAATTTATAGACTATCTGAGGGAGTATTTATTATCTCTTCAAGGAACCTGCTCCATTTAGCTGGAGTGACGAGACAAAACAGAGTGTGGGGGTCAGCTGCTGTATGTGTCAGAAATGAGTAAGCGAAACCATATTTTGAAATGCATATCATTGGGATATGGAAATACGTCTGAACTTAAGTTTTGCTTAAGCAGTCCAGTATTTAATTCAGAATATTCTGTGTGGAATATTACTGAATTTCTGTAACTTTATTACCATGAAAGCATTAATGTTGTACATTGTAATTAGGCACCTTTCAGGTGTGTGATTACACATTTCTTGACCAGTATTGATACTATACAGTGAGTGGCTGCAGCAGATAAGATACTAATATCAAACCACTGAGTACTGCTTCACCAGTCTCAATTTAAAACACTTGAGATTAGATGAACTATTAACTACAGCAGGTGTTACTGCAACAGAACAATAAAAGAAAGTCATACTAGAATAAGAAATGTATTTTCCAAATCAATTCTTTGTCATATTGCATTTTCTTTTTATTTATTAACACTAAATATCCACGTGTCAATGGCAGATGTTATAGGGCTAACAGATATATACTGTGAATGAAACTGTGAAAGCCAGAGACATTTCAAAAGCTGCATTGTGCAAAGTTCATGTATCCTGCCTCAGGCTGACAACAGTAGAAAGACCTATTTCAAAATTTTACTAGTTACTGACTATGCATTTAACTTACAATGGAGTTGGCTAGTGTCCATATCCCCCTGTACACTGCAACATCATTGCTTTAAGATGAGTAGCCTCAAACATTTATGGACTATAGTAAAGATTCTGGTCTAGAAATGAATGCAGAAAAATTTTGTCTTCATATCTTATCACCAGAATGCAGGACAAGATTGAAAGATACGTACTGTACTGTACAAACTGTACATATTCTGACAGTCAGAGAAATAATCAATTTAATGTAACTGTACGGGTACTCACTCTGCGCCTCGAATGCTGTACTTTTGACGGAAACCAAATATGTTGCACAGAACTTTTTCCACCACTTTGAAAGGTAGGGGAATCTGGGGTTTAACCAGGGGTGTGAAGTGTACAACACTGACATCCACGTCTGGTTTCGGAACAAATGCTTTTCCTGGAACATCATGATGCAATGCTTACCATGTGGTGTCCATGTCCATACCAGTAGTGTATACTTGATGAAGTAGCTGGTTGATTCATTCTTAGGTTATTTAACAACACTGTTCAACTGGAAAAATTATGTGGTGTTCAATGAGAGATAATCTTAAAGGCAAAGTAACAGTTCACCCAGAACAGGCCATGAAGGCCCAGAGTGGGCATATAGGTACAGCAATACTCTTGGTATTAGATGGAGTGAGGGGGGGTGTCATTTACACCATCACCTGGCCCCTTTACCCCTGGTTAAGAGGCCCTATACCAATTGTACAGGAGGCTGGGTGAGCCCCAGTGATGGTTTGCATTGGTGTGAAAAATTTCGCCCCCACCAGGATTCAATCCCTGTAGTGTCCAGTCTGTAGCAAGTTTCTATACTGAGTACACTATCTTGGAGGACACTAATATTCTGATGTGGCTTCAATGATCAGATCCCATATTTAATATGGGGGTCGACATTATGAGGCCAGCATTCAATCTTGAACCCAAATATAGGGTTATTATGTTGATGAGGGAAGATTGGACCAAAGCAAGTGGTGCTCCTCCTGCAGTCAAAGGGCTCGTATGGTTTACAGATGGGTCCAAGATGAGGGAGGGGACGGGGCTGGAGTGTATGGGCAATCTGTAGGAAGAAGGCTCAGCTTTTCCCTAGGCAGATCATCATCATCATCATCATCATCATTTGGCACTATAACCCTTCGTGGGTTTTCGCCTTCTCGGCCAAGTCTCTCCAAGTTCTTCTGTCCTTAGCTGTTTCCTTCCAGTTTTCAACTTTCAGCTTTTTTAGATCTTCCATAACATCCTCTTGCCATTGTTGTCTTGGTCTTCCTCCTGGTCTAATTCCCATATGTTTCCAATCTAGTAGTTTTCTATTTGGTCTTGCTTGGTACATTCTTTGAATATACTGCAGCCATTTGATTCTTTGTGCCTTGATTAATCTCACTATATCTGCACCTTCTATTAATTTATCAATCTCCATGTTGTTTCATATTCTCCATACAATATTGACAGAGCCAAATATCTTCATTAGTATTTGCCTTTCAAAAATGTGTAGGTTGTTTTTATCTTTTGCTGTTAATGTCGAAGTCTCTGATGAGTATGTAGCAACTGGTCGTATCATCGTTTTATGTATTTTCATTTTGGTGTTTTTCTTTAGGAATTTCGATTTTATTAGGTTTGCATTGGCATAGTATGCTTTGCTGCCTTCAAAACGGAGCCCAGATAATTAAAATTTTTCACACTTTCAAAGGCAAAATTATTAATTTTTTGATGTGTTATCGTCTTTTACTCCCATTCTCTTTATTTGCATATATTTAGTTTTACCTTTGTTGATATTTAATGCTACAAGGGTTGCTTCATTTTGCAATTCATAAAATATTTTCTTAAGAGCTTTCAGAAATCTAGCTAAAAGGGCAACATCATTAGCATAGGTAACAATCTGCTTCAGTTTTAAACTAACATTTCCTCTAAGATTGAGTTTCTTAATTACTGAGTCAAGTATTAAATTAAATATTGTTGCAGAAAGTGGACTGCCTTGACGTACACCTGATGAGATTAAGAACGGGCTAGAAGTAAGATTCTCTATTTTCACACTTCCCTCCATGTTCTGGATTGTCGTTTTAATTAACAGTACCAACTTGTTTGGTATCCTCAATTCATGTAGTATCTGTATGATTTTTTGTCTGTCAACAGAGTCAAAAACTTGCTTAAAATCAATCAATGATACATGCATTTCAATGTTATATTCATAACATTTCTCTAATATTTCCCTAGGCAGATATGAAACAGTTTTTCAGGCTGAGATATTTGCTATATTAGCCTATGTCAATGAAATTCAATCTCAGATTAGATCAGAAAAATATGTATCTGCTCTGATAGTCAGGCAGCTTTGAAAGCTCTCAAGGCCGTCAGAACATCTCCCTTGGTCCATCAGTGCCAAAAGGCGCTGAATGACGTCTCTACCTGGCATGCAGTAGGGCTATACTGGGTCCCTGGACATGCTGGAGTACGAGGTAATGAAATCGCTGATGAGCTCGCAAGGGGCGGCTCTGCTGTGAGGTTTCTTGGACCTGATGCAGCCCTGGGAGTCTCCAGGCAAGGATTAGTCATTGGCTAATCACATTCTTTGTGAATGTAAGGCTTTGGCCTCACTCAGACACGCGTATCTGGGCTTCTTTTTCTTGGAGCCAGAGGATACTAAGAATATAAACTTGGGGGCCAACTGGTACTTCAGTAAAGTTACGGGGCTCCCATGATTTGACACGGGGCACAAACGGCCCGTCATTAAGGCCTAGGTGCATCGGGACTGCAATGTCCCGAACCCAAGTGCTATCTTTCTACACTATCTTGGTCCATGCTAATCTTGAAGAGTGAGCAGTTTAGGATGTGAGTGTGGTTTACTAAAAGGTGCTGTTAAATGTTTGTGTCAAGATGAAGAAAGTCATAGAAAACATCATAACAAACAGTAACATGGTCAAGATTTGTATCTGTAACTTCTTGAATAGACATATCACCATTACAGTGCTATGTGTAATGGGAACCCTCTGAATCATAAAAGTGGCATATCCTACAGTAAAATATCTGACTTAATCAGTACTTTTTGTGCTGATGTTCTGGACATGCATCCTTAAATTCTTGTGGTATTGGTGTTACATACCTGGTATAATGAATTTGTGCTCTACTGTACACCAGTTCTGACACATGACAGACAGTCGACAGCGCTGATTTGACATGATGTCAGCAACCATTCGTTCACCCACTTCCTTTTGAAATGTTAATGTGAGTTGAGTACGACCATAGGACCATGCACTTTTTCTGGAAGAAAAATAATGCAACTGTAACTTGAAACAAAACAATAAGTCATTGGGTCAGTGTTGTTGTAAACTCATTATTGGGTTCTTCACTTTTTAACATAGTAACTAATGAAGGAATTGGCTACATATACTATACAAGCTGTCAGTTTGGCCACGACAAAGGAAGAAACCATTTTAACCTTGGTGTTCATGAAAGGAGAATACTCCAGGCATGGAAAAGTGTAATGCTATGGGATATGTGTTCCTGCAATCCATTTCATTAAGTATTCGTTATATAGACATGTTTCATAAATGGAACAGTTTAATGAGATCTGTATTTTAGCTTATCAGAGCCCTTTTCCCCCCAGTTGTTTAACTACCAACATATGGTGCATTACATCCCAGAAGGACAAAGACAGCATGGCACCATGGCAGCAGCCTGAAATCTTCTGTGATGACACTTGATATCAACCACAATTATATGTAGGCTGTGTTCTCCTGGGATCCCAGATTTTTATTTTAGTATTAATCACCATGAAAACCTCACCTCACAATATTACATTTGCAAAGTAATGTTCATATAATCTTCCAGTACTAAATTTCATCAACATCCAATCGGTAGTTTCAAGCGCACTCTCTACTGCATGCTTTCACTTAATGCATATACATGCCTTTATGAAGAACAGGATTCAACAACAGGCTTCTACAAATCTAATGACAGAGCTTTTAATTCCTTAAAAACATGCAATTTCTTGACTGACTAAATAGCTATGAACTACTCGAGGAACACAGAGTTGGTCTACATAAAGAAATTGTACACTAAGGCATGAAATTCATGACATACCTCTCAGACATTGCTTGCAGCCAACGGATGATCAATGGTGTTGACACACTAAAGGGTAGATTACCAATGATGTGTATGTGTGGTGGGTGATCCTCCCATTTCCTCCTCTTGTTCTCAGAAAATATCTTGCTCATGTCAAAGTTCATTACATCTCCCAGGAAAACCTGCATGCGCTGGTCAGATGACTCCTCCAAGAGCTGAAGAGAAGTTCAGATTTTACAAAAGTGTTACCAGGAAGCATAGGGTCATCTGTAAAGTCACCTGTTGCTTGAACAAGACTTTATTAGAAAACATAAATCTTACAATGGAAAAGGCTTCCTTTTATAATAAAATTTTGCTACAAATCTCCAAATTCAGTAACAGATACCACATGTTAGGAAAGGTATGTACTGAATTTATATTTGTTGGTGGTTGATGCAATGAAACTACACAGCATCAACCTATGGTGATGACTGTAACTCTTGTGTTCACCCACCTGATGTCAATTGATCTAAGTTAAAGAATTACATTTTCTTTATGCTCCACAAAACCAATAGGTATAAAAAAAGAAAACCAAATAAACTAACCCCCAAATGTCTATTTCTTTGTAAAATACAGGTATGTTTACACATGTTCAAAAGTATTTGTTATAGGTTAGAGTACCTACCAAATACTCATCACCAAGTATTGAAACTACATGAACACAGTAAGCAATTAAGTACACATAGCAGGTCATTGTACTGTCTTCCCTTACAATGAATTGTTTGTGAGCATAACAAAATGACGCTCACAGGTATGCCAAGCCATCCCTAAGTTGTGAGATTTAAGTTTTTGATACCTCTAATAAAAGTGGTATGAACTCACATCTAATGCAGGCAGAAAACGTTTGTCCTTCTCTATGACGAAGAGTTTACTTGGCCCTTTGTTTAGGATGGAGCGAGTTATTCCACCAGGGCCAGGTCCAACTTCACATACTTCGCAGTTCCTGATGTTGCCAGCTGCCTTCACTATTTTGTCTGTCAGCCGCTGATCCAGCAGAAAATTCTGTGATAACTGCCGTAAGGCACGCAAGCGATATAGGCGTAATATATCTCTAATTGTTGGTAATGGTGGAAGTCTCATGGTCTCTTGCACTCTGTGTGCTATAGTCATCTTGAAAATAACGTCAAGTCGTTACAGTTACAACTACAGGGAATTCGGAGGTTACAGAAGTTAGTTGCTAGTTACAGCAGGTTCGTCAAAATCATCCAAGAACTTCTCTTGTCTGACGGAGAAAATGGTGTACAAATAGATTCCAAGTACACCAGCACCAAAAAGGAAACCAGTCCTGACGTTCCTCTGCCTCAGCTTTTGTAATGTTTCAACTCTACGCAGGTTTTCTTTTTCCAGTATTTTCATGTAGTCAACGGTAATACGAGAAATATTGGCTTTATCCTTCATAAGATCAACTTTAGGCATCTGCTCATTTTCTCCCATTGTCAGGGTCCAGCCGCTAACCTGATGAAAAGTAATACTTATTAGCTTCAGTACAGTCTTTAAGTCTTCAAATAGATCTGTACTGCAGTGAACATACATTTTTACATATAACGAAATTTACGAAAATCTAAACACTGTGCGTATCTCTACAATACTTACAAATCAGGTTATGTTTCTTATTTTTATAACGTTATACACTTGTTAGTTTAGCAGAATATTTTGATTTCGTGGCAAGTATGCGTATTATTTTACTTAAGTAACTTTCAAAGGTAAACTTTAAACCATACGCAAACGTCTAAAAATCCACAACTTTTACACTACGCATCACTCCCTACATAACCACCTCCAACAAATCATTGCTGCCAACGCCTCATCAATTTGTCACTAACAAGAAAAAAAAAGCTTTCCCTTTTGTCCAACAAAAATTAAACTGTACACATGCTAAAATATTCTGTAAATACTAACATAAATAAACTGTAACAATAAGTTTCACGTGCCAAACACTGAAAGTTTAAAATGCCTTATAAAATTTTTGGGTCTAAAATATTTAATCGAAGTCCACTTTCCGAATTTAATCGTTCTTGCTGTGAGTGACCACTGCACCTCTCAGGCCCAAACATGACCAGTGGGCTTGGGGTCCCGGTCATCGTCAGGGATCTTTGCCGGCAGGCGACTTTCGCTACTGGAGCTAAGGACTAATGGCACACACCGTAAACAGTTGTAAAATGCCTTTTAAGACACAACAGCGTCATCCACCTGTACTGTTATGCCTAGGTGTTTGGAAGTCTGTACAGAAAGCTGTGTCCTGAATGCTAACGCTCGTCAGTATTATATTTTAGCATTTAGATACCTAAGATGTCCTTGGTTTGATTCTAAAAAGCCGGAAAGTCACTTATCTTGAAGATTACCTTTAGTTGCTGAACCAAGTTTGTTCCCTAAATTGGCATCACTGCTACCGTTCGTCGAAACATGATTCGTCAGTTTGTACACAGATATCGGTACCGGCGTGCATAATTGCATTTTCTGGCATTAGATGTCGCAACAATAGTAAAAGCGGAATGGTGAGGTGAAAATGGTGGATATTGCGAACATATGACTCTGTCAGCTGATTGGAAGACGTCAAACCAGACAACAAAGCCATGCGCTTTAATGTTTTGGTATTGCAGTTTCATATTTGATGTGCGTGAGGTACGTTGTGTTTCTGGTGACGTGTTAATTCTCCAAAATACAAGACTATGCCTTTCATATCAAAAGACTGGCGTTCACCAGGAGAAGAGTGGGTAAAAACAGAAGAAGGTTGGGAGAAAAAGAAGATCCTTGAATGTGGTCGTCAAGGGACACAGCCAGAAAACATGGATACGACTACGAGGTTTGTTTACCATCTCAGCTGATCGAATGAATATAATGCGTTTCTTTCAAGCAGACAGCATATTTATTTTGAAACAACTATTGTGAGATTCTTCGCTTTCTAGGGAAACATAAATCGAGACAAATAAAATATACGAATTTTCTGTGTAGAGTAGCATGTATAAATGACCTTGATGTTGTCTGGATTTATTGACCCCTATGGACGGCAGTGATTATTACTGAAATACAATACTTTTGGTTGTTAGGCATGGAAAGCAATCGTGTGGAAGGCGTTGATTATGTGGAACGTTGAGTACAAAGTAAATGAAATTAGTTATGGATGAAATTAGTAATGGATTAAAAATGAATACCATTTTTCTTGTCATTATTACAGTATATTTACGTAACTAATAGGAAGTGAAGAAATTTTATTGTGACCTCGGATCTGAGGGCGACCTTCAGCTGGCAAACGACGTCACAGCTACAAGCCAATAGGCTATCAGCCTAATCTCTTTGTCTCGTTTAACCGTGATATTTTAAGTAATTTGTTGGATATTTGCAAACGTACGCCTGTTGAGGGAAGTTCGCTAAAGAAAGACGCGCTGTATGTACAGGAGATAAGCATACACAGCGTGACTGTCATGATTTGTTTGTAATTAATTTAAAGATACTTGAAATCAACTTCTCTTTTGAGTGAGTTTTTTCCTATTAATGCCCGTTTTCGGCACCTTGTTCGTCCGTAAAACTTTAAACCTTTTATCAGAATGAATGAATTGTGATGAAATGTTTTATTCCCAGTCCCTGTTAGGTCTAATGTTTCTCTCATGTCGACAAGTGAAATTCATATTTACGGCACATGCTGGAGGTACCCAATTAGAAATTCGGTAGTGCTGTTATCTGGACCGATGTTTTTCTTGATTTTTCTCTGTCAGGCTAGCCCAGTGCTGTGATAGGACCTTGAAAATACCGTGACTTCCTCCGTCTGCATTTTTTCATACTTGTATAATCCTCCTGTTATTTTCAGTTTAATACTAATGTCCAGTGGTGATGACAGGTATCTTGTCTATTAAGTGAATCGATAACCGAGCAAGCGGAATAAAATTGGCTGCTGCTTGTGCTGAAAGGTTAATACGTTTCTGAAAATACATTATTTCTATGAGTATTGATACGATTGTTCAACGAAAGTTGTAGTTTTAAAAATTCATGCGTTTCTTGTTAAGTGCATTTTCTTAACATGATGCGTTCCTGGGGTAACGGGCATCACATAACAAATCAGAATGTGCTTGCAAATATGTAGTAACCCTCTCACGTTCTGGCTGATGGCATAATTATTATGTGTAAACAACACGAAGTTTAGCGTGGAGAGGACCTAAGTTAAAGCGGTATTTTGGAAGAGCGGTGCAAGAATAGTCCCTTTTCCAGCGAAAATTTGCTGTAGGAATATACGAATCATACTGGCCAGCCTCTGAAACGTTAATAGATAAGGAAGGCCTTACAACATTACTGTGATGTCTTTATCTCATTACCTGTGTCAGTTGTCCGAAAAGTTCAGAATTAACTGCCCAGATTTCTGAAGTTCTATGAAAAACAGCCCACTCCATGAACCTTGATTTGATTCTGTGCCATTAACAAGTTGTGGATAATATTTTTATGTATGATCTTCTTTGTAGCCTTCAGTATGAACTACATAAGGGGGTTCATTCACCAAATAATTCTGGGTGTGTTTATAATATGATGATCAGTTACGTTTTTCTCGTTATCACTCCGTGTTTTAAGGTAGTAATGCTACTTACGGACAGGTGGGGTCAGTGACGTACTCAGGAATTTTGTTCGGGGGGGGGGGGGTTAAAAAATCAGTTTGGGGCAGGGGGACATGAAAAAGGGGGTCTGGGGGGGGGCACCCCCCTATTGGGGGGTTTGGGGGGAAGCGGAAATTTGGAAAAAAAAATTTCTTTTAA
>Ga0123352_10012114_pt1 | contig 13620 bp, 9 predicted proteins | sample TergutLab28metaG_FD_89700 | JGI IMG/M metagenome (GOLD analysis project Ga0123352, IMG submission 89700) | Labiotermes labralis P1 segment gut microbial communities from Petit-Saut dam, French Guiana - Lab288 P1 | ecosystem: Host-associated > Arthropoda: Insects > Digestive system > Gut ...
TTGAGAAGCTAACTGGTTTGCAGCTAGTCAATAAATTCCCCGCATTTCACGGAACCCGAAGGTTCATTACCGCACTCACAAGCGTCCGCCACCTGTCCCTATCCTGGGCCAGCCCAATTAAGTCCATATACCCACATTCCACCTCCTGGAGATCCATCCTAATATTATCCACCCATCTAAGCCTAGGTCTCCCCAGTGGTCTCCTTCCCTCCCTTGGGGGAGGGATATTTGGTCAAAATGTGGCATTTCACTGAACATTCGAAAGTCGGCCAGGCATAGTGCAAAACTCCCATTACTATCCATAACCACTCTGTTTTACGATGTAGGCCAAATGCCTCTGCTCATACAAGCAGTAATCGTAATTCTTATAATAAAACCAACGAGATGCACTAATTTCTAAAATTTATTTTTGGTATAGAACTCTACATGTTTCGGGCAGTTCCTCTGTCCACCATCAGGAGTCTAGCACTGTACACACAGCAATGGTATATGTCATAGAGGTTTGCTGACAGCGCGCTAGCAAGCTGTCAGCAAACATATATGACATATACCATCGCTGTGTGTACAGTGAAAAACTGATGATGGACAGAGAAACTGCCCGAAACATGTAGAGTTCTATAACAAAAATAAATTTGAGAAATTAGTGCATCTCGTTGGCTTTATTATAAGAATATTATATCACGACGCACGGTCAACTGAACGTCAAATTAGCAACCGTTAATGCAGCCTTTGAAAGAAAGCCCGAAGAGCCGTAAAAATTCTATAAAAGGAAAGAAGCGGGACAGGGATACGAATTCAAAATTCCCAAAGGAAGTAAATATTTATAAATCTGATTGCAGTGTTGCTGCTAGACCCCAGTCCTACGACAGTTTCGCAGTAAAATGAACACGGCTTCTTCAGCAGTACATTCCATTAAGCTATACGTCGATGAAGCATACGAATCGAACGCTGCTCTTGGAATCTCCTGCTAACCCCACACTGCGTGATACGTCTTAATGCCACAGGTGTGGCTGTAAGAGTTACACACATCACGTCACAATAAAGCGCTTCACTTCTTATGCACTGAGTACTGATACTGTCAAATACATAGTTGTCAGGATCCGATGAAGTAACTGTGCTTGTACACATTTTGACGTTTTGCATCTCAGCATATTTATCTCAGTATTTAACCAACTTTATGCACAAAATTTGTTTCACAATAAGTTTTATTTCATGCCTCTACATGTTTCGAGCACATGTGCTCCAAACATGTACAGGCATGAAATAAACTTATTGTAAAACAAAAATTTTGTGCAACAAGTTGGTTAAATACTGAGATAACAAAATGTGCGTGTACAGTTTCATTACCATCTGATGACTCTATCGATCAGTGTAGCCCTAACTACAAGAAAATGACACGTCAATGGGATAAGAAAGTACAAACCCAGCTAATAAACTAGTTGTGTTTTGACATTCAATTATCCTTTACTTCATGTTCAATTGATTTTTGAAGCCATGCTAAATAACTGTGCAGGTAATTAAGTAACGAAATGCATGGAGCACAGTTCTGGAGAAATCTACCAGTCGCTTACTTAACCATAAAACTGTCGCATTTTCTACAACCCGTACGTTTATTATCACATTTCAAACAGCCGCTATATGCCAATATCCTAAGCATTCAATACATACATCACAGCGTTTCTTTAAAATCTATTTTAATATCTCCCTCTGATGTAAGACTAGGCGATGCAACATAAAATAACGGAATAAATACAAAATTTCGAGGCCCCACATGAGATTTGTGTTTGAGTGCTGTAGGCACAACTGTAGAGGGGTATGGCAGGCAGCTTTACCAAAACTTTGTACAACTTGTTAGGCTGAGGGCGCTACAGGATGCTGGGCAATGATCTGGGTCGTTTCACGCTCCGTTGGCGAACACCAACCCCTCCCCCCCCACCAAAAATACCACGCTCCCATCCCCCTCCTACACAAACCGGAGCCTAATATTTTGCTACAACGTTTAATGCTTCCAAGCACAGAAAGCCACGCGTAAGCAGTCACTGTGTTTGTGTGTGTCCCATTACAATAAAATACGAGGTGGAAAAGGGAGCAAACAGTTCTGAATTCAATGAATTCGTGCAAACATAGCAAGAACAAGAGAGAGAGAGAGAGAGCGATTTTGAATCAGAAGGAAGTTCCTTTTTTTTTTTTTTTTTGACAGTGTATTTGGCATAGAGACGTGGTATGGAGGGCGCTAAAGTCGGGTGGGCTGGGGTCGTACATAATGTTCCTACGTTACTGTGCGATATACAGTAGCTTATACGTGTCTTCGGTGCTTCAGGCGTCATAAATCATGACTCATTAAAATAATCTCCAGGTTCTGTTTGTATTTTGTGCTACGTTATTCTATAGTAGGGTTAAAAAGTAGTTCACTGTTCTAAAATAATAATGAGTCTATTTTAGGAAGGACGCAATAAGAAACGCAACAGATATCGCGCTTTTCTATTGTTTCCACTTACTCGCACGTATTCTATTCAAATTAGCATTACTGTTCCCTTGCAGAGCTGGGAACTGTTCCGTTTTTATAGACGTTATTTGATCTTGCTTAATGTTCTTGTTCATTCAGCAGAAGTTGAAAGATTGTGCTAATATTCTTTGCTTGAACTTGTAGAAAACGAGACGCCCACGGCACATTTCGCTGTGACTAGGGCTCTCTCTCTCCACTGCCTGGACCACAGAACAAACAAATGTTTGGCACAATTCCACGTATTTTGGGCATCATTCTATTTCCACCCTTCCAGCAACAAAGTCATCCATTAACACTTTGAAGAATTAAATTCAACCAAGTAATAAACCAAAGAGTACGGAGCAACATTGTACCGTCCCTTACGTTTATTGGACCGTACATCACCTTGATAGTTGAATAAGGAGAGACAAACTTGATGTCACGTGCTTTAATATTTCACTATTTACTGCTCAACATGTTTCGGATGTTAATACATCGATCCTCAGGAGTTTGCGACTTATTTGTTGAGTTATTTCATGGGTTGTATTGCTCTAGTGCGATGTGCGTTGGTGTTACGTTGTGGTTTGGTTGAAGCCTGCATCCGGATACCACACCACACCACCACAGCCAAACCACAACGTAACACCAACACACATCGCACCAGAGCAATACAACCCATGAAATAACTCATCAAATAAGTCGCAAGCTCCTGAGGATGGACTTATTAACATCCGAAACATGATGAGCATTAAATAATGAAATAATAAAGCACGTGACATCAAGTTGGTCTCTCTTTATTCAACTATCAAAAATAAAGTTAGATGTCTTCCAAGACGCAATACCTAGGCCTACGTTTTTAGTTGACAGACGGAGGAAAAATGAGCTACGTTGCTGTTAACTGCTGAGAATATAAATCGTAGGTGGCACATGAATGGAACGCCATTATGGATTAATCACGGAAGGATTCTGGCAGGGAAACAAAGAGGTATTCAGAGAAAAACCAGTCCCATTGCCACTTTGCCCACTACAGATCTAAAAAGGACTGGCAAGAGGCCAAGAAATTGCCTCCGATATTAAATTGCCAACGACGAACTGCCTGCAAGATGGCACGGCCTGATAATGGGCAAGAAAAAATGATGATAACAAGGGGCCGTGGTTGACAGCTTATAGTTTACAGTTCACAGCTCGTATTAAATCGTAGCCACGAATCAAAATAGCGAACCGTCCCTTACTTTGTTTTCATTAAACCTCGTATGAAACAAGACTGTGAAATGAGTTTAGAATACAACTTCCGGGGAATATCTGAAAATGTAATATAATATTAAATAGCGTACGTCAGCACAACTACTTTATTACACAAGGTAATTACATAGGCTACATGCTTCGACTATTATTCAGTCATCTTCAGGCCTATTTTGTCAATTGAGTCACAAGATGCTATGCACACGTTGGGATACCACAGTGTTTACATCCATGGAATACATAAAAATTAAAACATTTGTCCGACAGGTGTGACGTGCAAATTGCACAATTTGCACGTCACACCTGTGAGACAATTATCTTGTGTAATAAAGTAGTTGTGCTGACCTACACTATGTAATATTATATTACGTTTATGAGCACATCGTGATGACTCTGTTCAAATACCTGAAAACGTTCTGAGATGAACAGGAGAGTCGCAAACTACCGTCACGCTACATTAAAATAAGGTAGGTTTAGGGGCTCTCCTGGCACTACATCTTCCTCTATCACCACTCACATCATCGGGACAACGTAGCTGCGCCTAATGGGCGTCCCAACCTCAGAAGTCGGTTACACTCTTGCCATGCCCAGGAGGGAGGACCACGAAGTCCACAAGGACATGTGGTGGCATTGGACAAAAAAAAAATTAAAATAAGGCACTTGAACGAGCATGAAACATTATCTCAATCTAATTCAATAAAAGCACTAAAACGTGATCAGGCTCGACAAAAAAAAATGGACAGGAGTTATACGCTAAAGCACGACCCGAACTACACCTACTGTTGTGTAGTTGACACACATTAATTTTTGTTGTTGTGGTTTTCTTTCTTTTCTTTTTAGCATTCTTGTATGTATGTTTGTCATAAGCTTAATTTTATCATGCTTAGTTCTCGCCTTTCTTAAGACCAGGCATGGGAGGAATATAATTTCCTTCTATTCTTTTCGTTTATAACTGGACGCGCTAAGTGTTTATCGCTCGAGCAGTGTGTGGAGTAACGCATGTAACAGTAGCTGCTTTGTTCTGCAGTAGCAGTCTGCTGTGTATTTCGGACAGTGACTGAACAACAGAGAATGAAGCTGGACGTTCAGTGAGTGTTAACGGTAATGAAGAGCCCGCTGGCGAGATTTGTCACCAATAGAGTTCAGTTGTAATTGCAATTATTCCCTACTCACGCACAATAAGACTCCAGTACACTCTACTTCGGGATTATTGAGAGTTTGTGCGGCCTGCCCGACTTCCCGTCTTAACCTGAGTTCCGAGCTCCGTCCCTCCTGGGAAAAACATCCAAGATATGTTCCTCATCGGGTCCGCAACGGATACAACACTATTTTATCATTACACAAAGATCAGAGACGCTGGAATTCATACAGACTTGATGAAAATTCTAAGAGATGTGAAAGATATTATAAAGCAAGTTTTGGAAGACTTTCTGTCCCTCTCATTGCTGCACGCTACACTCCGTTACAAGTAGTGTCTTGGATGCTTTTCAGCGAACTGTGATTAAAAACAAAAGCCTGCGCTGAAATTACAGAAAGAAATACAGCACCATCAAGTACCATGAAAATGTTTTAATATAAGAACTGCTGCCCTCCCTTACGCAATAAGCAGTCTAAGCGCCATGACTTCGGCTTATCTCGTATAATAAAAGAATGTTTTGAGGAGAACATAAGACCTAGGAAAGCCACAGGAAGATGTAGACAACGGCACCAGTAAATCGCAGTTATACCGAGTGCGCGAAGAGTCCCTGTGCGCCTGTGCTAAAAGGATGCCGCACTGTGCTGGAAAGGGGCTAATCCCCTTACATAAAACGCTTCAGGTGGCATATCTGAACTCCAGTCACATGCTTGCGTAACCGTGAGTACCCTCCATTCGCTGTAAATTCCACTTTAAAAACACCTGTGCCAAACTAATACACAGGGACTTTCTGCTTACCCAGTAAACCATGAGGTAAGATCATCTATCGTAAATGCGTCTTATCTGATACATTTAACCCTTTAAAGACTAAACGTGTCTGTTTTATATAAGGACTCAGTGCGTACCGCGCAGTAAACACTCTCAACCTCGGTGATACAAAACCAGTCTGCTACGGTTGTGTGAGGCAAAAGTCGCTGTTTGTTGTGAGGTCATGCAAAACACATATACCCAATGTAAGCACCATCTGGAATTTTTTAATATTTAACCTGGTAGTAGGTAAAGCAATCGCTAGGGTTTAAAAGGTTAAAGTTCGCTTTGTTAATACAAAATATATTAGTAGGTCCACATTTTGACCGTGGTTGGAAAAATTACGGCAGACTTGGGACAGGTAGGGGGGGGGGCGCTCTCTTCTTTCATACAGACACAAAAATATTGACAACATTCTCGTTCAACGTTCTGAGTAACTTCTAAACTTACAGAACCAAAACCCCATTAATTATTATTCTGTTTCACTAACTTAAGAAGTCACATAAAGAAATCAGAATCTTGAAAGTAATAAGACATATTCAGAATCAGGATTCCATATGGACTTATCGATAATATACAGTTTAGTTAAGGAAAGTATGGGCAATAAGCCAGGAACAAAGAATGCCCGTCATATTCGTGAAACAAAATTGAGGAAGGTAATCGTGGTGGCCGTGGCGGGACAGGAGCCGGGGGACAAGAGAGAAGGGACTATCTGAAAGACTGCTTAAGGTTGCAGTGGCGGAAGAAAATATTTCATTTGCCAGACACCTTTACTCCCTTGTGGGCCCGGTAGCTCAGTCGGTGTAGCGACTAGCTATGGGTTGGACGGTCCGGGGATCGAATCCCGGTGGAAGCGAGATTTTCCGCACCTGACCAGACCGGCCCTGAGGTCCACCCATCCTCCTGTAAAATGGGTACCGGGTCTTTCCCGGGGGTAAAGAGCGGCCGAGGCGTGACGCTGACATCTCACTCCCTTCCAGTGCCATGGTCAAGAAAGAGTACAGTTATACCTCTACTCCTCCTATGGGCCTTACAGAGCCTCAGTGTCTGGACATGGGTGCACTTGACCTGTTTTTCACTACCTTAATTAGTTATTTATCGAAACGAACGTTCCTCTACTATTTAAATTTGTTTCTGAGTAGGAATTCCACAGTAAACGAAAAGCTTCGAAGTAATCATTTACAGCGACATCAGCAGGCAAACAAACAGATTAATGTTTGTGTTTCACTTCTTTTGTTTACAGGTTGAAAAAAAAAAGTTTCTTCAAAGTAAGAAAGACTCGGAGAAATTAATTTCCTTCGGACTCAACATAATCGGAAATTCATCCGTCTCCATGAAGCTTCGAGACCAATTGACTAATCAGTCCTCAGGTTGCCTCTGCATTTGGCGAGTAGAATGGCAAGAAAATGAAAGTGTTCTTGTGGTCTCCGTCAGAACGTCACCGGGGTTGAAGTGTGGTACAAAAAGGAGCAGACTAACCCTCCCCTCCAACACTCTTTAATCCCCAGAATCCCTTAGCAATCACCACACCATCCGTACGCTATTATCTCTACCCCTATCTGTCCACTCGGCGTCGGGACGCCCTTTAATGAAGGAAAGCTTCCTTCTTTGCCACCACCGACCTCATGACGAACCCCGTTCATAAGGCTACTCAACTGCTGTTATTCTATAAACAAGAGTGAAATGATATAAAGCACATACAGTAAAAGCTGCCTATAAGGTAAAGGTAAAGGTAAAGCGGTCCCATTACAGGCCTGGACAGGCCCAGAGGGTTCTTAGGAAGTTAAGGTTCCCAGATTTCGCGACAACGGCACAGGACGGTGGTAGGTTGTTAGCCTTACTCACCGGCCGCCTTTACCCCCAGGAAATACTCCTGGTACTCATTTCCGTTGGAGGCTGAGTCGACCCCAGGGCCATAGAGCGATCGGAAGGATTTTATGTCAATGAAGAATCCACTGACACCAGCTGGGATCGAACCAGCAACCTTCCGATTTGTAACACAGCACCTTAACCACTGTGCTACCGCGGTCCCCCAAAGGCTGCCTATAACGTAACCGAATTCTTCCATTGCAGGGAAGTTCCATTTAATACACATTCTTAAAGTCTGGATTCTCCGGATTCTAGATCCTCGGGAATGTAAAAGGTGTCCGCTTAAGACAAATTTCCTTTATGCCAGGTTTCGTTTAAGACAGGTTTCACTGTAAAGAGAGAATTGCACTCTTCCGGGCTATTACACAGTGTGTAGTGGTAATTTTTACCGACGTTTCAGGATAAGCTATCCGCCCCATCTCTAAGGGTCAACATTCTTGACCTGTGAACAAAGAACCGAGACGATGTCCCGAAACGTCGGTAAGCAATTCTTGCTACGCGCTGCGCAATAGCCTAAAAGAGATCAGTTCTTATCCATTTCGCGGCCTAAGCCTGAAATCTCGAAGGTTTCGCTGTACTTTGTATTGTTTATCGCAATATCCAATAGAAACAGTTTCGATTCAATCGTACTGCTATTGCACATGGTTCGACACAGTCGCAGCCACGACCCAGGCACCCAACACATCTGCGACAGACGTCCCTCTACGCCGTTATAAACCATCATGTAATAACTGTTTTCACTTGGGGATTACCGCCAAATCTGTGGGCGCCAGTATCTTAATCCTGTGCCGGGAACAGGTTACAACCGCTCGGCACCAACTCAAGACTGTCCGACGGATGTCCGAGAGTTCTGTAGTAATGAAATTATACGCCATGTAAACTTACTGGCTTTTGGGCGCTCTTTAATACCTACAGTGGCTATGACGTCGAGGCCATCCAACAAGGTGCGATGGTCGGGTGAGGGACTAACCCTTATAGTACAAGGAATATGTCGCACAGGGCCACGCACTTGAGAGAGCGGAACGTACGATAATATGATTGGAAAAGAAGAGAAATGCACACAAAATTTTTGTCGATGAACCTGAAGAAATGGGAGTATTTCGGGGACCCTGTGAATGGAAAAAAAATAATAATTGAATATTAAAATGCCAGAATGTGGGAATATTCCCTGTCTATGGACAACGTGCCAGTGACGTAATACAGGGTTATTCGAAATGACTGTCGGGGTTTTAACAACTGCCACCTCGTTCTCCAGATGCATCCCCATGTGATTTCTTTCTGTGGGGTTACGTCAAGGATCAGGTTTATGTTCCTTTTCTTCCCGCAAGTATCCCGGAACTGAAGGTACAAATCACAACGGCCATTGAAACCGTCACCACTGACATGCTACAAACAGTTTGGAACGAACTCGATTATCGTGTTGATGTTTGTAGAATCACAAAGGGTGCACATATAGAGCACCTGTAGGGTATGTAACAAAAACTTGGAGTGTTGTTCTATTAAACAAAAAAACACATATACTGCTATCTCACGTGCATTGTGTATGGCAAAGTTGTTAAAACCCCGACAATAATTTCGAATAACCCTGTATATCTATGGATAACAAAGTTGAGGAAACCTTGACTAGTTGAGCAACTATCGGATTCCCTCCACGGATTTAGTTTAACGACGAAAGTAACGGATGCGGTATCTGAGTAACCCTAATGCTCCTCACTTCACTTTCCCATTTTATTTCCTGGTTTCAACATTTCCTATGGTTAACAACTACGGTCTATTCGCAGCTTCTTCCGCACCAAGTCTCCTTAGGGTCTCATTTATTTTTCCCCGAGTTTTATTCCTACCTTCGACTCAACAGCAGTCTTCTCACTCCTGGCATTTGGCTCCAATTTGTGCACCTTCCCTTTTTACGGACCAACCTCTCTTACTGTTCCAGGTAGACCAAACAGAAACCACTGAAGTTGTAACAAGGAAATAAAGACCAGAAACCGGCATAGTCAAGGTCTGAGGAAAAACATTATATAATTTTTATATTATTATCTATTATCACTATTAACCTATATTTATTTGTATTAACTTATTATATATGCTCGGCGTATAAATTTTATGTGGGCGGATGTTAAACAAATTTACCGAGTCGGCGCGAAACGTCGTTCGAACGTAAAACATTACATTAGCGACGATGCATATATTTAAGGCTACACAGACAGTTCCCGACTTACGTAAGGATCCGTTAAAAAAGAAAATTTACATAATTCGGAATTGACTCCACCCCCTCCCTCGTACTTATCACACCTCCTCGGTTATGTACATTTTTTAAAAAAAGCCATTGTGCATTTTTATTTCAATACATGTACCGTGCATTTTTTTTATTATTTTGTACTATGGCCAACAAATGCATAATTATTTCACAAATTATCACACTCCTACATGTTTCGACACTATCGTGTCATCCTCAGGGTGCTTGTAATCAATACTTTGCCAAGTTACACGAGTATTTCAATCGCAGCTGATGGCAAAGTATGCACCGGGCCAGCACGACATTAGCATCAACATACGGCCACCACACAAACTGGCTTCATGAGAATCGTAGCAACAAAATGATTTAGACCATTTTATTGCAAATATGACAATTTTAATGTTTAAAAGATTTTATAATATTGAAATTTCAACGACTATTAGAACTTGCATAAAACCTATGTGAAACATCTCAATTGTACAATAAGGAGAGGGTTTTAATGGGTCAAAATACAACTAAGTTTGTTAGATGTTATTTTAAACTGAAGACATGTTTCGGCCCCAGGTCTGGGCCATCTTCAGGTCACAAAAGTATTTATTCGAGGAAACTATACAGTATAAGTCATAAAATATATCAACCCAAAATTCTACGAGATCTCGTTCTTAATTGTAAATTGTATTACCAACAGCTGCATTTGAAATACTTGCGCAACCTGGCAAGTTATAGATTATACAAGCTCCCTGAGGATGACACAATAGTGTCGAAACATGTAGAAGTGTGATAATTTGTGAAATAATTGTACATTTGTTGGTCACAGTACACACAAAAAAGTCATTGTGCATGTTTAAAATGTAATTTCTATTGGTTTTCATGCGAAAAACGAACTAAACTGCAAACAAAAGTTCCAGTAATAATACTTATTATTATTATTAATAATACTATATGACATATAACATTAATAATACTAAGTAAGAAGAAGTTTTGACGTTGGTCGCATATTACGTAACCCGGGCAACTGTCTGTACATAAATATACAAGCACATAGACCCACGACAAATTTGGCGTACAAAGCCTGCACTCAAGTAATAAATTTTTCAAAAGAATAGAATAGAACAGCAAATGGCGTGCGCAAGGCACTATAAATGAAAGCAAAAGGAAGGAAGGCTTTCGCTTTTGTTCGGAGCTCCTTGTATAAAACTGAAGCATGGTGGCACGTTTGTACCAAGGAACACCAACAGCCTTCCGCAGCACTGGAGGTGCTGGTAGGCCAAGGCTTCCTCCTTTCGAATTCCTACTTAATCACCAGTCATATCATCTCCCTATGTCATCCCTTAACTCATAAATTCCCCACTTGAAATAATATCGTTAAATAATCAAAGCACAGCACTTGGCGACAGCAGAAAAATAATCCTGCGGTATAAGACCTACCCTTCGACGAGACACCAAAATCAACTAATTAGAAATTAGCAGCCGACATTGTATCGTTCGTTTATTTTCCTTCCACTTCATATTCTTGAAAAAGTTCGTAATACGTCGTAGTTAATATACTGTGCTGTGCCGTGCTAAAAGCTTAGTTGCCCTACTGTCGGTTATCTGATTGATACTGCAAGAGTCTGAAGTAAGTTCCCTGTCGTGAACAAATCGTAAAATTAATCCCGATATAGTTGTTGATGTTGTCTTTGCTTTTCTCGTTGTTGTTGTTTGTTGCTAACTGGAAGTGTCCTACGCTGCAATTATCTGCATTTGCCTCGCGCATTGCTTGTTGAAATGACACCACCACTCCACTACCTCTGAGTTTTCAAAAGCTGACTGCTTGGTAATTTTCTTCTCAAAGAGGACATCCCTTATTTCATTACAGTAGATTTCCTCAGCCTTCGGATTTTATAGCTAACAAGCAACAGCAGGTTCCCTGCACACGATGCACAGCTCTTCTTCAAATTCCATTCAGACACGATTTTTTGTTCTTTATAACACTCCATTCCAGGAAACGGGAAATAACATTTATTTTCATAGCATCTTCCGAAACTTCCTCTATTAGATTACGTGTAATGCGTTTTTCAAATTGATTCAATCTACATTTTAGTTGTGTAGTTTTGTGTTTGTGCGCACAAGGTGGCGGTAGTCAGGTGAGAGTAACATGATTTTGAACCGGCGTCGAGCAACGACTCAATCAAACTCGGAGAGAAAACTGGCACAGAGTTTCGTGTAAAATAATTCTTTTATTTGCATAGCGACTATATCTTAATTCTAAACAGAAGCAGTGATGGCGTGTACTGTCATCATGTAACACTTAAAGATCAGTATAAAAAATACAGTGCCTGAACAAACTCAATAACTGCACTCCAGCATTATTAATTATCTGCTTAGTTGAAGCACTGTGAACTGCCGGTGATTCGCGCTTATTTCCTGAAGATGACTGTAGCATGCCTTTCCCTCGCTGATCAAGTTCCTGTTCATTTTCAGGCGCGCTCACAAAACTGCGAAAAGCGACCATTAGCTTCGCCATGTTTCTCCGTCTGTCCATCCGTCCGTCCGCTCCCACTAGACGGATTTTCATTAAAGTTGATATTTGAGGATTTTTTAAACCCTTTCAAGATAATTCCAGTTTAATTAAAATCGTTCAAGAATAAGAGGCACTTTACACGAAGACCAATACACATGTTTATAGTTTCTAGCTCATTTCTTCTTAGAACGAGAAATGTCTCAGACAAACGTGGTACAGAATATCAAAACGTACATTTTGGGTTCATTAACGTTTTCGCAAATCATGCCGTTTATGAGATAATGTGGAAAAATATAGTACAGCGAGGTAGGCCACATATGAAAACATGGCGCAAGCGCATTGCATGCTGGATACCTAAGGCTACAAATACAGACACTCAGGTTTTGTAATACTCGTTGCTTTTCCACTACAACAATGGTTGCACGAACGCCCCTCAATGTTACGTTATGCGCACATTGCCCGTCTTGTTGGTTTCTTCCTAGGCGCGTTCGCATCCCTATTAGTTTCGTCACGTCTGTCCACCTGTCCTCATATATCAGTGTGGCTCCCAATACACGGATTTCCTTGAAATTTGGTATTGGGAACTTATACGAAAATCTGTCGAGAAATACCAAATTTTGCTAAAATCGGGCAAAAAATATCTGGCACTCTACATGAAGACCAAAGTAGGTTTTATTGTTACCATCGACATAAATCGCCAACAAAGCGTCCTCTTCGAGTAAAATGTTATCAGGCTGTTAGGATAAACGATAAGGTATAAACATTAAGCGAACGCGTCACAACGCTGCCTATCTTGTATACCTGTCACCTTCACTGCTTAAACATAATGTACATCATTATTCGTTCTGAAATTTGTAAAGCGAACCAGATTTGAGGTTACGAGGCTTTGCCTGCTGTCTTGTGGACGTGACGCCATAGTCTGGTAGACGTTTACAGGCGTTTCGAAGGAACTTACTGCCTCCTTCTTCATGACAGAACATAGTCAGCAGATTAATCCGAAACATCGGTCAGTCTTTACCCGACTACATGACGTCACATCGAAGAAGACGGGAAACGTGCAAAACAGTTTAGTGGTATTACATTTAAAGTTTACGCGATGAAAGCATACTGGGAGAGTGGAGGTATTGCTCCATTCATTTTTAAACTCGACACTAGATGGAGGAGAGTGGTTAACATCATGCACTGGTCGCTTACCGCCGATAAAATTACCACGGTACCAACTGAATAGGAGGCTGGGTGGACGAAATTACCACGGTACCAACTGAATAGGAGGCTGGGTGGACGAAATTACCACGGTACCAACTGAATAGGAGGCTGGGTGGACGAAATTACCACGCTACCAA
>Ga0123352_10012118_pt1 | contig 13619 bp, 7 predicted proteins | sample TergutLab28metaG_FD_89700 | JGI IMG/M metagenome (GOLD analysis project Ga0123352, IMG submission 89700) | Labiotermes labralis P1 segment gut microbial communities from Petit-Saut dam, French Guiana - Lab288 P1 | ecosystem: Host-associated > Arthropoda: Insects > Digestive system > Gut ...
ATTACAATGGAAGAATTGGAAACAACTATAAAAGCCAGAAAATCTCCAGCATCAGACGGGATTAATAATGAGTTGTACAAACATGCACCAAAAGGTTTTTTACATAAATTTTTGAATTTCCTAAATGTTTGCTGGATATAGAGGGAGACATTCCTGAGGAATGGAGGACAGCCATTGTTATACCAATACACAAAACAGGAGACAGAAATAACCCAGATACCTATAGAGGTATTCGTTTATTAAATACTGGATATAAAATCTATTCAAAAATTATTGCAAAGAGATTAACAGCAATTGCAGAGGTCCTACTATTAGAAGAGCAGAACGGATTTAGAAAAGGCAGATCCTGCATGGACTGCATATTCTCAGCTTCACAAATAATTGAAAAACAGAGAATTTAACATCCCCATATATATTGCGTTCATTGATTTTAAAAAAGCCTTTGACTCTGTGAACAGAGACAAATTATGGACTATTATGTTAAGTAAAGGAGTTCCAACTCATCTAATTACAATAATTCAGAAAATATATATATAGAAAACATTATAAGAGTTAATGCAGGTAATGGAATATCTGAAGATTCTAGAGCTGTACCCAAGGAGTGAGACAAGGATGCCCACTATCACCTGTTTTATTCAATTTATATTTGGACGAAGATATTAGGATTTGGTTACAGAAACTAAAAACTAGTAAATATTTTAAAGAGTTAATTTGCAAGGCACTGTTATTTGCAGATGACCAGTTTATTATTTCTGACACAGAAGAAAATTTACAAAAGGCAGTCTATTTATTATATAACATATCTAAATAATATAAGTTAGAAATTGCTACAAAAAAGACGAAAGTATTTGGTTTCGTTGAAGAGTATTACCTAAGAACAAAAATTATTATAAATGATGAAACACTAGAACAAGTTAGCCAATTTACTTGTCTAGGTTGCAGTATATCTTACCAATTTTCCAATGATGTAGAATTTAAATTAGCAAAAATTTTACAATTAATAGGTACTATTAAGAGAACTAGTTTTAAGAAAGTGAGAACGGAAACTATTTTGAAAATATACAACATACTAGTTTTACCTGCATTTTTATATGGATCAGAAAATTGGACTCTAACAACCTTACAAAGACGAAGAATTGAAGCGGCAGAAATGAAATTACTGAGACCTCTGGCAGGCTACACCCTTTATGACCACAAAACAAATTACTACATACGCCGCGAACTACGGATTACAGGCATACTAGACAAGATAGATGAACACAGATGGAACTGGCTTTCACACTTGCAAAGAATGCCACAAAACCGAATACTCTTGAAATCATACCACTACAGACCACAAGGAAGGAGAACAATTGGAAGACCGAAGAAGCGTTGGCGCGAGCAGCTGTAACTCTGGAGACGGAACGGATTAAAGGGTCCAATCCTTGATGTTTATGATGATGATGATGACTAAGGACAGTTTTAAGTATGATACAGTGTTCTCCGTGATAAATTCCAGCGAACACGCTAATTAAAAATCCGCTGTGTTATTCGACCCAGTAACATCCTCTTCTGATGCTTTCAGTATTTTTCAGTGGTCAGCTGCAACACGCTCAACCTGTGATGGGTCAGTAATTGTGTTTTTGGTGTGTTACATCTGCAAACTCTATGTGCCAGCGCTTCTTCACTTTTGTCATCCCTTTCTGTGTAAAGGGCCTAATGTAATTCGAACTGAAAATATTGACGTCTTATTCTGTCAAAACCACAATAAGTTGTATTTCAATAGCTGTATAAAATATAACAATATTTACTCAATTTTAGTTGATTGTACATTACAAAACACAAGTCAATTTCTGTAGGTCATCTTCAGGTGGAATAAAATAAAATATTTTTTGCTGACAGGAAAAAAATTTCCATTGTTTTCAATTTGAAGCACCTTCTTACTGAAACCCTACTTTAGCTCTTTGGCAAATATATGCTTCAAGAATTGTATGTTTATGGTTCCGTGCATCGCTGACCTATGTTAATAATTGTCCAACGAGATGCAACACAAAGCAGTCTATTTATTATTTTGCAAGTTCACTCTACATGTTTTGGGTGTCAACCACACCCATCACCAGGATTGCACAAAACTGTAACTACAGCCTCCGGTACTGGTCACATTTTTTTGCAGCTACGTGGCCAAGCTAGCTTGGCCACGTTGGAGGGTGGTATCTGCTAGCTGCACTTAACACTTAAATGTGCGAGATTCGGGGTTCTCGCAGCGAAGTTAACAACCCAAAAGACTTGAACCTTCTATATATAAACGCCCTTATGTCCTCCCTTCTTACCTGATTTTTCATGAGTTAGTGACTAGTTGACTTGGTGACACATGGGCTGAATGAGTCATTAACCGAGTGATTTAAAGATTTTTTGGCTGACTGACGTAGCATGTGTGTAACCAGCGATATTTATGAAGTTAGTCGGTCAGTCAGAGTAACATTCATTCTACGTGATGAATGTACTCTACTACACGTATTAGTGTCTACTTCAGTACCTTGGATTCAGAATTTTTAACGTCAAATTGTATGGTTTGTATCCCAACACACCAGACTCAACAGTCACTCGTATTTTGTTGATGGCGACGTCTAACCTGCCGTAGAACACGGTAACATTTCTACTCGCATACGACGTGACATTATAAATATGGAACTTGATATAGAAAAAGCAAGATTTCTGCTCTCTTCCACCATGGTATTATATATTTAGAATGTACCATAGACAGCGGTAGTCGTGTAATTGCCTAAATGCCACACTACACCGAATGAACATGATGTCCTGTAACATAGGCAGTTAGTCACAATTCTTATATTATTTACAACATTTGAGATCTTCGCTCTCCTTTGACTGCCTTGTCGTTGAAGATGGGGCCGATAGGTTGTCCCGAAACGTCGGTAACTTACTATCAATCTACGCTGCGTGACATCCCACAATTGCGAAGACCTCAGTTATACGGCAACGGACGCCTGAAGCATTAGTTGAAAATGTGCGTGGACCGCCCAGCCTTGTCAGTTAAAGCCGTGTTATCACACATTTTATCTCGACATATTCATTGTCCGTATTAGAAACTAAAAACTTTATTGTTTCTTTCTCCCTGTGCTCGTATGTGACGTATAATTATGTCATAATTTTATACATATAAAGTACAGCTTATCAGCCAAAAACACAAGAGTTTTTTTTACAAACTGCTATTTAGAGCGACATGTTTCGACTCTTTCTGAGTCATCTTCAGGCCCTCTAAAGTACAGAACCAAGAGCCTGAAGATGACTCAAAAAGAGTCGAAACATGTCGCCATAAAATAACATTTTATGTAGTGTTTTTGACTGATACGTTATACTTTATATGTATAGATAAACACAACGCGATGACTAAAGTTAAATGTCATAATTTTATTGAAAAGATTTTTCAAATTCTCTACAGAAATCAAGTCCTTAAAACACAGTCTTTGAGCAATAAATTGTATCAAACTAATTAAAAGCAACGCCGATATAAGCATACAAATGATATTTAGACGTGGTGTAGGCCCATCTTCTGCGTTTCAAGCCATTTCCATCGCTGACTACAAAAGAGGAAGAATGCGTTATCTATAAAAATATTTGTACTTCACGATGGCGTGCTGCTGCAAACAGAGTGGAATTGTGTTCACAAGAAACTACAGGGTCCCAGTAGTACTGGCTTGAATAATCGTAATGTTAATTTCTGTTAATACAAACGGAACTCAACATCTTTTGTTTGAAATTAATTTAGCAGTCCATTATACTACGAAATAACTTAGGGACAATTAAAAGTTACAACTTTTCCGGTTAGAGGAATTCTGTAAAATGAACCTTAATATTAAATACGTCATCTCTAAATATGGACTAGGCCTGTCTCGAGTATTCGTTCAAATTATCTCTCAAATCCAGCAATTTCTTTTCCTCCTCTGGGACAATGTTCCCTGGGGTCTTCGTGTCTGTTTTTTGTGCATGAACGAGACATATTCGCTCCTTATAACACAACTATTGCTCTCTAATCACAAATTTTAAGTTTTAATATTGCAGTATGAAGGGAAGGATTGCAATGCCATAAGGCGTTGAAAACATCGCCCATCGGGCCATGGTTACTGATAAGGAAGGCCCAGAATCGAACCCAGGTCACTTGACGTGAATTTGGTGATGGACAACGTGGCACGGGGTCCGGACTGTTTCCGAGTACTGCCGTTTGTCTTATCAGTTACATTAGAAAAATGTTCCACATTCATTAACCATCAAAGACTTGTACTGTACAACAGCCCCAGTCCTCAATACCAGAAGGCCCATTCTCACTTCTAACTAAGAAGAAACTAGGCAGGCAATGTACTGTACGTACACCATATCATCGTGGCTCTTTCGCATAATGTTTATATCTCGTCGGCTATCCTGACAGTCCGATAACATGTCACTCTAACCGAGTATTTTGCGGCGATTGAAAGTCGCCAGCAACAATAAAATGCACCAAGGTCTTCATGTGAAGTGCCCGATATTTTTGCTCGATTTTAACCAAATTTGGATTTTTCTGGACAGGTTTCCATAGAAGTCCCCAATATCAAGTTTCACGGAAACGTGTCCAGTGGGAGCAACACTGATATTTGCGAACAGATGGACGAACATAAAGAAGCTAATAGGCGGTTCTCACAACTATTCGAACGCGCTTAAAATACCGAAACAGTAAATCTGCAACGCCGGCTTGCACTTGTATCTTGCAGATGAAAGAACCCCTTCTCTCTAAAACCTCGGCGTTGTTTATCAGAATGTATCGAGTTACATCTTACAAGACTGCATTTTTCATAGTTACAGATGTAATATCTCAACATTCCTTTAATATCTACACATTTTATAAGACATGTTTGTTTGTATCGAATGCACAAAATTTGGCGTTACATCTGAAAAATCTGCATGCACCTCATACGCAACGCCTATCTATAAATTGTAGTGATACATAGATAATTAAATTATCTTTAGCAGTTTAGACTTTATATAGATGTGTAAGATGTTTTCTGTTTCGTTACCTACCCCCCCCCACCCTTCTAATATCAGTAGCATATTAAAAGAAAGCTCGTTATATTCCATCTCTGGCCAGCAAATCAGGTCACATTGTACAACCCTACCATTCCAAGAGTCAGTTCCATTTTACCCTCCCTAATATTTGTAGAATTCCTCAGTGAATTCTTCCCTTACACTTTTGTATGGACCTTTTTTTTTCATTTCCTCGCGCTCGCATCAAATTGTCCTGCTTGATTCAGTCATCCTATAAACTGTGAAGCTCCTCTTTGTGTGACAGATTCAGTGCTATAATTATAATTGTGTATGTTGAGTTGCTGTTTGTCCAGATAACTTGAAGGTAGATAGCCTGTCTCAGTGTCACGTGTGTGGAAAAAGATGGTGATGATCCGACGATCACCAACATTATCGAGCCGCTGTGAACTGCGTTCAGCACAGTTTTGTTTTTAATAAAACAAGCAAAACGTTGGTCAGCTGCTGTTGTTGATGGTGATAAAAGCTGAATAACGCGGGGAAAAACTAGACCCTGTCTGTTGCGTCGTCTCAGTACTTGCAAGCGTAATTCACACCGCATAATTACATACGGTCATCAAATTTGCACAAAAAAAATGGAGGCTTATGACTATATAAGCGTGACTTACGTAGTTATAGCTGTGCGGTTTTGTAGTGCACCAGAGTTGTTACAAGGGAGTCTTATTAAATTACTTTCTCCAATTTTGTTTCATGGAAATTTTTACCACGAAGCGTCTAACGACAAGCCCATAGCCCCTTCCAAAGCGATTTCTCCAGAGAATGAGCTGTAGCGCTTTCTCCTTCAAATTCCAGTACCTAACCTTCTTCTTAAGTTGTCAAACAGCTGCTTATATCTTCTTCTTCGTCTTCTCTACGCTTCCATGTTTCCTTCAATAACGTATTTTAGAAGACATTATCTACGCAAGATGTGACCAATCCAGTCAGACTCCTTCGTTTAATTGTATGTGGTATATTTCTTTTTTCGTTGACTGTAGGTAATACATCTTCATTTTTCGCATGACGGGTCCAATGATCTCTTCCATCCTTCTCCAAAACTATATTTCATTTCTTTTAAGGTATTTATAATCCATTTTCCGAAATGCCCATGTTTTAGCACTAAAAAAGGTTATTCTCTAATCTCAGTATTTCATTAGTTCGTGTATGGAAAAGCAATCCCATTACAGGCCTGGACAAGCCCTCAGGGCTCCAGGAGGTTCAAGCTCCCAGAATTTCTAGACAGTCAGCGTATGAATGTGGCCAGGTCGTCAGCCCGAAGCACCAGCCAAAGAGGCACAACACAAATTTTTCTCTTATGCTTATCCATCGTAGTTGGCACTAGGATTGCCAAACTACAGTTCATTAAATTGGAATATTTAAGACGGTTTCGTCAATTGTAGTGTAGGATAATTTATTTCATTCAAGGAATAGGACTCAGTAATTAGTTGCTTATTGATTATCCATAATTTTATATTATTTTTGACGAGTCGGATTGACTCAGAGAAGTTCAAGGAAAGGAAAGAAACAGAAAAGAGACAAAAGAGGAAGGAAAATTACGATATCGCCATAAGTCTGCTTCAACATGCGTCACTTATTACGAGGCACATGTGATGGGAGGGTGGAATTTGCTGTGCCGCTGGCTGTTCATTTACAGAAAGTGGGTCCAGCGTATGTAAGACACGGTTGGTCCATCCAGCACCAGCCCTTTCTGCGTGTACAGCGACTCATGGCCAAGGGGCACTGCGTCTTCTAACGCCGTTTCTAGATGGGCTGGCACATCAGTCCGCGGGCACCGGCCACAACATAATCGGCAAAACAAAACCTGAAAGTTTTGAATGTGCTCGGCACACACTAGTCTCGGCCCAGTTGTGCATAGTGTCTGGAAGCCAGTTAGCATGGTCAAAGGAATTTTGCGTCGCTCGCCATTATTAATTTAACAGTACAAACTTAATACATATATTGAACTGACACTAGGTAGCAGCATCAGAAATTCGCGAATTTCAAGCGTGATCGTTAGACAAGATCTTCACCTAGTTTCACTCACCTGTTTACTGCAAAACCCATTTCTTGGAGATTATATTAATGCTCTTTCCCTTTATTTCTTATTTCCAATACGAATTTCTTCAATTGGCATTTCCACAGTCTTTTTTTTTTTTTGTATTTCTTATTTTTCCATTCCAGCCATATTCCCACCCAATCACTATCCAACTTTTCGAAATACAATTTGTGCCGTCACAATTTTAGTAACTAATTCTGGAAATAAATTATATGCCTTAGTTTCCCTGAAAAGCTTGTCTGTAAATACAAAAGCTAGTTGGAATTATAAATTAGTAATTATGCATTCTTTATTTTGTACTATGACCAACAAATACACAATCATTTCACAAATTATCACACTCCTACATGTTTCGACACTATCGTGTCATCCTCAGGGAGCCTGTAATCAAAATCTTGCCAAGTTACACGAGCATTTCAAATACAGCTGTTGGTACTACAATTTACAGTTAAGATGTTTCACATAGGTTTTATGCAAATTCTCATAATTTAGTCGTTGAAATCTCAGTATTACAAAATCTTTATATTTTAATGTTTTAAAGATTTTATAATATTGAGATTTCAACGACTATAATATGATAACTTGCATAAAACCTATGTGAAGCATCTTAATTTTAAATTGTATTACCAACAGCTGTATTTGAAAAACTTGTGTAACTTGTCAAGGTATTGATTACAAGCTCCCTGAGGATGACACGATAGTGTCAAAATATGTAGGACTGTGATAATTTGTGAAATAATTGTGCATTTCTTGGTCATAGTAAAAAATAATAAAAGATGCATGGTACATATATTACAATTTTAGAAAATAGTAATTATGCAATTTAGTGAGATGAATTGTGCGCATTGTTACCTGTAGGTTGTGGCATCTACCGTACAAATTGTGCGCATTGTTACCTGTAGGTTGTGACATCTAACGTACAAATTCACAGAGTCTTCATGTTTGTAATTTTAAACATGTAACTTCTGATATAATGTCACCTAATGCTATGATGTCCGCACGATGTACTGTTAAATGCATACTACAAATTAATTCAAAACTTAGTAGTGAAGCACGCGCGCATAACGACGTTGTAAGACCGCTTTACTTCAACAGTGAAGTACAATAAAACCCATTTTGTAATGAGGAACTTCGCAATTCATATTCGTCATCTAATATTTAGGCGAGGCCAGTATAGCGCAGTCGGTACGGCGACTCGCTATGGGCTGGACGGTTTGGGGATCGAATCCCGGTTGAGGTGAGATATTCCACACCCCGTTCCCATTGCAGGGCCTACCCAGCCTTGTGTACTATGAGCACCGGGTCTTTCCCAGGGGCTAAAGCAGCAGGGGCATGGCGTTGACCACCAACCCCCTCATATAGCGCCGAGGTTAAAGAAAGTGTAGAGCTTCAACTACTTCCCCTCCCGGCCTTCACGGCCGGCTCCAGGCTTAACTTTACGTTTTAACTTTCGTAATGTTGTAGTTTTATTATCGATCCATAAGACAGTTTTCTAAGAGGTTGTGTAACTAATCGTGGTACAAGCGAAACACTTTGCTGTGGTAAAAAGGGGGGAGGGGAGGCTTTTGTAGCAACTTCGCTGTTGTATGGGAGAAAAACTGAAGCCGTTGTTCGGTAAAACGGAGAGAAAATGTTGGGCGTCATGTAAAGGCACTGCTGAGAGGAAGGTATCTGAAGATTTTGTCCAGCGGCAAACTTATATTGCCAGAATATTTTTATTACTATGAAATTAGAGACTTTATAAACAAGAAAGAAGGAACGACTCGGCGACCAGATGTGACCCAGGAAACTCTCGCTGAAAGGAAGGTAAGTGGATAAGAGGTAGGCTTGTATTTTCTACACAATTTGCAGGAATGGGCAACATAAATTATCACATTTGCTGCAACTACAGCATCGTCTTAAGAAACGCTATTTCAAAACGCACAAGACTTTATCCCGGATACCAGTATCCAGTACTCAGAAATATGAACATCTCTTTGTAGGTGCGGCAGGTATGAAATATTTTATTTTGGTTCTTCTCTTTTGTGTATAATGAAAACACGCCGGCAAGCATTTCAACAGACACATTTTTCGTTACATAAAGTATACAGAGGTATCGGAATGCTTTGGGGCACCCGGTTGTTCTTACTGTTGTGAGGGCTGGAATGACCCCCACCCCCCTATAGCACATACCACAAAACCCTACACTTACATACATATATATGTATGTGTCTTATGTAAATATGATGTAGCCTCTGGAGCAAAGGTAGCAGCAGTCGGATGAGTGTGTGTAGCTGGTTGCAGAAGGATCCGTGAGTCTTCTTAAAAAATAACACTGAGAACTAACATCAACACCAATTAAACCATCGTAGAACGAGAAAATGGTTGCCAAAGTTAATACGACCATGTTCTTTCTGTTGTACAAATATTGTCACTTTGTTTGTCCTTTCAGTTTTTACTGTTATTCTAACCTTCCTGCTACAGAACGCTGATTGGCTAGACACGTGCAGACCCTTAGTATCACCGTGTGCTTTGTGACTGAGACAGGAGAGTTCACGTCCTCTTTCGATGTCAAAGTTTAGCTTCATGTTTGCTGACATGATCTACACACTTCCAAAATTAATGACAACAAATTAACAGGGCTGCTATAAAATTTTTTTGTTCTCAATTCAACATTTTACAGCCCATATTGCTTTTTATTCCACTGCTCCTGCCGATGGAAAAATCTATTTTTAACTGATTAGATCATTTCTAGCAGCACCATATATAAAAAATTAGCGATTCAGAAGTAATCCCACAGCTTATTAATACTGTTGCTATCAAATAATACAATTTCTCGATACACCAAAAATTGCTGCCCTCAAATTGTCGATCTCGTAGACAAGAATTCAACCCGCATATATTTTCTACTTCTTGTATTAAACAACCAGATCGGTCGCCAGAACACCCGTGGCCAAGTTGACACTGGAACAGGCCATGAAAGATCAAAGGGGGAGGGTAGAAGTATAGCCCTACTCTTTCTTTAACCTCGGCGCTAGATATGGTGGGCAAGGCCACCTGCCGGTCGCTTTTCCTCCGGGAAAGAGAGAGTACACACATTAGAGCATCCATGAATATTACTGAAATTTCGATCTTGACGAAAGTCAAATATAGACAGATAGATAGATAGATAGATAGATAGATAGATAGATAGATAGATAGATAGATAGATAGATAGATAGATAGATAGATAGATAGATAGATGGATGGATGGATGGATGGACGGATGGACGGATGGACGGATGGATGAATGGATGGATGGATGGATGGATAGATAGATAGATAGATAGATAGATGATAGATAGATGGATTGATTGATTGATTGACGCATGGACGGATGGACGGATGGATGAATGGATAGACAGAAAGACCCACCCGGTTATAACGCCATCGGTTTTTACGCCACCCTTTTCGTAACGTTAGATATTCTGCTGTACGAATTAATTTCTCACTGTTAACCACAGCAGTACACTGCTTGGTTATAACAACATTTGTTTATAACGACACATAATATTCAGTCCCTTTCATGACACTGTAACCGAGTTCGATTTTATACATACATACATATATATATATATATATATACATACATGTATGTACGTTCAGCGAAGTACAATGTAAGCTCTTTTACTCTGTGAAGGGTGATAAGGTTTGACAAAGCTCTTTTTGTAGTTAGGGGTTTAAGGACGATTAAGTTTCACTTTATAATTTTGGGATATGACACAGTTTAGTCTGGTACGTGTGTATCAACGTTCTGGAAGTAAATGCCGCTTAATATTCTACACTGGAGAAGGTACGACTACCTGTACCCTCCAACATTTCGGTACTCACTTTAAAAGTTGTTATAAACCAGAATATCGTCATATCCCTTTTCAAATTCACGTCTGTATCTGCAACAGATACATATCAAGGCCAATGACGTATGCAAAATCTCAAAGAAAACTTTCATAAAATACTCTTCATTCAGTACACAACTCCATCGTGTCCTCTGTTCAAATAAAGAGGTGAGGAATTGTGTGCTGGAGACGCTAGACGTGGCAATGCTGGTTCACTGGGGCTAGGCGAGGGTGGAGCTCTCTCGTACGACCTGGGGCGGTCATCCATCCAGTACCGCACGACTCCGTGAGGACGCCCAAGGCATTGCCGGTTCTATAGAAAAGAATTTTCTGGGGGACGGAGATGAGAGGCAGACGGGGTTTGACCTATTGATCTTAGCCTTCGGCAAAACGTGATGGCGGTCTTGTGTAGAGTAGAAGAAAGGAGGGGGTGAGGAGTAATGGGAGTGGGAGGAACAAAAAGAGTCCCGAGTTCTATTCCCGAGGGCCCATCTGCATAGATAATGATATTTACCTCCAAGCTATGAAGTCTCTGTCTCTTGTGCATATATACGACTACGTATGTGAAAGCTATACTGGCGCTGTGCAAAGATACAGCCACAACTTACAGCAGACTTAAATTAGGTGAATTTCTCATTCATTGAGCTGGAAAACTAACCTTTATTGTATTGCTGCCATTAGATGTTCTTTCACCCTACTTTCTGTTCTGTTGGGATTAGTCTTCCAATGTAAAGGGATTTTGTGTCTAATTATTATTAGCCCGTAACCAGTTGAAACAATTTAATGTCTTTTATTTGATTTGCTCTTGGTCTCACATTCTGACGCTTTGATATTCTGACACTCTAAACTCACGGTATCACATTTTCTTCCAGTTTAATTCCTATGGATTCTTTTGCTATCCGATATGCAAAGGACCTGTCTCACTATAAGATAAACTGATAACATGTATCGTTGGAGTTCTCATTGCACTTCTTTTGCATGTTGCAGGGAAGTTGTAAAATGTGTCTAGTAGCTTTGTCATTTCTGTCTGCCTGTCCGTCCGCAGGTAGCTAGAAACCACTTAATAGATTTTCAGAGAGTTGAAAAAAGGAGTTATAATGCTAATGCAAGTTGTCGATGCAGTCCAAATCTGTTTCAAATCGGTTACACCAACGGACATCTTACACGAAACATTACTTACTATTCTGCGTGTCTTCAGAGCCACTCATTAATAAGTACTTATCACAGGAAGAGCTTTAGAAACAAAAGTTGCAGGAAAATGCTCAACACATGTTTCAGATTCGTAAGATGTTTACCTCAAATTTTATTCTATTTCAAAAAAAGGTAAATCAGTCCCATTACAGGTTCGAGGTGCCCCGTGGGTTCCAGGAAGTTAAGGTTCCCAGAGTACGTGACAATAGTCCAGGACGGTGGTAAGATTGTCAGCCTTACGCACCGGCCGTTTTTATCCCAGAAAATACTCTTGTTACTCATTGTTATTAGAGGCTGAGTCGACCCCAGGGCCATAGTGCGATCGGAGGGATTATGTCAATGAAAAATTCCAATGACACAATCTGGAATCGAACCAGCGGCCTTCCGATTTGTGGCGCAGCACCTTAACCACTGTGCTACCGCGGTCCCCTTTTATTCTGTTTTAGTTAATGAAAAGAATGAAAAGGAACAAGGCAAATTGTGATTTTATTCACAAGTTTCTTAACTTGTTTAGAATGATGGAAGACTGAATTATGTCCTGGTGCAAATACAAATAATTAGTGTGATAATAACACAGATAATACGATTAATAGATGAATACGAACAGCCTTTTGTAACATGTAATAAAAGTATTTAAGAGTTATGGTGCGAAACAAATGCTATTTACAGAGGCTATTTACAAATCCCATCTTTATTTTGAAGTGTCAAGCTTGACCCTTGAAGATGAAGATGGAACGAATATGCTATCCCTAAACGTCAGTAAACAGCTAAAAACATATGCTGCCTTCCATCCCAGGAGACCGACAGTCCCACATCTGGAAATCTTATTGTTTATATTTCGCAACTGCCGAGCGCAGGCAACATGCCGATGTACCAGAACTCGGACTATTAACAATGATGATGATGATGATGGTGGTGGTGGTGATGATGATGATGATGACCATAGCAACAACACAGATTAACAGTGGCACAACAATATTTTACGGAAGGCAGCCACCGATATGTAAGGCCATTAGGATGATATAAAAAGCTGGTTTTGGTATTGGCGATTCCTTATATTAGTGCCCAAAAGATTAGCAAAGTGACAAATACGGTGGCTACAGGAAACCTGCGTTTTTAGATTTCTTTCCTTCCTAAAAAAAAAGGAAGAAATTAGACTTACTTCATCCTCATGCTATTGATGTGCGTGACTTTCCCACTTCCATCATTTGAAGAATTTAACTGGTCTTCTTGAAACTTCGTACAAACCTTATGGTTTCTAAAGACATGTTAACTCTTCCCCCCCCCCTACAATAAGTAGTAACAACATGGAAGAAGAAACAATGCGTGAGACTGGAGCCACACTGGCGTCATATATCTTCGTGTCATTGAATGATGCATTGTAACAGACCTTCAAAAAAAAAAAAAAACAACATTTTTTTTGTTATTTTTTTTGACCTTAAATAAAAAAAACAAAAAACAAAAACACAACG
>Ga0123352_10012125_pt1 | contig 13614 bp, 8 predicted proteins | sample TergutLab28metaG_FD_89700 | JGI IMG/M metagenome (GOLD analysis project Ga0123352, IMG submission 89700) | Labiotermes labralis P1 segment gut microbial communities from Petit-Saut dam, French Guiana - Lab288 P1 | ecosystem: Host-associated > Arthropoda: Insects > Digestive system > Gut ...
AAGAATGCAGTGTAGTAAGAGTGGAGTGTGAGTGAGGGAGTGCAAATGAAGTGACTGTGGTATTTTACTAGAATATGATTTAGTTGTTTAACTGGATAACAGCACGCCTTTTATATCAAGAATAAATGAATAAATAAATCAATAAGTAAAAAGAAAATAACGAAAACTGTATGTGATTCGATGAACCACATCTGTCTCCCTAAGGAAGTTGTACCAGACTGAGCACGTCGGGATATAATATCGTCATAAAGGCGTATAGGGGCGTAAAGAAAGGCTCCGTGCATTTTCCATGTCAGCTCTAGTTGAGGGTGAAGTGTCGGTTTAACATTGTGGCTGTTTTAATAGAGTGGTCGGTTCCGACTCATTGGGAGTCCGTGGGTATGAGTGCCGGTCTGAACATTGTTCTCCAACTGGAAATAGAACCCCGACGGTTTGGGTTGTAGTCGGTATTCTGGTAAGTGAGCTATTGCGACTGCGTTGTTTGTCAGTCACCTGTTTGTTCATTTTGTTCATAATAAATTTGCAGGATGGCGCGGGCACGCATTACATGATTTTCGCTCTGCAGGCTGCGGTGTCGCATCCCAGGGGCTCCATTGTTTCTGTCGTGGAAGAGAGGGTCCCTGACCGCTTTTCAACCTTTGCTGACTGGGCATTTCGGTGGTTTTTCTTAGTTTCTCCAGTGAGATTCTGAGATACAACTTGAAATTAAGTCATGACCACGTCTTTACACCATTTCCAGCCCATTACTTACTAATGATCCTACTTGTCCGCGATATATAGCTTAAATATTGCAGTTCAGAGCGTCCTTAAGGATGCACAGGAAACGGAGAGTTGACCTGTCATGTGTGGGGCCCTGTGTTGTTTAGTGTGAAATAGCTGAATGCTTCACATCGCCGCTCAGTTGGGACCATAGACGTGATTACATTAGGGATAATGGACTGCAGAATAGGTTTAAATGAAGTCGAGTATTAGGCTACAGAATCGTTGGTAACATGTAGGTTAGTTCATGATGCAGAATTATGTATGTATGTGTAGAGGTTTTGCACGGTTCGAATGTGAGCCGGGACCCTGGTTATCATTAGGTTTTTCGCAGTCTTTCTCAGTCCCTTCGCGCAGATTCCGGGTTCATCTGGTTTGCTTCACGCCGACCCATGCCTTAAACCGAGCGGCCACCGGGATCGGCACCGTCGTAAGATAGGGCACAGAAGTCATTGATATACAAAGCACGGTAGAATAATTCAATATTCAGGAACATATATAAAGACACAGCTTTAAAGTCGTTAATTTACATAAGGCGGGTGACTTTCTAGAAATTCGGTTGCCATGTGCTTCGGTATGTGTCTGCGTCCTTTAATTCAGTTCGTTATTGCTTACATATAATAATCGGTGCCTCGTTGTGGGCTGGCATAGCGTAGTCTTTCTAGTGGTTGGTACACCTTCCTTTTCCGAAAATATCGCTGTAGTGGTTTGTTCGCCTGCTTTACCACAGTTGGCAAATTCGGATCTTGACCCGAAGCTGTTTTTTTTTTAGTTTCCGCACTTCCTTTATGCAAATGCATGGATATTGTCGTAAATGACTATGATCTCTTCCAAATATCTCAGCAGTCCATACAGCAACATACAAGACCTTTCACAAACCTAAACGTGGGTTGCATCGTCACAAACGATCTTCCAGCTTAATTTGCATTTTCCTGTTATGAAATTTTGTTGACTTACCGAAGGTTGTTTTCAGGAATTTTATATAGATGAACTGTTAGAAAAGAGAATATGTAGCATTGTGTAATAAGTTGTATATGGGCACAACAAAAGTAATGAAAGCTGAGTGCGAACAGGATTTGTATTTAAGTTTCCAAATTGGCGAAATTTGTTGAGACTTACAGCTAATGTGTAGACACTTCCGTGCGTATGGTCCAGGTGATAAGTGCGAACGTAAATTTTGCAGTTATTAAGGTTCCTGGATGATTGCTAAGGGTCGCAAAAAACACACACTGGAGGCGTTTGTTTACTTCAACAAATTCTGGTCGTCTCTAGATCATTTAAGTAGAAACGTCTAAGATTCTTCCTCGTATCTCCCATTATAACTCTTAGTGATGATACCCACAGTCACCAGGGCAAATTTTCCGTGCGATAAAACGTATTTTACGTATGTGCATTTGTTGGTTTTATTAGGGAGTTCAAGTATTCCTTTAGTGTTCGGATATGTAACATATTTAAGTTTCCTGTATGTTTTTATTCTTCGTGCTTTAGCACTCTTAACGTCTTCCGTTTAATTCTGGTATTTATGTAAGGGGGCGGGGAGGGGATGTTCGAAGTGTTGTTTGATGTAGTGTTGAGCTGCTGCTGTCATCTAAATTCTATGCTTAGGCGTGTTTCGATTTTATAAGTTAGGAGACAACGGAAGAGCGTAACACGTCTGTCACTTTCGCTCCTGTGTCATTGTCCCGAGATGTTAAAATCTGGAATGCCTTCCAGAAAAGCAATGAGTATAGCAACACACTTTAAGTATTTCTCTATGTCTTAGCAACAGATGTACAATCGATCATCATCGAGGTGTTAGCTTGGGGATTTACAACGAATTAAGTCTCATTTCCCACCTCGCAGAAAACACGGCCTGTCTGAATGTATAGAAACTTTTTTTTCGGCCTCGGTTTTTTTGTGGCGCTGCGGCCCAACGCGGGCCATGGCCTCATCATTCTTGAGGCTTCTAGATCACACACAACGACGCATCACAGTCAGTAGGACTCCTCTGGACGAGTGATCAGCTCGTCGCAGAGACCTCTACCTGACAACACACAACACTCACAACAGACAAACATCCATGCCCACGGTGGGATTCGAACCCACGATTTCAGCAGTCGAGCGGCCGCAGACCTACGCATTAGACCGCGCGGCTACTGGGACCCGCAATAGAGACCAGTAGTGGCCAGAAACAATAGACGGTAAGTGGGTCCTACGTAAAATGTCATTTTTGTCCGATTTTAACCGAAATCGGGATTGTGTCGGCATATTTTAGTGAAAATACGAAATATGAAGTTCACCAAATCTTGATGGCAGTAGTCGTGATAAATGTGGATGAACAGACATGACGAAGGTAACTTTTGCTTTTAGCATGCGAACGCGCGTAAATGCGAAGAACCCCAAGTCACCAACACTGTTAGTGTAACCCGAAGTTGAAACATAGCTGATACCAAGACCGAGCATTGGGCAGAATTTTGAGCCACGTCCCATTATTTTAGTCCACTTCTAACATCCATATCCGCCTTCCAAGTGGGCATTTCATAAAAAGTTAGTCTTGGTTCTTGTCACTTGCCCATTACTTTATGCTTCTTACTCGCAGAAACTTCGTTGGAGCTATATTGTCATCTGTTTATCTGTCGTCTGTTATCATTTTCATACAGTTTTGAATAGACGCAGAAGTAGCAGGACAAAATGCTATCTGCAGGCTTTGTTTGCTGCAACACTTTCAGCCTCCAAAAATCCAACCCAGAATGTTACACCAAGATCCAGTGTAACAGAGGACGAAGTGATTTGCATATTGTAGGACTTCTTAGCGATAATGATGTATAACTGCTGTATACATAGACGACAACAAGTCAGATGGTGTGATTGCACTGGGCGTATTATTTGTGGTGCGTTCGGATCGGTTGCAAACAATGGTTCAGCAGACGTATTACATTATAAATCTTAATCGGTGAGTGAATTACGCCATAACATAGATGACCAAATAGAGTCGATCGCCATCTACCAGTCGGTCACGGCCACTTGTTTGGTCGATCGCGACTGCTTTTGGTCTCTATCAAACTTGATTTGCCACCTTTGTACGATCAGTAGCTCTTCGTTTGACAGCGTTTTTTGGTTATGCCTATCTCTGCGAAGAAGCCTCCCGGATGAAGATAGTTAAGATACCGGGGCCTTCTGACCGGTGAACATTTAAAATACTGCCTTCACTTGATATATTTAACTGCAGTTGGGTTGACACCAGGTGGCAGTAGTACAGTATACGTTTACACACAAACAGTACGTAAGACAACACAATTGTGCCCAAGTAATTATGAACTCTCTTACAGTAAGTTATCGCAAGATATGCAGCGTCATGTATCAGCTTTGCTGGGGGAAGGTTAATGAAAACACCTTTTAATTATAGTAAATTGTTTTAGTTGCAAAGTATCAGTTTTTAATAAATGGAACGTACTTTTTATATACTTGATGTTATTATGCTGTTTTACTTTACTTTGCGTGGTTGGCCAACTATTAATACATTATGTACTGTAGTAGATCGCGAAAGATTTTCTGTCTTTGGAGTAGATCGTTGAGTCCAAAGTCTGGCCGTCTGTAGCCCATAGCCTTATGTGGTGTGGGATTGTCCTAGGAGCATAACGAAGCTTTTTGTACCTGAGGCTTGAACCTGAACTGACCAGAATATTAGCGAATGCCAGGAAGAAGTCACATCAGAGGTTTCGCAGGCCGCGGTTCGTAAATCACATGTCTGAACGGTTCTGTTCCGTGCTGTTGCAGTACGAGAAACGTGACAGCGGAGAATAGAGGGCGACAGGCGGGTTTGTTGATAAACAAGGCCGCATGTCTCGGAGAGGGCCGTGGTGCCGCCAAGTCTGCGATGGATGTGTTAGCTCGTTCAGCCCGCTAGGAGGAAGGAAATGCTTCGATAATAGTTCTCAAAACTTTGGCACGGCCCTTTCTTTTTAAGTGATCGGTGTTATACCGTGTTCCAAAGGTCCACGAATCGATTCCCGACGTTGATCAGTCCGATTTGGCCTTTGGTGTCTAATTTATTTGACGGTGCGTCATCGAACTGCACTGGGAAGAGTCCTCCTTGAGAAGTTCAGATTTCCCCAGTTATTCAAGGAATTCACCGTTTTATTGAACCTGAATTTTCTTTACCTTCTTCACAAGGAACCGCCACTGGTCCATTTTCTGTGCCAGATGAATGCAGACCACACCCTCGCATCTTCTTTCATGTTGGAGTTCAATTTTTTATCCCATCTACGCCTAGGTTTTCAAGTCGTCTTTTTATTTTTAAGTTTTCCTACCAGAACCCTGTCTATTTCTGTTTCATACGTGCCACATATCCAGCCCATCCCATTCTCCTTCATTTGAGCGCCCTAATAATTTTTGGTAATTACTATAAATTTATTATGCAATTTTTGTCAGTTCGTCGCTTGTAGAGGATGAGACGAGACGTAAGTTACGCACTGTGTATCATTATTTAGGAATTTACCTGTTTTAATTTCGGGAACAATGAAAACCTGAGAATAATCGATACCTCTCACGAGATACGAGCCGGATACGTCCCTAAACCAGTTCATATATCTACGAATAGAAGTATAAAGCTGTCCGTGTTTAACACCATGAAGCTGTATGGGGGAGTGGAGGCGTTTCTCCATCACATAACCAAACGCAAGTGGTATTCAGGAAGACCAGTGTCCGATGTAGTGTGTTACGTGTATTTGTTGGGATGTACTTTCACTGTATGTCATTGAAACTCAACACCCTTCCCCATATTAAGCCATAGATGAATTATGCAACCAAATTCCGTAGGCTTTCGACACCAAGTCTGTCCATACTTCGGTTGACACGTGTATGTTGTGTATAATCTGAAGCTTTCACGGCGATTGAATTCAATAAACCATATCTTTTCTATAAAGCAGTTACTTGATGACGAGAAAATAGACGGTTCACGGAACTCAGGTTTACTCACCGTTCAGCCACCTGATCGGTTGCTAGTCCGAGGACGTTTTATTGATGTGTGTGTGAACTGGTTTCTAAAATTAGCTTTTCGCTTGTTCAGATTGTCTTGAAAATTCACATCCATCACTTCTTCCGATGTCAGGGTTGCTGTTTACACAGCATGGAATTACAAATCTTTAATGAACATGTTGTTAGTACGTTCCTGAGCGAGTGTAGTAGTCCGCATACCCACAGTCCATTTTTTTTTTGGATTCATTTTAATATTTTCCGTGCCCTCGGTATAGCTGGGAGACTGGCCTAGGGGTTCTATTGTCGGATTTGATTTGCGGATAGCATATTGATTTATATCCGAACTAAATGTGCCCGTTTAGGCCAAGAGGGTGCGAAACATGTATTTTCTGAATTGTCGAGAAAATGGAATATGGAGAATGGAATTTGTAAATAAAACAGCCGGATATTAATGAGGAGGTAGCGTATAAGACAATATTAAGAAGTGCTAACAGTACTGTAGTGTGTAGATTTAGGTAGATATTTGGGCAAAATTAAATGTAAGCGGGGTCATAAGATAAATATTAATAAATTGTAGGCCTAATGTGTGTATTTAATGGAGAAGGTGCTTCCACTGCGGCATCCAAAGGTTAGCTTGATGGATGTCGTCCCGTTGTGTTTGCAGTAACAAAGAGTAAAATAAGTCTAATGAATTATTATTATCATTATTATTATTACCTGCAGTTGAGTTGTCACTCGGCATTAGTCCCTACACTAGTAATTTTATATTTTGTATTATTATAGGTAAGCTACATGTTTCTGTTCCCTTGGACCATGATCGGGCATCGAATGGAAGTTTTTAAAATAAAGGTAAAAGCGTAAACAATAATATACACTTTCTTGTGAGGTATCATAAGTGTTGTACTTTACTGCGGGTTTGCTTCGTCCTTACAGCGGGCAGCAAAGTTCTTTCTCCGGGGATAAAGTAATCGGAGCGTGAAGCTGGTAGGTTCTATGTATTCAGAGGTTTACATTCGCTCCTTCTGTATACGCTCTAGTGGATAGTGTTTTTGCACGGAGACATCGTTTTGTAACTTGTCGGTATTTGGGCACTTGGGAGGTTTCCTCACCACATCTGTACGAATTTTTCTCCTTTCATATTTACTTTACCTCCTCGTTTCTTATTCGCCTTCGTTTTTGTAGCTTTGGAGTGGAGTTTCAGGGCATTAGCACATATATTTATGTGTGTATGTATATATATATATGTTGTATGTATGCATGTATGTATGTATAATATGTACAACATATATAAAGAATACATAGTTGACAAACAAATCGAATCTTGACACAGAATCGCACGACTTATTAATCAGTTGGTTGTCAGAAAAACAGACACGGCTAGGCATCTACTTGTTTCTTATAACTGCTCACTATTGGTGTTACGTTTCATGTTTAATATATTATTAATATATATTAATTATAGAACATGTATATATATTATTTATAATATATATATATATATTAAACAAAATATACCACCGATTGTGAGCAGTTAAAAGAGACGCGTAGACGCCTAGCCCTGTCTGTTTTTCTGACCAGCAACTAACTGCTTTGTAAGTCGCGCCGTCCTGCCTGTGTCAGGATTCGATTTGTTTGTGTCAGCGATGTATTATACATTGTAGTCCCCTTCAAGTTAAAAACTTCTTCGAAGTTCGCAGCTCGCATTTTTCGAATACAAGTGGTAGTTTAGATCAGTTTTTCAAACCTTATTTCTCGCGTAGCACTGTCACAAGCAAAACACATATGCGTATCACTCTAACAGACACAACATGAACGCGTCCGGGCGCGTAATATTTGCGTGTCCTCAGTATGGAACCTGCTTCGTGTCACCCGTCTGGTACCTCGAGTCTTGAGGTTAGGCCTAGGTGAAGGTAAGGTAAAGTTTTATCCCAATCCACGCCATGAAGGCGTATGGGGGAGTGTAGGTATACCTCGGGAAAGAACCCCGGCACCTATTTAATAGGAGCATGTGTGGGCCCCAGAGCATGCTGGACGTTTTGGAGAAGAAAATATCTTACTCTTGACGGGATTCGAACCCACGACCGTCTAAACCATAGTGTAGTCGCTATACCGACTGCGCTACTCCGGCTTCTAGATGTTTGGAAAATATGTTGCCCATGCATCGAATGACAGGGCGACTTCGATGAATTGAGATGGATGTGAGATATAAAACTGACAAGTGCTTATTTCTTTAATGTCCCCGCATTTTGCCTTTTGCCGCAGGGTCCTTGTGCAGCTTGTAACTGGAGCAGCGTTCCGATAAATATCCATACACCGGGGTGTTCCGTGTGCGAAACGCCGCATCCGAAGCTGTGATGTGACCGTCTGATTGAAACAGAGTTTTAAAGGGGGCTTTGAATTAACAGGAACCTTGTCGTAGTTTTCATTGATAGAATTTTAATTAAGGAAATGGGACGGATTTTCCTGTTGTGGGGGGAAGGGGTGCATTGGATTCCCATCCGGCATCTTATTTCTAGAGTTAAGTGCAGTATTTTATACTTCAAGCGACATGATGAGCCTCTATAATATTCAATTAATGCTGTAATGCGTGGAAACATTTCCATTATCGATTATTGAGTTCTTTTCTGCCTCCAATGATGTTTCCCAGTCCATTTTATAACATTGCGTCTGAAGCATGAAACTGTGCGACAGGTCTGGACTAGAGGTCTGATATCTGCAGTGTAATTTTTGAATCGTGGTTTAAAATTCCTGAAACGTTTCTGCAGTTTCTAGTGTGTATTGGTAGTTTCTCTTGTCTCTAATGAAAGCTTTTGAATTGCTGCGCGCTCCTTTCACGGCTGTGTCATCCATTTCGCGTGTCACCTTCCAAACAAACCCCGAACTGAGTGGCATAAGTGTTACGAAGTTGTTTGCTTACAGTTTGAGTTTATTGATAAGAGATTGGCAGAAAGCTCTTCGCACCATTATGATGGTGAACTCTACTCCTTATCTCGGCTGTGTAGATAATTTCTGTTGCGTGAAGTTGGAGTATTTTTGTTGTTGTTACAAGTTAATAAGCTTAAGGAATAGTTCCGGGAGTACAATGTTGAGTATTTACATGCAGTCTTTTCTTTCTAATGTTTTAAGTTTCGGATTTCTCGTAAAAATAATAGGACACGTTTAAAAAGACACCTTAAGTGTAGACAACCCAACACACAAAGTTGTAGGAGAAATTGCCGCGCCGTCAGGATCCAGGTTTGTTACATTGAATAAAATGTTTAGTTGACTTTGAAATACACTTATTTCTGTGTCCAAATTTGGGCTGGCCATGAAGTGCCGTACGATGTTTGGAAGTACTGCGTGCACGCATTTGTAAGCTCCAGCGCTAAGCTTAGGTCAGCTGGTTCGTCCCAGTTCATTATGAATGTCAGTGACAAGTGGACCTACTGGTGATTCAGATATTGCTTCTATTCATAGCTGCGCTTGTAGAGTACTAGACACTTATTATATTGAGGCGTTTTATCGAAATAAGATTATTCGCACACGCTGTACCTGTTTGAAGTTGCACTTTCGCACCCACGCCACCCACACAGGCCCCTCGCGTTGCTTTGTGGATGTAATACAATTTTTAACGACCAAATCCGAAATTTTTTACAAAGAATGAGAAAAGGTGACATGCTGGGTCGCAGCATGTCACGTTATCTCTTCATTCTTTGTTTGTAAAATTTTTATTGTAAAGTAATCCTTGTATTTAATTTTACAGTATTCGTTGGGTGTACTATGCAACAAAATGGCACAGACAGTAAAACTTGATAGGTAATCAAAACGTGCAGAGGTCCACATTGTAAAGCTCAGCGGGTCGCGTGTTTAATAGGCCTGATTTGATGGTACATGGTTTGCCGTCATAGGTAGTTTCGGTGACTGCTGACGTGTATATGAACTGTGTGCACGATATTATTATTATTATTGCTGCTGGTGGTGGTGGTGGTGGTGGTGGTGGTGGTGGTAGAACGAGGCAAAGGGGGATTGGAGAAGAATGCTTAACGAGGAACTTCATGTGATCTGTACTACTCACCAAATACTGTCAAATCAAAAATATTGAGATTGGCGGCGCGTGTAGCACGTATGGGGGAGAGGTGTATACAGGGATTTGGTGGGGAAACCTGAGGGAAAGAACCACTCGGAAGACTTAGGCGTATATATATATATATATATATATATATATATATATATATATTACGATGGATCCTCTAAGTAGTGGGATGGGGGAGTGGACAGGGTGGATTTGGCTCAGGATAGGGACAGTTCGCGGGATGGTGTGAATGCGATAATGAACCTTCGCTTCCAAAAAATGCGGGGAATTGCTTGACTAGCGTCTCAGGAAGGACTCCGCTGCATTAAGTTGTTATTATTATTATTTTCCTGTTTTGTTGTGCTTTTGTCCATGTATTCGACACTAAACTGTAAAATACGAATGAAAATAATCTGTTTCGTGACGTAGCACACGGACTTTACCAAGGCGTCCTTCACCGTCAAAATATGATGCGGTGTTACGGCACGCCCGTTAATGTAGATGCACTTTGGCATATAAAGTGGCTTTTACTGCGCCGATTTTAACGAAACTCACATTCACATTTTTTATGAACGTTTGTGCGGAATATACTTGCGAAAATTTATGCGACCGTAAGTAAAGCATGGCTTTAAGTGCACCGATTTTGACGAAACTTCGGCCTCGAACTTTATCCACATAATGGAATGAATATTGGAAGTACGTTTACGCTCCTTAGTAAAGTGCGACTTTCACACCTGATATTCACGAAATTCGCTGGCACGACTCGTTAAATCCTTGTACCGAATTTCATGAAAACCCGAAAGACTGGTCGTTGATACTGGGTCACAGGTGGCCACAGTCTCTATGTACGGCGTTCTTTTGTTTTTTTACTTTGTAAAGAAAATCGAATAACTGAATACCTTTACGGCGTTCTTTTGTTTTTTACTTTGTAAAGAAAATCGAATAACTGAATACCTTAACGAATTGTTAGGAAGATTAATAAAGGAGAAGCACAGCATAAGAAAGTGCAGTATGTAAATATGAGTTTGAGTAGACGTAGGAATTGTCGAGACATGCAGTGTAGCCTAACAAGAGAAACCCTTCACGGAACAGCAAGACGACAAAGCTATATTGTGCAGTATTTTGTGGCTGTAGGGCGCTGCGGGAAGTTATATTAAAATGTATTGAAACGTATGTGATTTGAGAACGCCGCAGCACACTTGAACCTCTACCTTGTGTGACTTGCCATATAGGGAGGAACGTGAGCTGAGGCTGTTTGAGAATAGGGTGTGGAGGAGGATATTTGGGCATAAGAGGGACGAGGTAACTGAGGAGTGGCGAGGACTACATAGTGAGGAGCTTTGTTATCTGTACTCACCAAATATTATTTGGGTGACCAAATCAAGAAGGAGATAGGCAGAGCTTGTAGCATGTATGGGGGAGAGGAGAGGAGAGGAGCATACAGGCTTCTGGTGGGGAAACCCGAGGGAAGGAGATCATTTGGAAGACACAGACGTAGATGGGGATGATATTAAAATGGATCTTGAAGTGGGATGGGGGGTATGGACTGGATTGATCTGCCTCAGGATAGGGACAGATGGCGGCTCCTGTGAATGCGGTAATGAACCTTCGGGTTACATAAATTGCTTGGAATTTCTTGACTAGCTGAGAACCTGTCAGCTTCTCAAGAAGGACTCTACTCCAGGGAGTTCGTGACTGCCATATGCTGTGTACATAGATGGCTGTTAAGCGCTTTTCGCCAAATTGCGAGAAGCGACTTAGCTTTGTCATGCCTGCCTGTCCGCTAGGAAAAAACTTGCTCCCAGTTACGTGAAGACATATTTACATTTCTGATAAGATCTCTATGAATTCTTCCTAGGACGAGAAATGTTTCAGACAAGAGTTGTAGAGAAAATCTGAACACTCATTTTGTGTTCCGTATAAAATCTTGTCGTTTATGAGACAATGCGGTAAAATATGGGAGTGACAGGTCACATGCCAGTATATTGCAGCGCATGCGCTTTGCATGCTGGATAATTAAGGGTACATACGCGCTCTCAGAATGTGTAATACTTGCTGCTTCTCCACTACAGCATTGGTTACGCTAAAGCGCTTCAGTGGTACGATTATACGTGCATTGTCTCTCTGGTGTTGAAACTGGTTAGTGGTGGGACATTCTGTATGGTCACAGTTTTTTGCGCAAGCTAGGGCGTCGCGGCACACGGACTGAGAACAACTCCATTGACACTGTCATCCTCCCTGCACAGAGTGTAAACAGTTATTTTAAATTAGGCTGTTCGTTGTAATTTAGCTTCGAGTTGAGCTTAATTCGTACAACGGTGATAACGTTCGATAAGGACGATGGGTCTGTTGTAAATACAAACTACGGATGGACACGTCTAATATGGATTTTTAGATTGCGTCATCTATTGTATTGATTCATTGCCTGTGGCTGTCATGACTGTCATTCGTGTGTGTGTGTGTCCGCGATTACTGATATCGGAACTTGCTGTTGTATTTGCATGTTAAAATATGTGCGTACAGCGTGTCCCTTGTACTTGTGAAATTGTGCCTTGTAAATACCAGTCAGTATTATGGGATGTGACGTGATTTTATAGCAATTAGCCATTCTTTCCTGTATTCGTAGTGCCTTTCTCAGCAGTGTGTTGTCAGCGTGTGCATATGTCATAGTCGTCAGGAAGCACTATGATTGTTTGAGGCTATTAGAGGATTGCATTGTTAACAGCACAGGGGATGAGATGTGTGAGAGAAATTCACGCAGAGATTTAATCTGAAAACCTGAAAGAAGACCTGTGCTTGGCTGGGTGGAAATATTAAAACGGGCCTGGAATGGATTTGTGAAGGTACATTAGGAATCAAGGCGAGACTTCAGCAGTACACAATTGAGGTGTGACTGGGACACTTTTTTTTCAATGCGATCCTTCTCTATAGCTAGTCACAGCGTGTGATAAGCTTGAACAAGTGTACGCGTAGGACGTACCTTCCTGTTGCGTCATCCACGTGATAGCTCGTTTGACGTCGTCGCTGGTGCAACTGTGTCCTGACAACTTCTCTCTCTCTAGGAGCGCAACGGGAGAATCGGTTGGTGCCAAATCCGGACTGCATGGGGAATGGTTCATTGTTCCCCAACTGACATTTTGCTCCAGGGTTCGAGTCAACTGTGCCGTGTGCGGTCCGGTGTTCTCGTCGCTAAGATGGGGATACACTTCCCGTAGCCACATAAAAGCGCTTAACTCCTTGGATTTCCAAGCGAGACCAGTTTTCCAAGTGGGTGACCATATTACAAACAGCCGCAGCTAACCTCTTTCAGCACACATGCCTCAGATTACGTGACCTTGAACACGAGAGCCCATTGTATATATCGGGATCATTTGAAACTACTACGAGTTCGGCGTCCAAAATAAGAATTGGATTTGTAAACATATTTATCCACTGAAGACAAAGACAAAGTACCAACAAATTCACAGTAGTATTTTGTAAATTATCATTATGCGGTTGTTGGTACTAATGTTACATTTATTTAATTAATGCCCGGTTGCTATCCAAAAATTTAAAGATTAAGATATATAGAACTATAATTTTGCCTTTTGTTTTGTATGGGTGTGAAACTTGGTCGCTGACAGTGAGGGAGGAAAGGAAGCTGAGGGTGTTTGAGAATATGGTGTTGAGGAGAATATTTGGACCTAGGAGGGACGAAGTAATGGGGAAATGGAGGAGATTGCATAACGAGGAGCTAAGTGATCTGTACTCCTCACCCAATATTATGCGGGTGATAAAATCGAGAAGAATGAGATGGGCTGGGCATGTGGCGCGTATGGGTGAGGAGAGGGGGTGTATAGGGTCTTGGT
>Ga0123352_10012126_pt1 | contig 13614 bp, 5 predicted proteins | sample TergutLab28metaG_FD_89700 | JGI IMG/M metagenome (GOLD analysis project Ga0123352, IMG submission 89700) | Labiotermes labralis P1 segment gut microbial communities from Petit-Saut dam, French Guiana - Lab288 P1 | ecosystem: Host-associated > Arthropoda: Insects > Digestive system > Gut ...
ATAACATCTCAATACCGAATATTCCGAATAACATCTCAATACCGAATATTCCGAATAACATCTCAATACCGAATATTCCGAATAACATCTCAATACCGAATATTCCGAATAACATCTCAATACTGAATATTCCGAATAACATCTCAAACCGAATATTATGAGTAGCATCTCAATACCGAATATTCCGAATAGCATCTCAATACCGAATATTCCGAATAACATCTCAATACCGAATACTTGTTCGTAACTTTGATAGCAGCGACTGTAATACATATTGAGAATAGCTGGGAGTAAATTTCAGGGTGTCTGTCTGTGTGTGTCCTCTCTTAGGTGCGCGCTAACAAGCAGGAACGAAGAAATAAGGAGATAATTCCAGGTTTCCTTTGTTTTTCTGTGTCTTCAAGCAAAAGCTTAGAAGTTTCCCAAGATTGTAAGTTGCTGCTACATTCTTTTCATGCAGCCCTCCCGATTTAATTTTTTTCAAAATTAATTCCCTTGCTTCAAAACAACAGAAAATTAAATTTGCAAGTTATGCCATTAGGCATTTATGAGAAATTAAAATTCCACGACCCTTGTCTGAAGCTGCTACTGTCACCATTACAACTTGACATTTTCATGTTCATATTACTCCTACCAGAAGGACGAGCGGGCGTAGACCGGGAACCTTGTAACGAAGTGATATTCTTTCTCCACATTCCCCACAATATAATAGTGTCTGTCACTATTCCCTTACCGTTCACTGTCTTCTCTCTCTGTCCGTCTCTTTCTAACAGTAAGTCTTATTTGTATGCGAGGCGCCATCTTGAAATAATGGCAACTTTCGTCGTAAAATCCTGATAATTTATCTGGCACTTCTCTTGAGTGCCTCAGTAGGACTGCATATTCAGGCCAAACGCTGGCATGTCTCGTGATATTCGTTATGTTGAATAAGCTCTTCTAGTTACAGAGTAAATGTGTTGGCCTCACTTTTGTACTGTGCCATTGTTGAGCAACATAGATCATTCCATTTCTGTTGTCGGAAGAGGCAATATTTTTGATGTGTGTTAACACAAAACAACTGTATTACTCACAGGATGGTTTGCCAGCGGCTGTAAAGTTTCCAAAATGGCAGAAGAGGTGTCGCTGAAGAAGAACGTTCTGGACCTCTGACCACTTAAAGAACGGCGCACAAGTTTGAAAGATTTACTAATCTGATCTAGGACGACATTCCGACACCTGTCACGGATATAACCTGCAAGTTCGACTGGGACCTAACTAATGCATCACCTGCGACAAAATCGCATATCACAAAGTTTATACAGTAATCGCAGAGGAACACTGACAGAAGGAATTGCTCACCATCATCACAAACCTCGACTTCACCAGCAGCGGCGACAGTTGAAATGATCTAAGTGGAAAATTTAGGATCCTTCCGCAGCCAACATTTCGCCCCATCTAATTACTATACCTCTGACTGCCTAAAGATGTGTTTCTTTGAATCCGAATTGCTAACTGTAAGGTAAAGCAGTCCCGTTACAGGCCAGGAGTGGCCCAGAGGTTTCCAGGAAGTTAAAGTTCCCAGATTTCAGGACAACGGCACAGGATGGTGGTAAGGTTGTCAGCCTTACGCACCGGCCGACTTTACCCCCAAGAAAATGCTCCTGGTACTCAGGGCCATAGTGCGATCGGAAGGATTTTATGTCAATGAAAAATTCCAATGACACCAGCTGGAATCGAACTAGCGACCTTCCGATTTGTAGCACATCACTTTAACCACTGTGCCATCGCGGTCCCCAATTGCTCAATGTAACAATGTCAAGGATGCGGTCCGTGCTTGGCTGCATGCGCAACAGAAGGCATCATTTGCAAGGAGCATTAAAAGCCCGTGGACCGGAGTAAAAAATGTTTGGAGAATTTGTGGTAATACTTCGAAAAATGACAGTGATATTTTGTGTGCCCATTGTGGAATAAAGAAAAAATAACCCGTGTTAATTTCCCCTCTTCTATGGCAGATTTTGTCCAAGTAAATTAAGAACACGGTTTTGCTTTCATGCTGAACAAAACATAATTTTGCACCCGCTTTTGCTGCAAATTGTTACGCTCATTGTCTGCTCTATATTTGGCCTGATATTTTACTCCCCTATTGAATAAATATTAATCGCCGCGTTTCAAAGCCTCGCATTCAGTACGGTAATTACGGTACCCCAGAGTGTAGCTTGTTTCAGTGTTCAGCAGAAAGCCAAATCAATTCCCACAAGTGTGACGTGTACAAGTGACAAATGCAGAAGTGCATTTATATTTTTGTAGCATCAAATTTGAAAATCAAAATGGCTGCTATATGCACCACCTTGGGTTTAACATTCAGATGTCTGCATTGTATGCACAGGGTGTACTTTTCTTACTATATTCAAGTCTGTTACCTACGCATTTTTATACGAGTGATCTACAGAAATTTCCTACCTACCCACCATCAGTCCCCGCTCTTCTCTTTAGTTCAAGCTGTCAGATATTTTCAGCTCATTTCTCTGGAATAGGACACATTCAGAAATTTAGCATCTTATAATTGGCATTGAATGTGTCGTAACTCCGTAGTGTCTTACTTCTAATTCATAGTTAAATGAACTCTTGCGCTGATATTTTAGCTGAGATCTGAAACGAATACAAAAGGACCATACCAACAGTACTAAGAAGACGCTAATATTTTATAGCATTCAGAGTGACAGGTCCCTCACTGCTGTACGGAAAGAAACAAACGTACATCCGGTTCCTGAAGGGACTGCCAAATCTGGTACGAGGGTCGCACGTGGCCCTAGTACCATACTCTGAAATGTTGATTGCTACAGTATAACAGACACACTAGGGTTTTGTGAAAATCATTCAACTGTTTGAAAATTCTTGAGGATGATGGAAACAAATCAGAATCGTATTCAAACTTGAGTTAAGAAGAGCTTAACTTCTGGGAATATTCACTGTAATTAAGTTCAGGATATGTCACGCCCTTCTGCTGTTAAAATATCATATTTTAACATATCCAACACTGGAATATTAACTGTACTAAAATCTTGTCGGAGATTCAGGTCGCGTCATGGTTGAGCTGAAAATAAACTTTGCAAAAACCTTTTCTGTTTCCATCATTAGGGTAGAATTTGAGACTGAAATTGTAGACAGGCAGACAGAAACACTCGCGGAGGTAAAAAGATTTTTTTACGCGTTTACTGTGATCCTCAACATAGGAAATGGGGCTAAAAACTGACTACGAAAATTGTTGTCTGCTATGTGTGGGTCCTGAATACAGACCTTTGACATTTGAAGAACGAGACAGAAATTTGAACGTGGCCGCTCATCCTTGAAGGCGCAAAACGACCAGTCAAATTCAGTACACACAACAATGGTATGTGTCATGCAGGTTTTGTTGACAGCTCGCAAGCTCTCAGCAAAACCAAAAATGAAATTGAGAAAATTAGTGCTTCTAGTTGGTTTTATTATAAGAAATTATGACAATGCACGGTCACATTAAAGTCAAAACCATGCATTGAGCTCTATTTTTAGTAACGCAGTTTTTTTTAAGTGGGAAGGTTGACGGTTTATATAAGCATCTGTCCCACAGACAAATTGCCTATGGGTACTACATTCAAGTTTTGAACAGCCTGAAACGTAGTACTATCTTGAAATTTAGGTGATGGACAAGGCCAAAAAAAGGTTACTTCAAGAAACCTTTTTTCTTTCTTTACAAAAGTGAGTGCCAAACTTGTACAGAAGAGAAATATCAGTTTTGACTCTTTGCCCTGAGCCTTGCAGATGGGAATGGCAGAAGTTAGACTTGGCTCCGAACAACAGTTCTGTCCCGTTCCTCCAGCAACGTGTCACAATGATCTTATTTCCCTATCAACTGAGGCAGTCTCTTCACGTACTGATTCTGTTACATGTTACTGTCATAGACATTCGTTCGGTTGGGTCATATTTTGTTGCTCTGTTTGGACATAAAGACGCTACTGTCTGGGTCACACGTGCACATTACGTCATCATTGTGCTCAGACCGCAGACAGCAAGTTCGCACAACAAACGAAAATAATTGAACGCGACAGTAATTATTTAGCAGACGGGTTTATTTATTTATTTATATATTCACTGTCATAATGGAACGTATTTAAAGCATATCACAGGGGTGGAGTAGTGACTGTGTCTGGGGAGATTGGAGAGCTCTGAACAAGATACCTTATTTTAACTTAAATGTTCATGCTTGAATGGCCGAAGAATCGAACCACAACCTTGTGCATGGGATATAGACGCTGGAAGTACACGCCTAAATGCGAAGAAAACGCGCTGGGCTTTCGTCACAAGCAAATAGTTGAACGACAAATCAAAGAATTCTTTGCCTTCTATTGAATAAGAAAGTTCATTACCGTGTTCACAAAAATCTGTCACTGGTGAGTATAGTCAGCCAGGAAAATTCAGTCTTCTTGCCCTGTTTTGAAGCTATTCTATTACCACATAATCCACACAAGTCTCCAAGCTGATCCCTTTCCTTCGGGCTAGCGGACTAAGGACTGCGGACAATTTTAGTGACAGCGCTACCAAAACAACACCCGAATCCAAGTTTAAGAGCAGTGCAAGTACCAGATTCAGCGCCATAGCTCGTATCCTTCTGAAGGCAGCATCTTATTACTGTGAGGGTGTGCGCATTCTGTATCAAACCAGTTCAAGAATTTTGACAATTTCATAATCTGTAAGTATCTGTTGTCAGGCAGTAGGTGCGTCTCGTCCCCATCTGTTACTCTGACTGTCACTGGTGAATTCATTTCGGAGAGTGGCGCCGATGTGATAATGATGATGATGATGCATGATAATGGTGGTGGTGGTGGTGGTGGTGGTGGTGGTGTAAGGATGATATCAATAACAGTTTCCTTCGCTGAAACTCTAATTCTGATTGCATAATAACTCAATTAGACTCAACTCATTCAGTAGGTTCTATTAACATGGAGGCTCAATAGCGCAATTGTCATTTATAAAACAAGCACAAGAACACAAATATGTGCAAAACAAAAACCATACAAAAACGCAAAAAATAAAAAGGAACAAAAACATAAAGAAATAAAAACAGAACATGTGACAATAGAAAACAAATACATAAATTGCCAGGACAAAGGTCACACATCCTTGAAACATCGGTCGGTTTATTAGAGAATGTCACAATTAGTACAGAATATGTTTTGAGGAAGTGATGGGATTCCTAAAAAAGTCGAGTTTTCCCACACAGGTTAACAAAAAAAAAGCAACAACAACAATAAGAACAATAATAATAATAGGCATGTAAAAAGTTAATAATGATTCTGTATTTAAAGAAACACGCAGTTGGGAGGTGCAGAATGTCTGTAAAAGGGTAAAGCAGTCCCATTACAGGCCTGGAGTGGACCAGAGGGCTCCAGGAAGTTGAGGTTCCCAGATTTCATGACAACGGCACAGGATGGTGGTAAGGTTGTCAACCTTATGCACCGACAGCCTTTACACCCAGGAAATGCTCCTGGTACTCATTTCTTTTGGATGCTGAATCGACCCCATGGCCAAAGTGCGATCGGAAAGATTTTATGTAAATGAAAAATTCCAATTACACCAGCTAGGATCGAACCAGCGACCTTCCGATTTGTAGCACAGCATCTTAGCCGCTGTGCTACGGCGGTCCCCGCAGAATGTCTGCAGCTCTACGAATTCTTGTCTTCCTCACCAGATGAGACTTGAAGATGCGCCCTGCCTTTTGGAGAGGAGGCTCGGGTGGGCATTGCAGCTGATCTTGACACCGATGAAAACCCAATATCTCTGCTTCTCTGTCACTCACCACGGAGCTCAATATATACACCCAACCTCCAGCTTTACGCAATAGTTACGTTCCTGAAGAAGTGGATCAAATAATAAAGGCATAAATCCATAATTATTTTCCCATCAGAAGTAAGAGTTAAGTAGTGTCACAGAACGCAGTCAACCAAACAAGGTTAAACTGAAAATGAGAAGGCACAAATTAAGAAGTGCTGTAAATTGGCTTGGAGCGTGGAAGCAAAGAGACGTAAAACAAGGGCTGATTGTACCGACTGTGCTGCTACTACTACTGCTACTACTACTAATAAAGTAGTAGTACTAAAAGGTAAAGCTTTCCTGTAACAAGTCATGAAGATTCAGAGGTGGCTGGAATGTTGGGCTTCAATCCTAATTTTGACATTCGGCACAACTAGGACTACAGATTTTTTATCTCAGTAATTAACCTACTTGATGCACAAAATTTTTGTTTTACAATAAGTTTATTTCATGCCTCTACATGTTTTGAGCACATGGTGCTCGAAACATGTAGAGGCATGAAATAAACTTATTGTAAAACAAAAATTTTGTGCATCAAGTAGGTTAATTACTGAGATAAATATAATGAGATGCACGATCAGCAAAACGTAAAAATTTAGGACTACAGAGTTGTTAGCTTCACGCGTCGGCCGCAATTTGTCACCCAAAAAAATGTCTTGGTACTCATTTCTATTAGAGGCTGAATGGACCGCAGGGCTACCGAATGCGGACAGAACGAATAGGTCACTTGAAAGTTAAAGACGACCCTACCGGGAGTCGAACCCGGAACCTCCCGTCTTGTGGCGCAGTGTCTCAACCAATCGCATTGCTCGCCCCAGCAGCAGCAGCAGCAGTAATAACAGCAGCAACAAAAGCAATGACGTTCTCGTCGTGCTCCCCAACGAATCTTTCCTTTCCGTGTTACGTAACTGCGGTAGAACCCCAAGAGACTGCCCTCACAGTGTAGTTGGTCGGTGTTTACAAGAATTCGCAGTGGGTGGCAACTTGCTCCTCATTAATACGGCCCACGTGAGTGAAGGAGGTCCAGATAACGTTATGTTCCTGATGCGGGTCACGCATGTCTCCGAGATCTCATCGTGCGTCACAACTGTTGAGTGGCGCCTGCATCTTGGCAATCACCGTGCAGGTCACCAGCAGGAGTTCCCTCGACACGCCACGCACAGATCGCTGGCGCCGACCTCTTCAGATAGCTTCCTTCGTCATGCGACACTGACCAAGACGTCGCTCAGGACTCGAACCCAGCCGACTAAATCGTTGTAGACTGTTGTCTAGCAGTTTACGTGGAGATTAGATCGACGTGCCGATATGTGACATGGACTAAAATAGGAAAGTGGTAAAGGATAAAGTTGTCCCCGAGCACGCCATGAAGTGATATGTTGGAGTGGACATGTAGCTCTGCTCATTCTTAACTGCGGCATGTACATTTACGTCCGCTTCACTCCAGTAACAGCAACGGCGGTGTGGAGGTTAGGAAACAGAGAGAAATTTATTGTTTTTGCCGGGAATCGAACAACGATTTTTCGGTTGTCCAGCCCGTAGCTTGGTCAACGTACCAACTAAGTTGTCCTGGGTTCATCAGGAAATTATTTGGCTGCCTCTCATGTTATGGGGTAAACCTGATGTACTTTGGATGCCCTCTCTTAGGCCCAGGGAGCTAACTCAATAGCGAAGTACCTAACTACATAGTCCTTCCCGAGAAGCTAATAGTTCCTTAGCTAGTCAAGAAATTCTCTGTGTTTTATGGGACCCGGAAGTCCACTACCGCATTCACAACAGCCCGCCGCCTGTCCCAATTCTGAGCCAGATTAATTCAAACCATGCTCCTCCATCACCACTGCAGTTATGAAGGGCAGCTGCGAATATATTGAATAGTAAGTCGCGGACAGCCGACAAGGGGTGTTCCCCCAACATGGGGACTGAGGGAGGTGTTAACTTCTTCTCACGGTAAAACCTTGCTGGCGTTGCGAAACATTTCACTTTTCAGCGGAAGGAAGCAGGAAGAAAAATGTATTTTTGTATAGAGGCTTACCTGATATCGGATATTTATAAACCACGTTTGGAGCTGAAATTAAAGTTCTGGAAGGAAAGTTTTCGGTGTTTCACTTTCTTAACGCTTTAAAGAACAACTTCAGTCTCTTAATTATATTGTGCCTCACAGTGAACAGGCTGGTCTGTGTACTGTTAGAAAAATAGTCGCTGCTTACTGCGAAAATTGTATGAACACGCGAATAAAATGTGTGTGCAAAACACAGGGCTTACAATGTTACAGCAGTTGGTATGTATCATTACCGCTGGACTTTAAAACTTTAAAAACACATAACATTTCTCTATAAGTCTGTATCGTGTAATTATTCGCTGTTTTATTCTTCAAAGAAACAATACCTCTACTCTTTCTTTCGGCTAGCAAACACGCGTCTCTTATAACCAAGACGTACTTGGTCTATATTCTGCTGTCAAAGGTAATGGCGACGCTGTCCCTTTCTGTGCCATGAAGGCGTGTAGGTGGCAGAGTTACAGCTCCACTGATTCTTAACCTCGATACTAGATGGAGGTGAGAGTTCAGCTTCAGGTCCCGTCCGCTTTACTCCTGGGGAAACACACCTCGTTGCCACTTGATTGTGAGATTGGCGGACCCCCGTGAAACTGAGAACACTCTATTCTATATTCTGTCTCCTGGGCCGTCTTCAGTTCAAGAATTATTGCAACATTCATTAACATGTGCGATATTTGGCATGCGCCGCTTTGTATATCAGATCTGCGCTCTTTTGGGATTTTACTCTGCGCTGAAAGGTAGATTCTTACCGAAGTTTCGGGAAAACTTATGATTCTGGATTCCTACGTTGTGTAAAGTCCCAAAAGAGAACAGATAACATTTACATGCCCCACAAGTCAGGATCGCACCCGTTCAGATCTGGTGAACGAGGAGGCCACAATCACGTGCGCCGCCAAGAGTACTCTGTAAACAAGGCACACAGTTGTTAGTTGTGCTGCCGTTGCACCGTCTTACTGAGAAAACGACACAGATTTTCTTGTAATTGGACATATGTTTGAAAATGTCAGAATGTGTTACATATCCGTGTGAATTTATGGTCTCAGAAAAAAAGGGCTCAATAATTCGCAGCATATAACCAACAAGATGCAACGTTTTACACTTTATTTATTTCTGTAAGACGCTCTACATGTTTCAGACGGATTTTCCGTCCATCATCGGGAGCTCAAAACTGCACATACAGCGTCAGATATTTGTCAGAACAATACTGCTACCTGCTGCTAGCTTGGCCAGGCTAGCAGCAGGTAGCAGTAACGGTCTGACAAGTACCTGACGTTGTTTGTGCAGTTTTGAGCTCCTGATGATGGACGGAAAAACCGTCTGAAACATGTAAAGCGTGTTACAGAAATAAATAAATTGTAAAACGTTGCATCTTGTTGGTTATACGCTGCGAATATATTAGCGATGCAAGGACCTATGAATGTTAAAAAGTGGCTAATTAATTATAGTTGCACTCATAGCACACCATACACCGACCGAAACATCGCATAATTGCACATCGTGGATTAAAATGGGAGTGCCTGCAGAGTAATGCCGCTTCTTCTTAACGCTCCTGTATCCATTAAAATGACTCAAGTTGCGTGGACAAAAGGCATGATTGTTTCTTCTTCACGGACCCCCGTGAAGGTATCGGTTCACAAAATTTTGTCTGATATGTCCTATATAGATGCAAATGCAACGATGCCGTAGACACTCTAGTCTGTGTGCAAGTCAAACCAATGATTATCTTGGAGATGTTTCCAATCTAGCATATCTTCAGGCTTTCCACTGTTATCACGACTTTTCGGCGTGCTATTTTAATACAATCTAAATTCCTACCAGATACTGGAAAATTTTCAACTTACTTGTAAATTATTTACTGTAAGGAATAGGGGCATGCGGTAGTGCATTTGGTTGAGGCATTGCGCTACAAGCCGGAAGGTCGTGGGTTTTATTCCCGATGGTGACATAGATTCTTCCGCCCACACTTTGGCCCTGTGGTCGACTCAACCTCTATCAGAAATGAGTACCGGTGCGTAAGGCTGACAACCTTATCACAGTCATGTGCTTATTGTCATGAAATCTGGGAGCTTCAACCTCCTGGAACCCTCAGGGCCTGTCCAGGCCTGTAATGGGATTGCTTTAGTTACCTTCCTTCAAGGAACTGGTGCAGCCATAAATTTTGTCTGAAATGACAGGCCGAGGTAGTGTACAAAGTATGGTGTTTAGACTAAAGGGTGGGCGATCCAACGTTCGATTCGAAGTAGGATCATTGGATTTTTTACTTTTCCATAAAGTCCAGATCGTCTCTGGGCCCAATGGGTATTGGGGTTCTTTCGCCACCATAAAGCGGTCTATATCTAGTACCGAGATGAAGAATGAATGGAGCCGCACTTCTACCCCCGACATGCCTTCATAGCGTGGACACAGATGTCTTCACCCTTACTTTACGACACTACGTCCTATAGCAACTGCATCTATCTATGTAGCGTTCAGAAATTCGCATGATTCAGTGAGACCTCACAACCTGTCCGGCAAGCAGAGTGAGTTGGAGCTGGCTTGCTGGTTAACATAAATGATCTGAGGGAAGTAGTGAAGGATTGTGGGTGTTTAAAATAATGGTATTGTATGTGACAGTGCTTTGAAGAGAGGAAGTAACTTCTTCGGTGACTGAACAGAAGAAATGCATGTGGTACGCGCAAAAGGGTGTACCGTTCTTCGGTGGCGCAGTGGAAATCTTTCCCTCGCCGAAGTGATCCCTAAATACGACCTTCAAACCAACTGGGGACAGGACGCCGTGTCACAAATATGACTAGCTGCGTTGTACTGATATTTCAAGGCCTTAAAATAAAATCGAGACATGATAGGCAATCTAAGTATAACGTAAGGTTGAGGCGCGCCGTGTAAACATTATTGCCGTAGGCAGCAATAAGCATCACACATTCTCAGTGCGTGTTTGTAGCCTTAGTTATCCAGCACCTAAAGCGCATGCGCCGTATTATATTTCCATCTGTAGCCTGTCTAGCTGTACCATCTTTTTCACATTATCTCATAAACGACACGATTTTTGAAGAAAGAAAAAAAAATCATTGAATGTAAAATAAATGTTGTCATTTACCCAACAAGTTTGTGTGAAATATTTCTCGTTCTAAGAAGACTTCAGCGAGATTTTGTCATACGAGTACATTGGTCTTCTTGTGAAGTTCCCTTTATTCTCGTCAGATTTTGAATGAACTTGAATTGTTGGTACAGATTTAAATAAATATATATATATATATATATATATATATATATATATATATTGTATTCTAATTTGTCTCGCATGTATTGTTGCTAGTTTTAAGTTGTCTTGTGTGTATTGTTGTAGTTGTCTTGTGTGTATTTGTTGTACTGTGTGTGCTTTGCTGTTTTTTTGTACCTTAGATGCCGGACTGCTGGCTAGAAGTCAGTACTCGGAAGGTCCTGCGACCGGCCATCTCGACACAGGTTTTTCTTGGTTTCTCTGTGTCTATAAGTAAATGATGAGATGGTTCTCAAGATTCCAAGTTGCCACTACATGCTTCTCATGTAGCCCTCCCGACTTAACTCTAGTAGTAACCAATTTCATGTTTTGTTTACATGTAAAATAAACACTGCCACCGGGTAACAACCCAATTGCAGTAAATAAATAAATAAATAAATAAAATATATATACAATTTATTGAAAATCCGTCCAGTGGAAGACGAATTATTCCATGCGGAGGGAGAGACGGACAGACGAACGGACGGCCAGACAGATATGACGAGTAGCCTTTTTCGAAATTGGGTGAGGGCCTAAACACGGAGCCTGCTAAAATCGCGGAGTCATTTAAGGCCATCTTACATATGCTACTGATGGGACAGTTCAGTTCCTTGGGAAAATCCTAATGCATGTCCGTACAGGCTACAGCGATCGAACGGTCAGGCAGCTAGACAGACTCTAATATATACTCCAGGGCACGAAACGGATGTATTGGATATTTCTTTTATTTCATTTTTGTATTTACGGGTTTTAAAAGATGAGACAGAGTGCTTCTGTGTTGTTCACTTCCGGGTAGGTAAGTCCATGTCGGCGAAGATATGACCAATCGCAGATTGTTACCTTCGGGCGGCTTCCTAAAGGAACAGAGCATGACGCCCACCCTCTGGCATCTTTTACTTTTATTGCTGCTTTTAGGGAACGAATCGAATCGCCACAGATCTTATATTATTCTGCGCATGATAAAGGGCAATTTATCACTGACTCGGATTAATGTGGATTGTTAGCGACGACAATCATTGGTGTTGGGCACGGACGTGCATGACAAGTGTACAGTGTATCATTAGCTGCGCTATACTGACGTCACGGAAATAAGCCCCATCTACATCTCCTTCTAGCTGTTAGTTCCTTCCTCAAGCATACTTCCTTAGATTCTTGTCCTTTCGTAACACGAAGTTTGGTAGTGATAATATTCACTGTGACGAAGTCGCTCAAATTCGTCGCATGGATGGTGAGGAAAACACTTATTTAAATTTATATTTTAATATTATCATACCTTCTAGCCTCGGACTTCACATTCTCTTTCCTTCAAGTTTTTCTACCGAAATTCTGTTAAATTTATTATATTTTAGTTCCCATTCCTTCCACGTGCTCATCCCATCTTACCTACTTTTATTTAATAATTCAATTCAATTGTTTTTACCTGCAGGCTCAACAGCACAATGGTCAATTGCAAAAATAATAATAATAATAGAAATAATAATCGGTGCTGTGCAAATCATGCTGCAATTATGCAGTTTCCTTCATCTTCACCTTTCTTCCTTACTGTTACGTCCAAATATATCCCTCAGCAGCCTTTTCTTGTAGAGTGCATGCTCTTTCTTCATTGTTTCTAGTCGTTAATGATTAATGATTAGAGAAACTGCTTAACTCCCTGATTCCACTAAATGCAAGTATTGCTTTATAACCGCAAAGTAAATATCACATTCAATTTACCATTGCCTATATGGAGTTCTAGTTTCGGTTAGAAATTTTCTCACTTTTACTGGGCCTCTTTCCCGCTTTATGCAGGGTATGCTAGCGGAAACTGTATTCGTAATAATTGGCCGAAAGCAGAGACATCTAGGTAGTGGCGCACCTGACGTAACTTTTGCTACTGAGTGTGTGTATATGTGTGTGTGTGTGTGTGTGTTTGTGGGTTGGTAGGGTGATATATTGCGTCGCGCCGTGTGATATATGCGCCAGTCCGCAGAAGTATATTCACCTGTCTGCATTTGTTGATGGTCATGCGTTGTTTCACAAAGCAGCCCTTCTAAGGCCCCCACCCCCCACTCCTAGCATTTGTTCCCAGCTCCGGCTCAGGTGATCACATCCCTATGCCACTTCATCCGGAACGGTTCATTCTTTTACACTGAACATGGAGGCATCAAATACCTCCGAAACTCTGACGTCCATCTAGCGACAATTTATGCAAAAATTATATAAGCAAATGAATATTTGGAAAGTATGCACATTCGTTTATTCTTGTCTGTTTTGTCCAGTGTAAAACAGCAACATGGCGGCCGCGCGAAATTATTTTTAGCTGTCGGTTTGATGGCGGAAACTACAGAACCATTGGACTTACTTACTTACTTACTTGCTTGCTTACTTACTTACTTACTCCATGGTGCAGAGTCCTTCTTGAGAAGCTAACTGGTTTGCAGCTAGTCAAGAAATTCCCCGCATTTCACGGAACCCGAAGGTTCATTACCGCACTCACAAG
>Ga0123352_10012128_pt1 | contig 13614 bp, 4 predicted proteins | sample TergutLab28metaG_FD_89700 | JGI IMG/M metagenome (GOLD analysis project Ga0123352, IMG submission 89700) | Labiotermes labralis P1 segment gut microbial communities from Petit-Saut dam, French Guiana - Lab288 P1 | ecosystem: Host-associated > Arthropoda: Insects > Digestive system > Gut ...
GATGGTGGTGTTGTGTTGTGTTATCTTGTTCTACGGTTTTGTTTTTTTGTGTTGTACTTGGCTTCCTTTGTTTTTTGTGGTCCACCCAGTTTCTGGGGAGGGGGGGGGGGGGGGGGGCGTTTGCCAGTGAAGCGACGAGGGCGTTACGTCACGTTACAAGCGTAATCACGGAGTGTAATGCAAGACCGTTACAGTTTTACTGTGGAATTGGAGGGGGTGTTAGATACAGTAGACCGTGTTCGGTGTAGTGATTAGGCTACGAGTTGGACGATCCGGGGCTCGAAACCGGACAGGGGCAGAGATATGTCTTCTCTAAATAGACCAGAGCGGCTCTGGGACCCACCCAGCCTCCTATTCAATGGGTAGCGGGATCTTTCCCGGGGATAAAGCGGCTGGGGCGTGACGTTCACCACTCACCTCCATCTACTGCCGAGGTTAAACAATATGCCTATACTTTCCCTGTACACCTTCATGGCGTGGACAGGGACTAGTTTACCTTTTTTGGAATTTGGGATGCGAGGCAGAAGATTTGTGATCCGGATTGCTATACCGCGTCTTTATGTTTAGATTTTGTAAATCCATTTGTGATCGTTTTTAGAATCTTTAGACTTTCTGTTGCAGTTCAACTCGGGGTGTTTCCGACATATGTCAGGGATCTTCTCGATTTGAAGGTGACTGGACGAAAAGAATTTTATTAAAAAAAAAAAAGGTATACTACACGAGTTCTGTCGGTGGGGTGGCAAACTATGCCCCCAATAAAATCTGTGCCGTTATTTCGCAGCATGAATATAGCTCACCACTGCGGGAAGGAAAACGCATGCGGTATGTCGGTTGCGGAGAACGTGTAGTGCCTGTTGCCGACCGTAAACGTACACCACTTTTTTTGGTAGAATTCATCCAAAACGGAATGAATTCTAAAAAATAGTTACAGCTTGTCAAGCTCGCTTCATCAACAAGTAAAAGCATTTAAAACGCAAAATATTAAAAATTCAGTGCCAACGTATATTTTAACAACTTTATGTTCCACTCACTTATACAAAACATGAATTAGTATTTGGCCCTTCAAATCGCTTTTATCAAGACCTGTCCTATCTAATACCTTTGATTGAACAACGGATCGCATTCATTTTCGCCAGGATTGGAGTTTTTGATGGAAAGTTTAAATTAAAAGACAGCCTGAAGAAACTAAGAGTATTGTTTTGATTGTGTGGGTTGTGTAGGTAATGGGAAGCCCCGTTGTAAGACTGTTTCATTGTTTTCTTAGTTATTCTATCAGTCAGCCATATAATTACTTGGTTAATACGGTCTTCCGCCAAATGTGAATGGGACACACGCCTGGCTTGCAAAAGCCGTTAATTTTTTCGAATTAAAGTACTGTTGTGTGTGATCAGATAGTGATGCCAGTACCGTTAATTTGGCCGAAACGATCCTCCGTCGAAGCAAATTCCCGGCTCGCAGAAGCATGAAGAACAGTGATTATTTATGAGCTGTAATGCATTTTCTCACAAAGCTGGTTCCTATCTTTAGACTAATAGAATTCAGTCCAACTCAGCACTCGCAGACTACGAAATAAGGGCATATCGACTTATCGACCTGGCTTTGTATTGATGCTGTAGGTACGTTCGGATACAACACTGCTTCGACGGAATGGGTAGGAAGAATGATGTGTGTCACGTTGGGCGGTTTGTCAAGTGCATTGGGACGAACGGAATGAATCTGTAGATGTATAAGGCTCTTCGTGGGCGCCGAAATAATCGGCCTGTTTCTTGTGTTCTGGAGTACAAGTGTCTTGAAATAACAAATAGTGTACATATATAACTAAAATAACGTAACTAACAAACTCCATGGAGCAGAGTCGTGGTTGAGGAGCTGACAATTTTTCATCTAGTCAAATAATTCGGCGCATATTACGGAAAACGAGGGTTGATTACTGTATTGAGAGGTTCTCGCCACTTGTCCCTGTCCTGAATCAGAACAATCCCGTCTTCAACTCCATGCTATGTCTTCAAGACCCATTTTAGTATGGGGTGTCCCAAAAAGAGCGCAAGATTTACTTTTGTAATAAAACGCACCATTCATTCAAAAAGTAAATAACGCGTTGTTCCTGGGTGTAGCGTTCCATGACTACTAGTCGCAAAAATAACAAATGACAGATGTTAAATTTTCAGTGCCGCCAACCTAACAGATCGACAATGACGCGCACTTTAAATCTTGCGCTCTTCTTGGTACACACTATATTATCCTTAGTTTTTCAAGTGGTCTCTTTCCATCACGTTTCCCAACCAAAACACTTTGTTTGTTCACTACTCCTCTCCCTCCTACCTATCACATGACTGCTCTTCTCATTCTATCAACTCCTCGCCATAAAATCGTGGAAATGGCTTCAGAATGTAGCCTATTCAAGTTCAAGGCAGTGATTCCTTGTTCTGAATGTCGTAATTTTACGGATCCTGGCATGGGACACTAAATGTGATAACCCACTCTTGTAACCTGAAGGAATTTATACTTTTTTTGCTGTCATTAATAGTTAGTATTTCGTGGTCAATTTTCTATATTCATTAACGAAAATTCTTGGTCGTTAGAGTGGATAATAATATGAACTTTAAATTCATACGTTGATCAGTAGACTGTATCCCGTGGATGGCATAACTCATGGTGAATGCGTTTGCCGCGGTGTGTATGTTTGTACGCGTACATTTGTGCGTTAGTATATATGAGGCGACCCCAAGAAACTGATGCCAAAACTATGGGCATTGTCGCTGAGCTTTTGAGTGTGGGTAAGACCCTGAAGTCAAATTTGAGTTCTTTATGATGCGTTGATTTATTTGTTTAAAATTTATTGAAACATGGACTTAAGTGGTTTTTGCTGCTTTCAGCATCGTCAGTGAAATCGACGGACAAATAGAAAGAAGCCTGCATTTAATAGCTTGAATGAAATTGGCTTACACGCAGAAATATTTTTTTTCACTATATAAACACCGTAAGTGAAATTGGCTTATACGCTGAATTAAGTTATTTTCGTTGTATTATACACTGTAAGTAAAATTGGCTTAGACGCAGAGTTAATTTATATTGGCTGTGTTACACAGCTTAAGTGAACTTGGCTTACACGCAGACTGTTACATTGGCCGTATTGTACAGTGTAAGTGAAATTGACTTACACGCAGAGTTAAGTTATATTGGCTGTGTTATACAGTTTAATTGAAATTAACTTACGCGCAGTGTTAAGTTATATTGTCTGTGTTATAAAGTGCAAGTGAAATTGACTTACACGTAGAGTTAAGGTATATTAGCTGTGTTATTCAGTTTAAGGGGGGACCGCGGTAGCACAGTGGTTAAGGTGCTGTGTTACAAATCGGAAGGTCGCTGGTTCGATCCCAGCTGGTGTCGGATTTTTCGTTGACATAAAATCCTTCCGATCGCACTATGGCCCTGGGGTCGACTCACCCTCTAACAGAAATGAGTACCAGGAGTATTTCCTGGGGGTAAGGCTGACAACCTACCACCACCCTGTGCCGTTGTCACGAAATCTGGGAACCTTAATTTCCTGGAACCCTCTGGGCCACTCCAGGCCTGTAATGGGACTGCTTTACCTTTACCTTTATACAGTTTAAGTGAAATTGACTACACGCAGAGTTAATTTATATTGGCCGTATTACACAGTGTAAGTGAAATTGGCTTACACGCAGAGTTGTTATATTGGCTGTGTTACGCAGTTTAATTGAAATTAACTTACACGCAGTGTTAAGTTATATTGTCTGTGTTATAAAGTGCAAGTGAAATTGACTTACACGCAAATTTAAGTTGTTTTGGCTGTGTTATACAGTGTAAGTGAAATTGACTTACACGCAGATTTAAGTTATTTTGGCTGTGTTATATAGTGTAAGTGAAACTGACTTACACGCAGATTTATTTTGACTGTGTTATACAGTGTAAGTGAAATTGACTTACACGCAGATTTAAGTTACTTTGGCTGTGTTATACAGTGTAAGTGGAATTGACTTACACGCAGATTTACGTTTTTACACTGTGCTGCGCAATATAAGGGAAATTGGCTTACACGTGGAAATAAGTTATTTGCAATGTGTTATACAGTGTAAGTGGCTTATGCACAAAATTACGTTCTGGTCTCTGTGTTATGTACTGAAGTCCTCTTCACTGCGTTGAGCGCCGCGGGTGAGAATGGCAGAAAACAGAATCAAGGCTTTGTCGTTTAGTCGGAATAGTGTAGGTGTCTGGCTCGTGTGTATATATATATATTTTTTTTTTTGCTCCGTCGATTACTGAGGGTGAAATTGAGTTATAAATAGCACTGAGTTACTTTCATTGCTGTCTGTACTATGGGTTAAATGGCTCACAAGTAGAACTGCATCCTTTTCACTACGATCGGTTTTACAGTGATAATTGGAAGTCTCCCCTTTTCACTGCAGTGAGTAATTTGGGTAAGATTGACTCCCATAAATATCGCTTTTAATGATGGGAACTCTTCTAGAGTTTTAACGAGATTAGTTGAGAAGTTATTAAGGGTTGTTGGAATTTTAACTTCTTTTTTATTGCTTCAAGCCAACATAACAGTGTATATTATTGTGCCGGTCACACTTAGAGGGAAGACATCAAACTGTTTGCTTATAATAATTAAGTTTATTAATGTTGCTTGAGTTACTAAAGGCGCTTAATAAACCCATAAATAAAACTTTTATCGTATTGTATGGAAGCGAACCGGGAATTTTATTGTGTGCAAGTGTAACATGAATGGTTACATTAGGTTTTATGTGTACTACATTCGGTAAGTATGCGGTTTGTCTTACCATCTTATTTCCCTTTTCGTCGAATATAATTTGTTTTGTTAATTAACTCGACTACAAGAGTAAATTCTTGCAAGTTATTTAAATGTTGCACTTTGTATTTGAATTGATGATATATGGAATACAGAATGACATGAAATTCTTTCGACTCATTTTTGTGCAAATTTTTATAGCATAGTCTCGAATATCCGACCTTCGGTTAACCGACTTTTTCGCTTTAATCGACGTATCCATTCGACGTCCTGTTTACGGTTTTGTAGCCTGCAGTAGTGCTGCTGGTAACCATAAACTAAAACCTTTTAAAAACCTACCCCTACTGATCTACCAGTTTCGTTTCAGAACCAGAAGAGTGCTTGGATGTGATTCAGAAACTCCCCGAGGCCTGATTTTCGATGAATTTTTGTATTGTCTGACATTGTCGGTAATCAGACCACCAGTCGGCCCCGTTTAGGTCAGATGATCGGGACTCTACTGCGGTTTAAAATTCTTCAGTAGTACGGATGTAAACCCAGCACAGTCGAGCGAAACATCTGCCATGTGCCCGGAGATTCTTGTTCCGGCAATTCAAGGATTAACCTCTATTCGTTACAACCTTGTATTTTAAATCGACTAATACTGTTTTTCCTTCTAATCGGAATATCATATTTTAGAGTCCGTTAGTATACAGTACGGCATGAAGTACTTGCTGTGACAGTTCGTCGCATGTTCCGTGCATTTTCACCTCATGCTGTTATATTTATTGTCGCTGCTTGCTCTGCACGTCTGTGTACAGACAATGCTACATTTGCTGCACCGCCTGTAGTACATATTTTCATAGGGACTTTTATATTACTCATACATTGTTGTATATACGAGTATTATATATAATATGCTCTTCGCATTGCTTTTGTTTCATTTGTTTCATTCTTGTATGTCCTACGGAGATCTCCACGAGTCAATGTAATGACTTCTTTGTCCTACCCTACAGTTTGTTTTAAATCGCCTGTAAATATGTACTGTAGATGAAAAAACGTAATTAAAACATCGTAATTAAAATCCTGTATATCAGAACAAGGGCATAATACCGGTTTCTGTTTTTACAACTTAATTTAACTTGTTCTTTTATGCATTGTAGTCGTGCTGTTTGTTGTGCATCTGTTTAATCCTGTTCGTGGTTCAATTCTTTCTCATATCTCCACGCTGGCAACTGTTTCTCATGATGTTTGCGATATTTAATATTATTCTTACGACAGTAAATCGTAATTTCGTTTCGTTGATTCTGGGCTTTGTTTTCCAATCGCAGCTTTATTAATTTTTTCATTATTATGCATTTGGAATTATTATTTCATTGCCAATGCGGTTATATTTACTTACTGTTGTGTGTTATTCATTCCTTCCCATTAGTTTGTTTCTTTGTATTGTCTTTTGTGGTTATGTTTGTGTGTCTTGCAGCACATTGGGGGGGTGGGGCGATAAAGGGAATAGATAGGCCAGTAAAAGTTCAGAAACAAAAAGGAGAAGTGCTTAAAGGAAAACAGTGTATAATACAACAAAGGTAAGGATGAAATTACGAAAATTATCAAAGGTACTTCAATGGGGCCATTAATTAATAGTGATGTAAAGAATGGGGAACGATGCAGGGTCCGTGAACAGAAGGGCATAGCAGCAATATTTAGTTGAGTGAGTTTGAAAAATGATGGTCTGGATACGTGCCTCTTGAGAAACATACATAGTAACGTGCTTTAGCGGTTTTGCATGTTACTGGATAACGAGGCAGTTCATTACGGGTTCTGTATACGTAGGAAACAGGTGGATTGAAAAGCGAGGACGACTGCGCAATGAGAATCACAGTTAGTCCGCTTGCAATACTTCTTTCTTCTTTCTTAGTCTGTCCCCTTTGTACCCACTTACTGTTAAGTGTAAAGGATTATTGTTGCACTTGATCACAGTCAGTAACACACAGTCGGTAAGACTTCCCTGGATGAGTGTTTGGCCCGAAGCAGCGACCTCTCCCTGACACACAATACAAATAAACAAACATTCATACCCCCTGCGGGATTAGAACCCGCAGTCCCAACAAACGAGCAGTCGCAGACCCGCGCCTTATTCCGCGCGGGCACTGGGATCGTCTGGCTTGCAATAGTGTACTATATTTTTTATACATTTCTCTATTAGAAGACGTATACATGCTACGGGGGGGCCAGGACGGCGTAGTCTGTACAGTTTTTTGCTAAGGATTGGACTGTCCGGGGTTTGAATTCGGTGGGGGCAAGATATCTCCTCTTGTCTATACCGGTCGTGGGTCCCACCCGACTTTATTTATAATGGGCACTGGGGCTTTGTCCTGGGGGTAAAGAGGCCGGGCCTTGACATAAACCACCAATCCCCATCGAATTTCGAGGCTGAGTTTGCATTGAGCTGTTCCCCAGCTCCCCTTGTATGCATGTTCTGGATTGGCCTTTACCGTGAAATTTTACTGGTACAGTATTTGAGTAATAGCAGTGGCTTGTACTTGGAATTCTGTGATTGCACTAACATGTTTAGTGGGTTTGATACTTTATGTATTACGCCCTTTACTCTCTTCACTTCAGTAAGTAATTCACATACTGTTAATACAACTTTACTCGAATATTGGTTGTGTGTATCTCACGTCTGTGAATTTAATATATTCCAAAATCGAATTCGCGTCTCAGCATATGTTTAAGCAACTTAAATTTATGGATTCAAGTGTCCGGGATGTTACGCTGTGACGAATATTAAACAGTTACCGACGTTTCGGTGTTTAGCAATGCAAGATGAATTACTGCTAGACCCTGATGTTGGAAACAGGACGATCTTCTGAAACGTCAGTGACGTGTTATTGGTCGATACGATCGATGTAGTGTCCCAGAAAATCTCTTTTCGTCGGCGCCTCCTTGAGAACGTCAGAACTCGCCGAAGTTAAGTTTCAGTGCCGGTAGCGTCTGTGCACTGTAATTTTTAAAGTCTGCATTTTTAAGGAACCTAGATATGAGCTGAACACAACATATGTTTGATATGATTCGTAAATATCATAGAAGGTTTTAGTAAGTCGATTGTAATGCCTTTTCGCTGTTTGAGAAGGCCGCTGCTCGCCATATAACAGTTTAACATTAAAATCATTGACACCCAAGGCAGTAATTAGACATATTTTAACGCACGGATATAAAATCCAGGTTCTTTTGTTCTGATGTACGTTGTGTGGTGTCGGTCTGGTCGTGTTTTGACAATACTGAACATAAGGAAATCCACGTGATTACAAAATCTGTATGGTAATGTTGAGGACCTCGTATTAATACGAATTACGTAGTAGTGTTACCAAAATTCGTTGTACTGGAGACGTTAAAAGCGATGTTTCCTGCGCGAAGTTGTATTACACATGGTACTCCCAAAAGAAACACTGCAGCTGCGGCAGGTGTCTGGCTTCCTACAGTAGTCAGTGGGACATCAGCACAACACGATCAGACATGGTCAGTCGTTATTTCTCGTATTAAAAAATCTATCTTATTCGTAAAACTTTTTCGTGTCTTCCTGATCAGTGCAGCTCCCGTGTTTGTGTGTGTCGTTCTGCTACATACGGCGTTCAGTCTGTGTTCCACTTCTTATACACGGGCCCCAACAGCCGTCAGTAGCAACTACCACTCGCACTTCTGTGTTTGCGTTCGATGTTCATATTCACTGCAGATAGTCTAACAAAGTAAAGTTTCAACGTACCATCTGTCATCCTGGGTCCAGAATTATGTGGGTTACGTAGAATTCGACACAAATATGTGTATGCGCGGCGCAGACTATAGCGGTGGATATGCGGTAACGTAAGGGTATTTGGACTCGTATGTAGGACGGGTCTCAAAATTGTCTAATGTGAGTGAAGCTTACTTAAGGTAATACAAGTGCGTTGAAAGTCTAACGTACAATGTCTAGGCGAAATATGGTATTTTAAAATGGAGTACGTAAATGTACATTTAAATGCAAAACAATTGTGAAAATTAACTGACAGTCAGCCAAAATCAAAATAGCTGCACAAAATTTGGTATCGGCCCGAAATACTGAGCGGTATCGAAATCCCAAAAGTATTATGGACGCTGATACTTGGGAATGAACGTAAAACTATGAGATTCTTATTTCTCTAGAGGCTCCTAAACTATATACACAAGTTTTATTTCCAACTTCCGCACAAATCTTAGTTTTTATGCTTCGACATATTGCGGCAGCCGTCATCAGGCAGCTAGAATACGGCAAAAACACAAGCAGCGTATCGTGTAAGTAAATGGTAAACATTTAAACAAAAAGCAATTGATGTACAGTAGTACTGAAGATTATTCAGGTGAAAATACAGGTGAAATATGAAAATACATTGTATATTTCTCAGTATACAATCATGCGCAACCAAAGTAAATGTTTTAATATTTGTTTAGGCAACAAGTTTCCGCTTGAAAAAGCCATCATCATAACTTTTCTTTTAGGAATTTTCATTAAGGACAAAATAGTGGAGAGAATTACAGTAGGCTTTTAAAAAACGTATAGAAACGAAAAACGCGGGCGGTAATATATTAAAAAATATATTTTATACTTTTTTTTAAAAAAAAGTATTTCATTTCTTTCTACTATTTTTGTGCAATTTGTAAATGGTGAGCTCTCACGTGTGTATGCACGTTGAATGTTCTTAAAAACAAAGGCCTGATGATGGTTTATGTCAAGCCGAAACCTTTGGCTTAAACAAATCTAAAAAAAAATTCTTTGGTCATGTACGCTGTGAAATATGTACTGGATCGACAGCATAACGGGATGCATATTCTGAAGGAGTATTAAAATGTAATTGTGTAGTGGTAATGGTTGATGGTTGTTGTTTATTGTTATTGTTGTTGTTGTGGTGGTGGTGGTGGTGATGATGATGATGATGATGATGATTACTTCGCCCTTATGTGTGTGTGAAATGCGTATTGTCGTGTATGTCCTGCAGTGGAATTTAGACTGGTAACAGTCATTTTTCACAAATTATTAAGATATATTTACGGCACAGATGGTAGATGATGAACGTGTTATACGTTCATCATCTACCATCTGTGCCGTAAATATAACTGCTGAAGAGCGATAACTTTCATCATGATAGCGAGCATGTGATATTTGTTCTTTTTCGATTGCCTGGTAGCTTTATCCTCTACATTCCTCACCAAACATCATTCGGGAGATCATACCAATAAGAATGAGATGAGTGGGGAATGTGTCACTTATGGGGGACGATAGAGGTGCAGACAGGTTTTGGATAGTTAGACCTGATGGAATGAGACCAATTGGAATGCCTAGGCCTAGATAGGAGGATAGTACTAAAATGGATCTTCAAGAAGTGGGATGGGGAAGCATGGACTGGATTGGTTTGGGTTAGGATAGGGACGGGTGGCAGGCGCTCGTGAATGCGGTAATGAACCGTCGGGTTCCATAAAATGCGGGGAATTTCTTGACTAGCCGAGTACCTCTTAGCTTCTCAGGAAGGACACTGCTTCGTGCAGATAATTAGTTGGTTAATTGCCTGGCAGGTGTCTTATGCACTAGATTCCCAGTCAACTTTCAAAGCGGACACCGAAGAGAGACGTACAAAACGCAGACGGGCACTAATGCGGTGGAATGGTCTTCCTCAAACTGAACGATGTCTCACTGAATGTCCTTACGTCGGTACGTACCGCAAGATGAAGGGGATGGCGATGATGGATTCTCAAAATATCTTTAGTTCCGTGACCACTTCTGTTCGGTCAGCGAATTGATACGAAATGGGTAAAATGTGAGAGGTGAAGGTAAAGCTGTCTCCAAGAAGACAAACAAAGGTAGTATAAGTATAAGTATAGCCTTACTCATTCTTAACGTCCGCTCTAGATGGAGTTGAGTGGTCAGCGTCACGCGTCGGCTGCTTCAGCCCCGGAACAGAATCGTATACACTGTGCAGGAGGATGGATGGTCCGCAGTAATGGTCGCGACCTTTGTGGAGAATGATTTCATCTCCATCCCCTGCTGGGATTCGAAACCCTCGTTGTTCGCCCGTAGCCTAATGAGCTTTAAAAATTTATTTTCCAGGACTTTTTTTTTAATTTTGTATATAGCACTTTTCCCTGCATGTCAGCAAATTTCGTCGTTCATTTTCCGAAGTACGTTGTAGAATTACTAATTAACCAGCACTTCAGACCATTGCCCTTCTGGAGACTATAGTGGTAAATCTTCTTGCCAGTAAGTGAACCGCATTTAACAGAATCCGAAGTTCCTTTTTCACAAAAATCCGCCACCTGTCTTTATTCTGAGCCAAATGAGTACAACCCATAGTCTTCTAACCCTACTTCTTCACAGTACATATATACTAATATTTTCCTCCGATCTCTGCAATGGTCTTATTATGGTCTTCTTCCATTTGAGTTTACCCACCACAGTCCTGTCGTACTGTTATGTTTGTGTTTTTTCCACTGATATGCTGCCGTATGTTTGTGTTTATGGCCCGAACTAACGATGCTTTTCATGCTTATTTGGGCTGCAGCTCAGATGTCGGTATGTTGAGGGTGAAAGACCAGCTCTGCTATCCTGCTAGAGTAGGCACATCCCCCCGCATAAGACCACGGTAAGCATTTTGAATGGAACTGGTGGGTCCCAGAAACGATGTTTCATATTGGCCAAGATACCTTCCTGCTACCAGAATAGCACGGCAGGCATCCAGCCCTTGACCACTTACATTAATGCCTGCGCCTTTCGCTTCATAATGCTGTATGACGTGTAATTTAGAATTAATATGGCGTCACCGTCAAGTAGGAGAAGTTTGGTCCTAATACATTTTACATGTATTTGTATGTCTAATTGCACGATTACGTCACTGCGTGGAGCAGAGTGCTTACTGAGAAGCTGACAGCCACCTTGTATGGAACCGGAAGGGTAATCACAAGAGCTTTCATGTTTCACTTCTAATACTTTGCGCAGTCTTTGAGATTACGAGGGTTACGGGCTAGATGCTCGGGGAATTGTGGTTCGATTCCCGAAAGAGACAAAGAGATTCTTCTCTTCTCCAAATCTTCCATACCGACTGTGGGGTTTATTCAGCCTCCTGTTCACTGGATACTGGCGACTGTGCGCCGGTTAGTGGTTTGGTTGGGATGTGGCCTGGGTGTCTAAAGCTGACGACTCACCCTTATTTACTGCTGAGTTTTAGGAGTGCGTGGTTCTACGTATAATGCAGTCCCATCCCCACCCCAAACCCTACCCCACCTCCCATCTACCATCATGGCGTGCGCACTTTCATTTTATTACTTTCATAGTTCTCTGTTTGCTTGGGGTATTTACGCTTCAGCAACTGGAGTGTGGTGCTGGAGAAGAATGGGGAAGATAAGTTGCACCGATCATGTTAGAAATGAAGAAGTGTTATAAGGAGTCAAAGAAGAGAGGAATAACCTATGTACAATACAAAGATGTAAGGATGAAGCACGTTATTGAAGGAAGGCTAGAGGGAAGCATAGAAGTGACGGGAAAACGAGGGAGAAGATCCAAGCAGCTACTGGATGACCATAAGGAAAAGAGAGGAAACTCAATTGAAAGAGGAAGCACTTGATGGCATTCCGTGGAGCACTCGCTTTGGAAGAGACTGTGGACCTGGCGTGAGACTGACTACGGAGTGAATGGACTGGGATGTTAGCAAGTTATTGAAGATTTGGCTTAAAATTTATAATTTGTGGTCACTGTCTAAGGACATTATCTTCGTACGCATTTAATATTTTGTCAAATATTTGCTACACATAGAGGGTAGGTATAACAACGGTAGTGTAGATGCCTTTAAATAAAAACGCGTCAGTTCAGTAACCATGATGCTGTCTCCCGCTGTATAAGCATTCCGTCTCTTTTTGGGCACGGTTTTATCTTTCTTGAACCTCTACCCAGAACAGTGCACGTGATCGTATTTCGCCGCGTCACGTCGTTCCGTTCCGTGCTACAAGCTTCTTAAGTTCCAGTGGATTTTATTGAATATTAGTTATTGCCAGTAACGGATAAAGGCATTTTTCTGGAATGTTAGTGTAACGGAGTATTACAAATTGTAAGTTTCGTTATTGCTCTGCGAAAAGCATTCTATAGCAGATTTAAATATTTACTGAATTATCTGTAAGTATTCCCAAGTCAAGTCACGCAGGATGTCTGTGCAGCATTTCTTCGTCTCTATGATACTAAATTTAATTTGATATAAGGTTTTGCAATATAACGTGTCGGATAACTACTAAACATAATCGAGCGCACATGTTTTAGCGATAAACGGACGAGCCTCTTGCATGTTGCCTGATTATTTCTAAATGCTGCTCCTCCACAAGAGGGTTTTGTAGCGAACGTATTGATGCTTCTGTAGTCGCAGTGAAATTCCCTTTTCGTCTGGTAATGTGACGAACCCTTTCTTCGAGACTCTCCGCTGACATTACACATCAGTCAGAGGGCTACCTTCCAAATTTACTCTCGCCAGATTGCTCCCTGGTCTCATTAAGGACTTGCTTAAACACAACAAATGTTAGACTATTACGTAGTTTAAGTACTGAATGATTATCTGACGGAATAGTTAATGGGTCCCTTTTTTCTCAAAGTAGGGAAGAAATTGCGTTATAGTTTTGCCCGCATCGTGTTGTTAAGATACATTGTCACCGTCCTTGGAGGGTACAAGCGATTTTTCTCTACTTGAAAATCTTCAGCCTAGGTGTTGGGCCGAGCCAACTAATGAAATTGGTGTCGGGGGGGGGGGGGAAAACGGTTTTTCCCCCAGGATAAAGAAGGGGGGCTAAAAACTCACCACCCCCCCCCCCTTTGTGCA
>Ga0123352_10012129_pt1 | contig 13613 bp, 8 predicted proteins | sample TergutLab28metaG_FD_89700 | JGI IMG/M metagenome (GOLD analysis project Ga0123352, IMG submission 89700) | Labiotermes labralis P1 segment gut microbial communities from Petit-Saut dam, French Guiana - Lab288 P1 | ecosystem: Host-associated > Arthropoda: Insects > Digestive system > Gut ...
GTTGTGTTGGTTGTTTTAAACAAAAAAATTTTCTCTTCATTCAACACTAAAAGGGTGTTTTATCCCCCCCCCCCCCCCCCCCAGTTTATCTACCAGCATCTACATTACTGTTAACTTCCGTTCTCTACTCTTTGCCACTACGCACTTCCAGTACACAGTGCACGAATAATTGTGGAGACGGCGAGGGAAAATCTGCAGCTAGCAGCGGGTCGGGTTATCGGAAAGAGGGTAATAAAGGGAAGAATCCGCTGTGCAGCGATAAAGTAGGTTTTTTTGAAAGAATCCGAAGAGCTGTAGAAGGGAGATAGTGGTACACATTTTTCTGCCAGCACATTTAGTGTTGGCAAGCAGTTTCATAAAAAAGTGCGGCAAGGAACTTTCGAAAGAGAGACATATACGCTCGTTGTTTAAAATTCTATGTATCACCACCATCATCACCATCACCATAACACCCTTTTTCCCTTTTCTGTGCATACAGCTCAAAATGAGTTTCAGTTCATTAAAATGACACGGACAGGGTGTGCATTATATCGTGTCGTTTATTACGGCAGTTGTTAGGGTAAAATTCACCTTAGAAAAGAACATGAAGGCCCAGAAGGTGGGTAGAGATGTAGGTGAGTGGTCAACACCACGTCCCGGCTGCTTTACCCCCAGTAAGTTCCCGTTATTCATTGTACAGGAGGCTGGGTCGACTTCCACGGCCGGTTTGAACGGTTGCGGAAAATCTCGCTCCCACCAGGACTCAATCCCCTGACTCTCCAGCCCGTAGTGAGTCGCGATACCGACTGAGCTAACCCGGCAGCTGTTGCAGAAGCTTTAATGTAGAGAACGCCTGCATATTCCGCCAACTTAGAGTCTTTTTTCCAGCGCTTCTCAAAATACTTCATTTCGTAGGCTTCCAACGGCAAAGTCTCCTGTGTTCATGGATGTGATATCATGTACTGACAGTCTGTAGAACACCTGAGAATGGACTATCTGTTCATCATGAAGTCAACAGAAACAACGCGATGTTTCAAACTCCCATAACAAAGTTGCTGGAAATTCAAGTCCGCTGAGATCGAAGAGAGCAGACACAAGTAATTGTTACTGAGGTTTAGAAGAATCGTGGTGCAGTAACCTGCACGATGAAGCAGCCTGATACTATTCCCGAGTTGTGCAGAATGATTCCAAGGATTAATATCGAACGGTATACATGCTGTACATACTAAACTTATACATACGTACATACACATACACACACACACACACATACGTTATACATAGCGTTAGATCCACAGTATAGTGACTGAATATAAGATGTAGAATAAGTCACATAGATATAAAAAATACAGAAATACAAGACATAGAGTGCAATATCGTAAATATGTCACAAAAAGGTAAGGCCTGGACAGGCCCTGAAAGTTCCAGACAGTCGAGGCTCCCAGTTTTCAACTTAATCGGCACATAAAGATAGTAAGGTTGTCACCCCTATGCTCCGGCTGCCTTTAACCCGCAAGAATTATTCCTGGTACTCATGCCTGTTAGAGGCTGAGTCAAACCCAGGGTCATAGTGCGGCCGGAAAGATTACGTCAACGAAAATTCCACCATCGGAAATCGAACCCACGACCTTCCGGCTCGTAGTGCAATGCCTCAACCAACTGCACCACTACGTACCTCAAATATTTCACATAAAATACTCAAGTGTAATACAACGTTTATTATACACAACTGATAATTTATGAGACACTTTGAACTTAAACACCTCAACTAACTACATGGAAAGCGTGAAGTATTTTCTTGATGATTTAATTTGAGCGACACTCTATCAATTCATATAAATTACTTACTTGAAATTGTGTACAGTCAGTAATAGAAATACAGTGGCTGCGTAAAGATATCAAGTGGAGGATAGGCCACTGCCACTTCAAACAGAGATGTTAAATTTTGTGCAGTAAATCAACTTCGAAAAATACAGGCTAATAATCTCTCATAAAAATTGATTTCGGTAAGAGTTCCACGAAAATGTTTTCAATGCTTGTGTCATATCAGGAATTACAACAACCTGCAAACCAATAATGTGATAACACGCGAAGCGTCTCTTTTATCGTTGTACTGAACACTACAGCTTCCACGGGGTGTCGAGTCGGATGCAGACCCTTCTTGTGACGAAGTTGCCGTGATCGGGAATGTCGTTAGTGGAACATCCTCTACTACTATGTAATGTTAACCAACAAAATGCACTTCGTAATTTAATGTTTTAATTCAATTCTTCTTGTCTTCTAAATGTTTCGAGCATCTTACGTTCATCATCAGGAAGACTATACTGTACATGCAGCCTTATATGCTACATTTTTCATGCATTTATGCAAGAAGTCGTAGCGTTTTATCCAACCTGTTAAGACTGCTTGCATAAATGCATGAAAAACATAGCCTATAAGGCTGAATGTACAATATAGTCTTCCTGATGATAAACATAAGATGTTCGAAACATTTATAAGAAAAGAAGAATTAAATTAAAACATTAATTAAAAAAGCGCGTTTTGTTTGTTAACATTACATAATTGTATCACAATGCACTATTACAAAAAACATCAAATCCTGTATCTAATTCACAAAGACAGGGGTAGTTATTTTATAGTTTACATACATTAACGTAGGGGGTAAATTAACCTTTTGGCGACGGAATTATTTTTTTTAATTTTTAGCACATTCTGTATATAAAATGTGAATATTACAGGAACCAAATACGTTAGAATTATGAAACAAACTGCATTTTGAAGATAAAAAAAAACGGAGAGTATACACCATGTGTAAAATATTCAGTACCTATATTTGTTGAATAAATATATAAAATGCAACTTTAGAGGTTAGCGGTGCGGTACGACCACTATAGTTGGCATTAGGCGTCAAAAGGTTAACTAAAGCTGTGAACGTCTAGGGGTGTTTTCAAGGCATCAGAAATGAATATTTTACAAAGATAAGCTTCGAGTCACGCGGAGGAACAGTTTTGTGGTTTCTTTTAAGGCATTATTTCAGAATTTGTCAGAAGACAATGAAGAATAGGACGAAGGGTGAAATTGGGATCCTTATAAGGAACTATTGACGCAAAGGATTTAAATCGGCTTACAAGGAAACTTGTTACCACAAAAGGACGCTGACGAATAAGTACACTGTTTGTTTTATTGTGTTGATTTAATCACTAAAGCCATTTGAAAATATTAGTGGTCAACATCATTGGATTCTTATATTCTTAGTTTCACTCTTAATGTAATTTTTCCTGATTAGTACCTAATATTTGCCGGTCCCAGTGGCCGCGCGGTCTAAGGCGTACGTCTACGGCCGCTCGCCTGCTGAGATTGTGGGTTCGAATCCCACAGGGTGCATGGATGTTTGTCTGTTGTGAGTGTTGTTGTTGTTGTCAGGTAGAAGACTCTGCGACGAGCTGATCACTCGTCCAGAGGGGTCCTACCGACTGTGGTGCGTCGTTGTGTGTGATCTAGAAACCTCGTGAATGAGGAGGCCCTGGCCCACTGGGGGCTGTCGCGCCAAAAATTCTAATATTTACTGATTCAGGAGACATCTGATTGACTATCGAATACTTAACGACAGCACAGATAATCATCCAGTAACACAAAATGATTTACTAATGACGGAAAGAATACCAACAATGCAAAAGACTTACTGATTTATGAAAATTAAACTGTCATTTTGTGCTGCCGAATTAATTAATTAATTTACGTTGAAATGAATAATAAAAGTGCCCTTATGCTGTGCACATCACTCGCTATCCAAAGAGTTCGCTGGTGTCAAAGCAAACACGATACTGCGAGAAGTTCTACTTAAACACGACTGGCGCGACTGATCCAGTTTCTTATGCAAAAGTGCGGCATGCGTTTCAGATTCTCTTTGAAGCATAAAAAGAGTAGCTGCGGTCGCGATCAGATCGTTTGGTTCACGTAGCATGTCTCCCTGTAGACTTGAACTTCCAACTTTCCTCAGCAACTTCAAGTCAGAAATAATATATTTTCGATTATTTTCATTTAATAAAGAGATGTGCCCACTAATAAAAAGCGCATTTGCATTTTCTGCCGATCCCAGTGGTCGCGCGGTATAACGCTTGAGTTTGCGGGCGATCACTTGCTAGGACTGAGGATTCGAATCCCGCCGGTAGAATGGACGTATATTTCTGGTGAGTGTTGTGTGTTGTCAGGTACAGATATCTGCGACAGGCTGATCACTCATCCAGGGACTCTTACCGAGTTTGGTGTATCGAATGAGTGTGATCACGAAGCCCAGTAAGGGGAGATCATTACCCGGAAAGAGGACGAAGAACAACAAAAGAAATTTGCACTTTCTACGTCTAATATCAACTGAATTAATTTTTGTTATATTCAGTTGATGGCATTATTTTCTGAAACATTCTCCGAGGAAAGAGCTGACAGTTTATATTACTGTCATCTGATCGTCAGTCGCTACAAACACATTCAGACGTTTCAAGAGAATACTGTTCGATAGTATCGAATCAAGGGAATACTGTTCGATAGTATCGAATCAAGGGAATACTGTTCGATAGTATCGAAAGTTTTATTCCACACAATGTTCCGAAAAAATTCCGGATCCTGAATACTAAAGCAGGGAGGTGAAACGGCTGAAGGTGAATGTTATAAGTGCATATAGCAGGAGAAAATTAGGCGAACATTTTCAAGAGAGTCTGAAACGACTATGCAGGCAGTTGTTGGCAGCCAAAAACACACACAGGAGACGTATTTACGGTCAATATTACAGAACGAATGTACATGCTAGACATAGTCCTACAGCGTGCGAAACGAAGTAAAGGAAATAGGGAATATATTCTTGCAATTAAAGACTGTAATGGCGGACCTATTACCTACTCCACAGATAAGACCGACTCCCTTAATTCCTATTATGTTTCTGTATTCGGCTGTGAGCGAAACACCCCGCAAATAAAACAAACTCACTCGGGTAAACCCTGCACCACTAATATTAAAATGATTAGGAAGCGAAGCAGAGATAGAGAGAAACAAATTAGTGGGGCCGAAGGGCGTTCCTGGCGAAATTCTAACACTGGACAAGGAAGCCATGATTCCGTAATTAGCGCTGTTGCTGGATATAATAATTAACAATTCCACTATTCCAAGTGTCTGAAATAGAGCGTCAAAGGTTCCTATTTACCAGGGAGGACAACGATCGGCATTCACAAACAACAGACCAGTCATCTTAAACTCAATGGTCTGCAGGCTAACGGACCGCGTCATAGCAGGAAACCTGAGTCAAGTCTGGGACACGAACAAATCGTTAGACGAAGGCCAACATGGATTTAGACCCGGATCCTCGTGCAAAAGCCAAATAGTTACATTTTGTCAGGACATAGTTGATTCCCTGGAGGAGAGAGCTAGGATAGACGCGATAATAATTGATGTTGCAAAAGCTTTCGATTTAGTTCCGTATGATTGGTGGCTTATGAAATTTGCGGCCTTGGGAGTGGAATCGGCTGTAGACCTACGGGTAACGGAATTCCAGTAAGGTCGTTCACAGAGCGTTAGAGTAAGAGGGCAATTATCCCAGAAGTCAGAGTAAAGTCAGAGGTGACGCAAGGGAGCCTATTGGGCTCACTTCTGTTCCTCGGGTACGTAGATGACATTTGGAGAAACTTGGAGAAAATTATTAAATTTTTCGCACACGACTGTACATTATATAGGAAAATCGCAAATTATTGTGACATAGACAAGTTGCAGATAGATCTGGACAGACGGGGGGATGGGCGGTAGAGAATGCGATGAAAATAAATCCAGATAAGGTTAAAGCTATAAGTTTCACATGGGCTTGGTTGAAGGATCCCCTAAATTATTTTGTGGAGAAACAAAGAATTCGGGAAGCGAGCAGCTGCAAATATTTAGGGAAAATGTTACGCAGTTTTTGAAGCTGGGTTTATCAAGTTAATTACACAGCACAAAAAGCCTGGGAGGCACTTAATTTCATAATGTGTGTTCTTAAAAAGGGAAACATTAACAAGAAAAGTTTTGCCTACATGTCATTAGGGCTTTCGATTCTTGAATATGGGGCTTCGTGTTGGGACACGTGCAGTGAAGGTGAGATAACCGCGTTAGACGTGCGTAGAAGAAAGTGGCTAAATTTGCAAATCATATGAAAGATTCGGTCTGGGAAATCTTGGCGCAGCTTAGGAAGATAGCTCGCATTTGCATCATGTCCAAAGCATACACCGGAGAACGTGCATGGAATTCGACAGGGGACAAGTTAAAAGGACCATTCTACCTGAACAGGGATGATCACGATCGTAAAGTTAATGCCAGGAAACAAAGAATACTCGTTTGTAAATAGGACAGTCACACTGACGAATCAAGTGTCTGTAGAGGCACAAGCGACTTTCCCTTGTAATTTACATATTGTTACAAAGATGGTTTAGGAAAGTAATCATAAGTGAAGAGAAGTAAAGGGCTTTTGAAGGGTGATGACGAAACGTAAAAGAAGAGCGTTTCTGTTCAAAATCTCAAAACATTACTCTTTATGAATGTTATTTAACAACGATATTAATTAATATGATTGTAAAGCGTCAGCGAGCAAAGTTGCGAGTCTGATTTTTTAAAGACAAAAAGCGTTTGTATGGAATAGAAGTTAATAAGTCAGTATAAGACACACCACAAAGAAGAATGTGAGCCAGTTACGGTGGCCGTGAGTTGTAAGGCGTGGGTCTAGGGCCGCTCCTTTGCTGGGATTGCGGGTTCGAATACCCCCGGAAGAAAGAACATCGGTCTCTTGTTTGTGTTGTTTGTCTGAGTCTCTTCAACATGCTGAACGTCACCAAAAGGAATTCTACCGAGTGTGTGTGTGTGTGTGTGTGTGTCTGTCTGTCATTGTGTGTGATCAGGCCTAAGAATAACCCTCTACACCTACAACGAACAGGTCAGACTAAGAAAGAAAAAATAATATGCCACCGCGGTAACACAGTGGTTAAGGAGCTGTGCTACAAATCGTAAGGTCGCTGGTTCGATTCCAGATGGTGTCATTGAAATTTTCCATTGTCATAATCCTTCCGGCCTCGCTGTGGTTCTGGGGTCAACTCGGCCTCTAACAGAAATGAGTACCAGGAACATTTCCTGGGGTAAAGGCGGTCGGTGCGTAGGGCTGAAAACCTTACCATCATCCTGTTCCGTTTTCATGTAATCTGGGAACGTTAACTTCCTGGAACACTCTGGGCAACTCCAGGCCTGTAACGGGACTGCTTTACCTTTACTTTGTTGTTATATACCCAACGGGATGCCTCAACTTAAGATTACGTCGTCAGTAAGATAATGGAAACTCCCCAAGGCTCTTGTGCGGCAAACGTAGAAGCCAGAAACTTACGTAAACAAAGGCAATGTAGGTATAATGTAACAGTGGAGCGGGTTGGCGTAATTTTTTTAATTCTTCGCCTATTCTAACGCCCTGATAGCATTTCACTCCAAGAGATCTGATATATGTCGAATTTATGTCGCCGGCAACATTAGTACAAACTAGGGTCTTGATGCAAAGTGCCTGGTGTTTTGGTTCAATTATCTTCAAAATTTGGATTTCCTGGAAAATTTCAATGAAATTGGACTATTCGAAGTCTCATAAACATCCTTCCATTCGGCGAGTTTAGTATGCGGACAGATGCGCACAGTTGGACTCACTGATGGGCATGACAAAGCCAATAGCCGCTGGTAGCCATTACACGCGGAGGCTCCTGAGGAGAACAGTGTAAATCGACTTTTTGTATTTTGTTGACCGTGCATCCTAATGTAATGATAGATTCTTTAACAACTTGATGAACATATTCTTTATTTTAATACATTTATTACATTCCTCTACATGTTTCGAGCACTATTGTGCTCATCTTCAGGAGAACAACTGTATTTGTACAGCATCTGGTATCGTCACTGTCTTAAGTGACTGTTCAGTACACAGGTCATGAGAGTCCTCTCGTAACCTCTGTACTGAACAGTCACCTAAGGAGAGCGACGATACCAGATGCTGTACAAATGCAATTGTCCTCCTGAAGATGAGCATAATAGTGCTCGAAACATGTAGAGGAATGTAATAAATGTATTAAAATGAAGAATTTGTGCATTAAGTTGGTAAAAAAGATTATCAGTGTAAATCAGTAATGTTATTCCGGATCAAGCATTACATAATCGTGAGTTTTCTATTGTTCATCCCGATACTGACTCTTAGCATGAAATTTTCAATATTACAACGAAATTATCCGGTTACCCTGCCACGAGTTGTTCAAAGAATTTTACGATTTGATAAGGGAAAGTAAAATATTATTGGAAATGGAAAACACAATAAGTGTTTCACATAAAATATGTAAAGGCAATGGTATCTGTAATTTCAGTTGACAGGGCAAGGCGTCTGAGTGAGATTAAGTGTAATTACAAGGAAGAGAGAGTGTAATTAACATCGATCTCAGGTAATATGAAGGCTTTGCAGGCAAAACTTCCGTTCTGAGAAACACAGATAAACAGACAGGATTCAGTACGTCTATTAATGTGCAAACAATTAGTTTGTGTGAGTCAAATAAATGGTTCAATTGTTATTCAGAAAATGGCGAATTGCTAAGAACCGAGTTTCAAAATCGATTTCAAGGCGTTAAGATTTACAAAACGAAAATCTTAATGGTTGCATGCACCACACATTTTTGAGGTTGATAAGATGGATGAATATGTACAAGTATAACGGATAGAATTAACTTTGTGTCTTTGTTCGAAATTTTGAACTTACCTGCGCTGCGGGCCAGAGATTATAGCTACATAACAGCAAATTGTGCGGCATTCTTTAGCAGATATTCGTGTGAAAATATCACCTATAAAATGAAAATGTTCAAAGAAATTAAGATAAACAATTACAGTGTTTTCATCGGTAATAATAGAGACATAAACGCAAGATTTTAAACCATAGATTAGTAAGATAAACGCAAGTAAAAATGTCAACTTTCCTGAAAATTTTCTAAAGACAGCTGAGGTAGAACAGTACACATTTGGTCGAACTAAGATAGATATTTTTAGATTATATTTAAATGTAACAATACGTTTAGTTAATTAACGTATGCTTCAGTGGTATTAGGCCAATAAATTTGCATTCTTAAAATTTTCCTACCTAATCTCATAACTTTAAAATTAATGCAGAAATAATTTTGACTTGCCTCACTTTAAAAATTCGTAACAGTGGGATGTCTGTCAAATTAAAATCAGTCTGAATGTTATCCTTTCGTATTAAAACTCGACTTGAAGATGATTAATATTGTTCTTTATATTGTCACAAATGTTTACATTATTCATGCATTCCAGATGAATTGTAAGACATGAATAAACAGCTATATAGTAAATATTACAAATAATATGTAACATGACTCGACTTATCAAAAAGTATCAATCATTTCTTAAGAAACGGAAGGATTGTTTTGTCATCAGTGAATTAAAAATTTCTCATTTAACGAATAAAATAACAATTTTTTCAGAAATTTGGAAATAAAAAATTCCATACACATCGGTAAGATATTTATCGATGTCTTTGTTAATTTCGATCCAGTATAACTGATCGAAATTAACATCCATTTCCCATGTGCTTCTTATTATTCAAAAACCTTTCAACGCCTTTTATAACTATGCAGAGTTTGAAGCCCAGTCGTAAATAATACAATTATTTATATATTATTTATTTAACCAAGAAAATATTTAAAAAAGGACAAAAAATATGGGGGAATTTCAAGCTCGAGAATTTGCTTAATACTGTCATTCAGTTTGAACCCGAAAAAAAGTTTATTCTTATGAAAGATCCGAAGGAAGTCCTGCAACTGCTAATGGCAATCATACAAACTTCTGTTCGCCATTAATCCTTTCTTTGTACCGTCAAAATAAACTCAAAGGCAATATTACAAGAGACATCAATAAACCATATCACATACGCACGGTTCTGAAGGTATTCCACAAAGGGAATTTGTTATGGAAAGAGGCAAAAGCCATGTGGAGAGTTCTTCTTGACATACTGGCAAACTGTCAGATTTACAAGGTATTTCAAAACTGTATAACACGATTATCAAGACGATGCCACCAACACTTCTCCGAGACATTGGACAATAATCAGCCCTCTAAAAGCCTCATCTCGCTTCTATTAGGTGTATTTCAATGCCCTCCCATTTATGACTTCCCTTTTCAGCGATTTCTTACCTTCAAATTTCTCGACTAAACTTTAGTACACATTCCATTAACTAAATCTTAGTACAGTTAAGTATTGCTTACGTTCGAGTGTGTGACGATGAAGGTTCTGACGGCAGTGAATACGAAAACAACATCGTATGAGATGTAACACTAGGCAGCATCGCAGTCGGTACACTTGTCGTGGGAACCTGCACTGCGCATGTTGCAGAATATGGAGGCAACAAGTTCCTCGGGAACTTAAGTAAATTTTTACCAGACCACAAGCATCACATTCCAGGAGACAAGATTGTTTAGATATACGTAGTTTACATATTGACAAGAAGACCATAGGATCGCGGAATATTTATTAATATTGGTACACTATATCAGTCACACTGTGCTTTTGCGTTCAAAGCAACTGCCTTCCGCTTATATCTTTAGGATTTAACGTATCTGTACACCACAACACTACAAGGACCCCTTTGTAGCCCGCCGCGATTATGTGTCATAGTTACCGTCTAAGTGTTCCAGGAGTAGTTGTCATGATAAACACATTGATCTTGAAGTCCATTTCCCATCCACGGTGGCGCAGTTATTTGAGGCTCTGCGCTACAAACTGGAAGGTCGCGGATTCGATTCCCGATGGTATCATTCCTTCCGTCCGTACTATAGTCCTAGTGTCGACTCAGCCTCTCATAGAAATGACTATTAGGGATATTTTCTGAGGGGTAAAGGCGGCCGGTGTACAGGGCTGACAATCTTAATGTGCCGATTGTCTATAAATTCAGAAGCCTAAAAAACTTGGAGTTCTAAGGCCCTGTGCAGGCCTGTAGTGGGATAGCCAGCTTAGACCAAGCTTTTAAGATGAGAATACTGGCGTCTCTCTATCCCAAAAAGCAGGCTGAACGATCATAACTTGTTGGCTTCTGTGTCTGTTTATCCAACGTATTCGCACCTACCAGCCTTATACACAAGCTGTCTTCTCAATCCGCAATATACCATCAACCGTACCTTGGCGTCAAGAGACTCAGTTAATATAGTGATAATACGAACATGCAAAATGTGGTAGAGACATGTTACCACAGTCTACCTTCGGTATTGAGAGTTGGTACGTGTGACTGATACCTAATAAATGGTGAAAAACTTTACTACCACCATGAAGAAAAGTTTGGCGATGTTTCTGTACGTGCAAATTTTGCTACAGACTTTTGCTTTCTGTAGTCAAATTGCAAGAATTAAAAATGTCTGCATAACCTCATATCATTATACATGCCGAGTAAACCACGAAGAAATGGCATGAAATCAGAAGCATTAGCTATTAATTGACACTGACAATGTTAGTTTTTTGACAAAAATATAAGAAAACACTAAAAATGGAGTTCAGTATTGTATTCTATCAAAGGTGGCGTAGTGTAATATTCGGAAAAGACGATACCGAACCAAAACATCAGCCAAAGAAAATTAAGGGCCTTTTAAATATAGGTTTGTGGTTCTGTAGAATAAAAGGCTGAGGATAGTATTTGAAAGTAAGGCTAAAAGAAAGGCTGGGAATGGTACATAAACAGAATCTTCATACAACGCACTATTCACCAAGCAGTATGTTCTTGATAAACAAAAATTACATGGGAACAGAATGCAGGATTGGTGTGGAGGATGAGATATGAATAAGAGAATTAGAGTAGAAAAATTCGAAGAAAGTGTACGGCTATCGAAGAATCTGTGTGTACTGGAGCATAAGATCTAGCTTTACCATTAGATATAAAAGCTGAAATGCGTATAAAATTCATCTGCCCCAGGCTGGGAATGGTGCTGGGCTTTACGAAGACTGTAAAAACTTCTGAGCTTCACAAATGGGGTTGTGTGTTTTGATGTGTGTTGGGACGTGCGTCGTCTTGATAACTGAAGAATGAAACTGTTAAAAATGAAGGCACACTTTCTACCAATTATGATCATTCGATAAAAAAAAACTACAAAAAATTTCGCACTTAATACACACCACAAATACCAAAACTTACATTAACGCTACTTCATACCTAATCATAGAACCAGACGGCCTGTGTGGTAATCAACGCTATCGTCGTGAGATCCTGACGACGGGCATAATGGTGCCCAAAACATGTTGAGCCTAACATAAGCATAATAAAGTAATAAGTGGCATCTAGTTGGATTTTATTCTTCAGGGGTTGTATGTTTTAGTGTAGCTAATTTATTCCCAGGTTACAACCAACGAGATGCAACGTTTCTCAATTTAATTATATATGTAAAACCCTCTACATGTTTCAAACGGGGTTTCCGTCCATCATCATGAGCTCAAAACTACGCATACAAAGTCAGGTATTTGTCTGACAAATAACTGACCATGTATATGCAGTTTTGAGCTCCTGTTGATGGACGGAAAAACCATCTGAATCATGTAGAGCGTATTATAGAAATAAATAAATTTAGAAACGTACATCTTGTTCGTTGTACTCTGCGAATATATTAGCGATGCACGGACCTATGAATGTTAAATTTATAGCTAATTATTATTATTATTATTAGCTGAACCAGAACGTATACCATGACACCAGAACGTGTACCATGATGTACGGCTAATTACTTCCTTTAGAACTTTATTAGTTTCACAAATTCATAAAAATTTTAAGCTGAATTATTTCTTTGTTCGGAATTCGTTTTGGATTTATATTTTCATGTTGTTAACAGCCTATATATACAGCAGCGCTGAAATCTCGCTACAAGAATTTTGAGTTGGAGCTATTGCTGCAGGCCCGACATCTGTGACTGCTGTTCCGAAACTAGCACAAACACAGTGGTAGTTATGTGGTTCAAAGAACAGGAATACACTGAAACCAAGTTCATGTACGTTAGTTTTCTCTACAACGGAAGTAACAGGGCTGGCTCTTCCACCCATAATGCTTCGAAAGTTGTAGTAGTTCAACAATTCAAGACGCTTCGTTCCGTTTTAAGACAGTTTAAGTACAGCTGATGGCATCGCGTCGTGGTGTCTGGTGTCATGATGAAAATTACACGACCTCTACCTCATGAGAATATATCAACACGATGCATTTCCGATGCAACTGTAAGAGTGTTCCTGCACCAAGCTGTGAAAGCATAAGGGCGAGTGGATTTATAGCCCTGCGCAATTTAAATCCAGGTACTTAGGCGGAGCTGAGTACATTCCAATGAGCTGCAATTGGATGTCAATAAAATGGTAGGAACCAAAGGTGATCAGCATTAAAACTATCCGAATGATACCAAAAAAAGTTATTTCAATGCCACAATTAACTATAATTTTTTATAATATCATATTTTTTGTACTTTAGATGCCGGACTGCTGGCTAGAAGTCAGTACTCGGAAGGTCCTGCGACCGGCCACCTCGACACAGGTTTTTCTTGGTTTCCTTGTGTCTATAAGCAAATGCTGAGATGGTTCCCAA
>Ga0123352_10012130_pt1 | contig 13612 bp, 9 predicted proteins | sample TergutLab28metaG_FD_89700 | JGI IMG/M metagenome (GOLD analysis project Ga0123352, IMG submission 89700) | Labiotermes labralis P1 segment gut microbial communities from Petit-Saut dam, French Guiana - Lab288 P1 | ecosystem: Host-associated > Arthropoda: Insects > Digestive system > Gut ...
ATACCTACATCCTACCTCCTGGAGATCCATCCTAATATTATCCACCCATCTACGCCTAGGTCTCCCCATTGGTCTCCTTCCCTCCGGTTTCCCCACCAAGACCCTATACACCCCACCACACTCTCCTCACCCATACGTGCCACATGCCCAGCCCATCTCATTCTTCTCGATTTTATCACCCGAACAATATTGGGTGATGAGTACAGATCATTTAGCTCATTGTATGACGATTAAGAGAGTTAAATGCTGGTGTTCTGTTTTTTGCATTATATGTGTAACTTGTGTAGTAAGTTGTGATGAAAAGAGGATTTGAAGTGTAGCCAGGAAAACAGGACAGAATATGGAGTGACAAAATGGGTCAGGTCTGTCCACGAGGGAGCTGGATACACTAAACTACACGTTAGGCATAATATTCTGATATCCGGAATACTGCCTTATCCGGCACCCTCTTTCCACGGAGATGCCGGATAAAACAATTTTTACTGTAATGTGATAAACGTTTTGGCACAGATAGCAGTCGCTGAGGCGGATACTTCCCACGCCAGGTGAATACCTATCTCGTACTACCCGCATTCCTTGTATACTTCCCAAGTCTCAGTTTCCCGGACTACAATGTAAATCCGCCTCATAATCTCACACACCGTTTTAACACCTGTTTTAACATTTCGATCCAACTTACCGAAGTATTCATCCTTTGGACTTTGTCCATCGTCTAACATTCAATGCTAGTACTTCGTTTCGCAACCCAGCTCTGCATCCCTCTTCAAACAAAGGAGGGCATCTAATTGGGCGGCCCCGTAGAAAGAGTTATTCTCGTCAATGGGTACTTTTACTCAGTAGACTTCTGAAGATAGGCGCCTGAGGTCAGATTCTATCCTGGTGTAGTAAGAGAAAATGGCTCTTAAAAATTAAAAATTAACTAGAAGACTAAGATATTAAATCTGGACCGTCCACAAACTAAAAACTATAAAGAGCGTCAAGCACTGCGACTTGACGGACCACACACTCAACACACACCGAGAAAAAAATTTATTTGAAATTCTATCGTCACTACAGTCATCTGCGGAGATCACAAACCTTCACGGGGTCAAGTAAGTCTATAAGAGATATACGAATTTAGTCACATCCTTACTACTCAGAGGAAACCAAACAGCGAAGAATTTCAGTGCTAGGTTAACTGATTGGATCTTTCAAACAAGACATGTAGGCGCCTTCTTTATATTTTCTACATGCAAATTTTTTCCATCAGTAAGATATTCACTTGATTCCGGATTATTCGATGATTCTCTTCAAAGGCACGTTGAGCTAATCCACATCTCTCCAGATAACCTTCTTCCAAACTCTGCCTGTGTTTCCTGAGTCGTATGGCTAATGGTTTGCCAGTCTCTTCAAAGTGCCTTCTGCCAGATCGCTTCAGTAAACCATAGACCGTCTTCAGAGCCATATATATGTGCATTAGGATACCAATGTCTGTGACCATGTCTCGTTTTACTTACGTGTGCTAAGTAGCATGCCGATCTTATTCTTCTTGCGCCCAACATTATAATAATATATTCAGAGTACGGACTTCCTGGATGTAAGACCGTGCAGTATGGTAAATATGTATACCAGCAGTTCGATGACTTATGATGCATCCATCTCAGTACTTGAGCTTTTTCCTTCGATATATATACCACAACCCAAATGGTCACATTCCAGAATGCCGAAGACTTCATATTCAATACTGTGATAACCTCAAAAATTACAAATAACGTGTGGAAAAGAGATCACTCAGTTCTTTATGTAATTTTTTACTTTAGATGCCGGACTGCTGGCTAGAAGTCAGTATTCGGAAGGTCCTGCGACCGGCCACCTCGGCACAGGTTTTTCTTGGATTCCCTGTGTCTATAAGCAAAGGCTGAGATGGTTCCAAGATTCCAAGTTGCCACTACATGCTTCTCATGTAGCCCTCCCGACTTATTTATTAGCAACCAATTTCATATTTTGTATGCATGTAACATAACCACTGCCACCGGGTGACAACCCAATTGCAGTTAATAAATATTAATAATTCATTATTAATAATAAAGTCAAAAGAAAAGGACATGATCGCAGAAACACTATGAACACTCTCATGCAACCAGTCAATATTTTGTTCCCAGTAGCGATAATACTATGGCACTTTGAACATCGCTCTTGATTTCAGAGAAAGCAAAAACGTAGAATATCGATTTGTGTTTCGAATTTTGGGGTCAGACGCGTGAAAATTAATGAAATATGCGGCATAATTGCGGCTAAGTACGCCAGTACTGTGTCACACAGCAACCATCGACTGTGACACCAGCCGTACGTAAGAAACTTTATTGTCAGCGTATCTGAGACAACCGAAGAATCGCCACTGATAAAATGCAATTGACATTGTCATCCGTAATGTATTATTTCACAACTAAAATTTACAGATTCAACGTCATCAACAACAGTGCGCCTCCACTGGGTGTTATCCTAAATAAATTATGTATTTCCACTTCCACTGAACAAAGAAAAGTTTTGGACAAGAATGGGAAAAGGAAGACGAAAATTCTAGCCGCTGTCGGAAACTTAACCTGGTTATCTATCGACAGGCCATTCGCTGCAGTGACTATGAATGACCTGAAGGCCTTCAGGTACCTGCTATATGAATTTGTACATTATTGAAGAATCAAAAAACCAACTAGATGCCACTTGATATTTTATTGTACTTCTTATAGGCTCAACATGTTTCGAGCATTACTATGCCCATCATCAGGAGCTCGCGACTATGATGTTTACCACATTGGTAGTGTCGTTCTTGGTTTGTTGTAGGTTGGAGGTGAGGTGCGGGTAGGCGGACACTACTCCAGCCTAACTACACCTAACCTCCAACATACAGCAAACCAAGAACGACATGACCAATGTGGTAATCAACATCATAGTCGCGAGCTCCTGCTGATGGGCATAGTAATGCTCGAAACATGTTGAGCCTATAAGAAGTACAATAAAATATCAAGTGGCATCTAGTTGGTTTTTTGATTCTTCAGTTATCACAATGATGCACGGTCCAATAAACATTAGTTATACATTATTAACTTTGTCACAAAGACTATGACGTTTGGAGAGTTTCACGTCTAGTAACTGTAGAACAGACTTCCTATATTTGCACAGATTACACACTGCATCATCAGATAAAGGAGTTGTACTCAGGCACGCCCAGTTTATTGTGTTTGTTTTACTTGACGTTTTAAAATGTTATTGTTGCTTTTGCAGTGCAGCAGATTATCTGGATCAACATACCAGGCGATGCGGCACACGCCATTACGTCCTTAAACGCAGCATGTCTACCTAGTTAGTAGAGGCCAGTAGAAATGTGATGGTGCACGCGCTGAAACCAGATTTCGTCTATCGGCGAAACGGACGAGTCCATTTAAATCGACGGAGGCGTCTGTTCATTCGACAACTGGCAGCCAAGGTGTGCGCAGCAGCGGTAGTAATGCTGGATACACCCTGTTCCGAGGTAGTGTGAAGGCTACTGGCTACCCACTCCATTCGCCAGTTTCCCCTTCACTTCCCCTCCCGTGCGTCACCGTGTGCCATCACATTTCAAGTGGAGTCTACATCTAGAACATCCATATACTGTGCTGTAAAATAATTGCAGCTTTACGCAAATCTGCCGCAGTCAGCATCACGAGGCTCAAAGAACAATTAGAGTCAGTTTGAAGCCTGAGCTCAAGCGTTACTAATTCCTTATTATCAGCTAAATGGCTCAATAAACTGAGAATTGCTCTTTGGTCTGTGGTATTAAAACTCTGACGTCAGAAATTAATCTAAACAATATAACAAACCATTTCCTATCTGAGAGAGCACAAGGCCGCTCCTTCATAATGACTGAAGAGTTGATGTTGAGGAAAATAATCGCTTTATTTTTCAATTACTATGAAACATAATATGTAGTATGGGTCGAGTGTAAGGTTTCTGAAGATGAGAACGGACAGTACATAGTTACCACCGCGTTCTCGTACGTGAGTGGAATTTCAGCACGATTTGGAATTGTTTAATATTCTAATTTCAGCCGAGTGTCATTACATGAAAATAATAATACAGGTAGACCTATAAGGGTTAAAGTTGTACGTTTGAACTTAACGTAGAAAAAGACGTGTCTGAGAAGCTCTAGGTTAGATTTTATAGTACCAAAAATTATTATTATTATTATTATTAGTAGTAGTAGTAGTATTAGTAGTAACAGTAGTAGTAGCACTAACTGCAAATGGGTTTATACCCGGTGGCAGTACAATACAGTACAATACAATACAATAACACACGTCACACATAATAACACACAAAACTCAAGGCAACTCTCTATATGCAAAATTACAAATAAAATCAAGAACATATATTACACACTATTAAGACTCAGAAACGAGTAGAATCTAAAGTAGATGAATCAATATTACAAACCACTAGGTAAACTAAACAGCGCTATCTACCCGGCCACACCGTTAATGCAGCTTATTATGGAGTCGTTATGTAACGGCTCTGAAACTGCCTGAATCAAGTGAAGGCCGAAAGATTGGTTCTTGATGTAGAAGAAAGCACCACTGCATAACATTGCAATTGTGAAACGGCTTTTGGTTACTAGGAAAGTTGCTATAGTTCATCAACCACCCTACTCACCTGACCTCGCCCCTCCTGAAAAAATTGTTTGTTCTCAAAACTGGGCATTTTCAGTCCATAAGGAAATTCGAGATGCATTTTCAAGGGAACTGAACAGCATTCCTAAAAAGCCTTTCCTAGAAGGCATAAACATTGTACGAACGTGCAAATAAGTTCACAAATCTAGCACGAGTGTGCAGTGAAGAACAGCAGCAATAGTTGTAGTGCCAGCCATTTTTGTTTTACCATTTTTAACCGAAAACGTTGCAGGAACGCCTTGCATTCCGTATTACTCGCACATTCTGGCTTCTGTTAGTCACTCAAAAGGATAGGACATGATGATGAATGTGACGACGACGTTTTTTCTGCACCCCAAAATTCTGCAGGAAATTAATGTTTAAGATCTGGGACCGTCACAGCGGTATTCCTGAAGATTTAGTTCTTCTAGTGCAGGTCTGCTCAGACTTTGATGCGGTGTGGGGAACTTCGGCAACAGTCTGCGTGCGGGCAAAATGGAATGCAGTGCATGGAACAAAGATTGAATTAGCATGCTTGTAATTAGGTGTATAATTTTACTTGCGTATTTGTGTATATCATGCGCAATAGAAATGCTATGATAATAATAGGAAAAAATTTATTAAAAATGCGTTTCACAACCTAGACTAGGGTGTTGCTAGTTTTAGCACATTTTTTAAAAATACAGTAGGGTCTCGTTTTACGACGGGGTTACGTTCTCGAATATTTGGTTGTAAATCGAATCGTTGTAAAACGAGTATAATTTAAATGATTTAAATTGAAAGACGTTCATGGGTTAAAAAATTATTCAAATAATTTTATAATTTTCAACATTTCTTTACATTATGATACACGATTTTAATTTAATGAATTAGGTGTATAGAAATTTACACACATAGCTGAAAAAAATATCAATCAAATCACTTTTGAGTTTGTTGAGGAAGGCCCAGGCCGTGGTTCAGAAGACATCAAGAAAGAATATAACGTCAACTTATTTAATTATTATACCAACTGATGCACATACATAAACATTACACATTAAAACATTATTAATTAAATAATTCGACGATATGCACGGTGCAACAATAAGGATAACGTCAACTGTTTTGGTTTTTTCTTCTTTTCTGTCTTTTTGATGGACGTCATGGGTGGAAAAATCACAATCAACTTAATAGAACTGCACCAAAATAGAATAAGAAGAAAGACATGCACATCGGAAAAGAACTAGAAACGCACTAAGTAGAGAAAGGACGCTTGAGTTGCGACAGTGATGCACCACAAGTCGAGAGTTCTCGGTCCGACTCGACAAGGGTCGTAAAAGTGAATCGTCCTAAAAGGAACTGTCAAAAAACGAGACCCTACTTTAAATGGGTAATATATATTTGTGTGTCCACATAAATAAAGAGCTTATACGTTTTTATTATTGCTTCTGCGTTTTCTCTCGACTTTGCCAGGGAAAGGGAGAAAGACGTTTTCTCATTTCAAATGCCTCTGTGGGCGACACAAAACTGTGTCGCGGGCAAAATGTTGCCCGCGAGCTACGGGTTGAGGCACCTGTTCTATGACGTTATCAGTCGACGTGGTGAAACATCCTATATGATTTCAATACAGTTTACATACTCCAGTTTTAGACATGAACAGCTGCATTCAGAACTCCGACTGAGTCTGTGGTAAAAAGGTAAAGGTAAAGTGATCCCGTTACAGGCCCGGTGTGGCCCAGAGGGTGGGTAGAGGTATAGCTCTACTCTTCCATGACCGCGGCACTAGAAGGGGTGAGGGGTCAGCAGCACGCCCCGGTCGCAATTTACCCACGGGAAAGACCTGGTACCCATGTTACAGGATGCTGGGTGGGCCCCAGGGCCGGTCTGGAAGGGCGGAAAATCTCGTCCCCACCGGGATTCGATCCCGGACCGTCCAGTCCGTAGTCAGTCGCTATACCGACTGAGCTACCGGGCCCACCACTGGCCCTGTAGTACGTTAAATAAATTCAATTTAAACGCATTTTACTATTTTTTCATATTCCTGGGTCCGTGCATCTTGAATCAAATTTAATAATTGTAGAACAAGATGCGACTGTATTCAGTTTATTATATTTCTGTGGGCAGCTCTACATGTTTCGGGTGTTGACACCCATCATCAGGAGCTCGTACAACTGTAATTACAGCTTCTGGCACTGGTCAACCGGGTCTGCTACCATCCGCTCTCGTTGTTGAGATCCAACTAAACAACGAGAGCGGATGGTAGTATATATACATGTCGTCATATCGAACAAGACAATCGGATTCACAGCCACCATCATAAGAAGTTTAAATAACACCAAAAAGTGTATGTTTATTAGATCATGCTCTCTAGGTGCATGGCTTTCCTCCTTCCAGCTTATCTTCAAGAAGTTTTATCACCCGCGATCTTAACAGCTACACCCGACAGAATCTCAGCAGGTCAGTCAAGGTTGTCACTCTGACACTACTTGGCTACCATAACTGAAGCTTTCCATGATTCTCCTTGATTTCCGTTTTAATGCCATTACCAGAATACAGGTAAAGCCGGGTCACGGCCCGCTTCCTCCCAACATGGACGCTTTCAGCCAAAAAATCCCCTCTCCCTCTCCCCACAACCAGAATCGCAGCGGCCACAGCCAATGCTGTCATAAGCTCTTGTGTTCAATCGCTGAACGTACAAGCAACCTAATTTTTCCTGGGAAAGCTATCGGTGTTCAATCGGAGTTCCTCCCGCACGAGCGACAGTCCTTAATATCAAGCCTGATACTTCAGAGCATTCCGCCAAGAAGCCAAACCCACTACCGTAAGATGATTCCCCATTCACTTTATATGGCAGTGTTCATTTGCTGGATATGCAGTTTCGTATGTAGCGCTGGTTTTCATTAGCAAATAAATGTAGACTGTGCCTGTCTCCGCCCCTAGGTTAGCTGTTCGCTTTATTGGTATATAAAATGTCAGAGCCCCTACGCCGTGCGTCTCAAATTCCTGAAATAATCAATAACATATATAACATATCTAAAGAATATAACTTGGAAATTGCTACAAAAAAGACGAAGGTATTTGGTTTCGTTGGGACAGATCACCTAAGAACAAAAATTATTATAAATGATGAAACAATAGAACAAATTAACCAATTTACTTATCTAGGTTGCAGTGTATCTTACCAATTTTCCAATGATGTAGAATTTAAATTGGCAAATTTTTTACAACTAATAGGTTCTATTAAGAGAACTATTTTTTAAGAAAGTGAGAATGGAAACTATTTTGAAAATATACAACACACTAGTTTTACCTACATTTTTATATGGGTCAGAAAATTGGACTCTAACTGCCTTACAAAGACGGAGAATTGAAGCGGCAGAAATGAAGTTACTGAGACCTCTGGCACAAAACAAATGACTACATACGCCGCGAACTACGGATTACAGGCAAACTAGACAAGACAGATGAATACAGACGGAACTGGCTTTTACACTTGCAAAGAATGCCACAAAACCAAATCCCTTCGAAATCATACCACTACAGACCACAAGGCAGGAGAACAATTGGAAGACCGAAGAAGCGTTGGCGCGAGCAGCTGTAACTCTGGAGACGGAACGGATCAAACGGTCCAGTCCTTGGTGTTTATGATGATAATGATAATGATGAATAACAACATGGCAAACATTCGAACTTGTGAGGGGAAAAAAATTCACTTTAAGATCCCAAAATAATGCACGATATTAGATGCCGAAAAAGCATAGCATACGTACTAATGCTTAACATTATTTCGGACAATTGTGAAATAATAACTTAATAAAGATACGGAACTTTGAAATTATGACCGGTAAGTTTAACGTGTTTGAGTACATAGGCCTGGATAAGTAATAAGTACTTCGAAAAATAGAAAAAAACTCAACGTTAGTACTAAGCGATCCCTAGAACTGGCAACCTGTACAGTAGGAACGCAGGCTTTGAATTCTGCTCCGTACTCCTTGATATAGCCTAGGTAAAATCCGTCTACGTTTAGTTCTTCACGTACTATCGTTCCAATTTCCAAACCGCAATGTGATATGTCTTCTATCCGTGAGAGAGGTTTTCGAATTCCTGTAAATAGACACATGAAAACTGAGCAGGTTAATGTGGATGTTGAGCAGTGCACCAGATGCAAATTATAAATCTTAATTTCATTTGTGGCTTTTCGGTATCTTTAGGAAAACTCCATCCATTGTGACACAAACGACGCTCAGTTCCTTCCAGATCCTTATCAACTAGCCATTCGATATTAGTTTGTCTTTTGCCACTTCCCGATAGCCGATCGTTGCTTCCCCCCGGCCAAACATGACAAGAATTATAATGTAAAATCTAGGACAAAATCTCGCTACACCCTCGGCATTTTGTTCTTATCGGTTGTTTCTTTCCTTCGTTTGGCCTTGATGTGGTCACCGAACCACAGTTCTCAGTTTCAAGCTAAAATGCTAATAAAAACACACCCACCTGCAAGATCAGTAAACTGAAAACAAAAACAGAAGAAGAACGCTAAGATGAGAATCTTTTAAACCTGAGTTCATCCACTGCAATAAAACAACTAACGATAAATAAGAAACAAAAGAGTAATAAGACACGTGACTTTTGACCAAATCATGATGCAAGGCAGAAAGGAATAGACGTAATATAGCTTACTATTGAAACAAGAACAGCAATAGTTGGAAGAGGGTGTGGAGAAACAAAACTAAAAGTAATATGTGGAAAATCCGGATTTGGAAAGATGACTGGCTACAAACAACATGCAGACTGTGCGGCAAGCAACAACACAACTGTCAATACCCTCCGACAGGCCCCGCTACACGTTCAGACTCAGTATCTAAACATCCTGTCTGTCTGTCTGTCTGCTACATTGCAAACTAGTTTTCGAAACCTGAAGTTCAGCTTCATAATATACAACAATTCATTTCCTACTTGAAGGAGAAAACAGTCCATCTTCATTATAAAGCCCAACATGTTAATGTTGTTTAAGAAAATATTTCTACGAAATGAACCACTTTCATTCAGCTAACAAACTTGCAAGCAAGTGCCAAGTTATTTCAATGCGCTATTGAACTGAAGACGATTGGTTGCTAGTCAAGTCACGATATTCCCTATTCATGATATTCAGTGGGCTGCTGAAGTGACATTATGATTTAAAATGTCAGAATATTGTTTCGTGTCTTTCATGACGTTAATGCACACACTAGTAGATACAGGACCTGCCCTTTCAAAGACGTGACGTGAGAGAGTGACTGGAGACAGATGGCCCACAGACACTTTTAACCGTTCCGTCATAATTATTAGACACCGAGTCTTTTAAAATTGTAATGTAATGAATGGAACCTAGATAGAAGACTCGGTATACTGACTGGGCTACAGGTTGGATGATCCGACATTCGAATCACTGCAGAAGAAGGAAATTTCACTATTTCTGGAAAACTCCAGACCTCTCTGGGTACCGCGAAGCCGTTTCTGTGGGGTTAAAGCGACCGGACCCTTAGGCTGATCACTCGCCTCCATCTGCTGTAGTGAGGAGGTTACGGATGAACGAAGCCGTGACTCCGTTATCATTACAAGCCTTCATGGCGTGCACAGAGACAACTTTACATTACCTTTACCTTTACAACAAAAGAACGCTATCACAAGTGAAGTAACCCACAGTTTCCGTTTGGTCGAACTCTGAAATATAGTTTCTTCCTTTCAGATCCTTTCCTATTCACCAATCACTGCCGTGTTCTCATCTCATCAAGTGTCTCTAAAATAAGAAGTTGGAACGATGTCACGAAATGTCAAGTATTTCAGCCAGTATGTTGTTAACAACTTTTGTAAATTCTTCTTAATTACAATAGTAGACTGTCTGTATATACCCCTTTTAATATTCTGTGTTCGATCAGCATAATGCGTTACGTGTTTCCTTAAGATATGCATAATAAAGAGCAATTATTTCCCGAGACATCTGGTTAAACAGCTGGTCATTGCAAAAGATTCGGCACGTTATTTTCAGGTAGAACCTAATCGACGCGTGATATAATACTGTTGAAAAAGGATTCAGCCTTCAGTGTGTCAGTCTCTTTTTATGTCAGTAAATTTGCCAATGAAATGTCTTTCACCAGTACAACAGGAGTTCTTTCAAGGAATGAAAAGCAAGACATGTTGGTTTGAAACGACCTTTTGTATAAAAAAAAATAAAAAAAAATAAAAAAAAAGTTTTGTTTATAACATAGCTACATGTTTCGGCTTACGCGAAAGCCATCGTCAGGATAATCGCACAAGATAACTATGGAAATGTTACAAAATTGTGCTTTTCTGAAGAAGGTGCAATGTCAGTCCTACATTTCAGTTAATAATTCACATGGAAAAATGTTAGCCTCAAAATTATCTCCAAGACATGCAACATACGCAATTACTATGATCAATGAAACATATGACTTGGCCTATTACTCATTTGCCAAGCACGTTGGCTCACCGAATACTAAAATGCTGAAAATTTGTTTATGAATATTAAATTTTTATAATTAATATTATTTCAAATTGTATTCAGCCAACGCCAAAAACGAACCGATTTGCAATAACGAGTACTAGATAAACATTGTCTAAATAAACAGCGCAACAGCATACATGGGTCTCCTACAAACGGGTATTTTAATACATTTTATGATTGTTTGTGTGGCGTTGCTCCAGTATTAAATACTTTGTCCTTTATCTCCGACCACAGCACGTCACTCTTTCCCACAGAATGCATCCATCAACCGCGACCGCCAATGACACCTGCTGTGCTCAGTTCAGCGTTAAAAGAAACACTCTGTGGTAAGAAACTTAATGTTGAAACCTGATACATTTAAGTTTTGAACACGGAACAGTGAAATGTTATTTACGTCACCATTTTGAATATCACCTAAAATACAATATATTATAGCAGGTTGCTGTGGTCGTTAGAGTGACTAAGTGAAGCCCTGACCGACAGATGATCCATACTTCGATTCCGGGCAGGGATAAGATTTTTTTCTCTTATTCAAAACTCTCAGTACCTCTTTGGGGCTCACTCATTCTCCAGTTCAATGGATACCGGGCCCTTTACCCGAGGCTAAAAAGGTCAGGGCATGAAGCTGACTGCTCGCTTTCAACTCGTGCACAGGTTAATCATGAGTAGGGCCATATTGCTACTCTCCTCATATGTCCCCATAACGTGCAAAGGACAAATTTACCTTTAATGTAAGATACGAAACTTATCGCAGGTTGTTTTGTCTTTCTTCCCGCATTCCCTTGTATTTTCTAGGCAAAGATTATCAGATTTTTACAGCACAAGGCCAACACTCTTCACCGCTGTTTCGTTGTTTGCTTAAACTTTATTTCATGCAGCAGTAACTAGTCACTAGTCACCACCTACAAACACGGTGGAAAACACTTTTTAGTTTGAACTAATTACTGACTAAAATACACTGTGCATGAGATTGTGTTTTATGAAGGATGGAGATGTAACTCAATATCATGTTTTAACTGAGAACGTAGGTGGGGAGAGAAAGGTAGGGACGGGATAAAGGAACAAATGGAGCTGGTGAAGAAAGAAAAAAAAACCAACTCCAAGCAGCGAAGTTCTTTTGATTAGCTAACAGTTCCTTATCAGGACAAGAAATCCCTGACATTTTATTGAAAACTAAGCTTCAGTATCGTGTTCACAAAAGCCCGCCAGGTGTCCCCGTTCTGAGCAAGGCAAATCCAGTCCACCCACACCTTCCCGCTCTATTTACTTCAGGTAAAGATAAAAGTATAACGGTCGCTGAACTCACCATTACAGCACATAGACAGAACTGCGCTATTCTGGGATATTACGCAGTGAGTAGTAGTAATTCATTGCCGACGTTTCGGGATCTAGGTTGTCCCGAAACGTCGATTAGGAATTACTACTACTACTAGTACTTGATGTGTAATAGGCCAGAATAACGCAGTTGTCATTTACTTCGCGGCTGAAACCTGAATTCACGCAGCAGCCTTACAGTTCCACTTACTCGTGACGTCGGCAGTAGATGGTTTGAGTGGTCAGCTTCTTGCCTTGATTATTTTATTTCGGGAAAAAGCCCCCAGTATCCAATGACACATTTTTAATATAGATTTTTATATTATATTGTGATTACTATTATAATTATAATATTGTATTTAATATTAACATTAATACTGAATTTATTAGGCATTCCAATTTGTATCTTTTACTTCCATTTAACTTCAAAAAGCCCTGCACAAATTTATCCTTTCCCCATACGTACTTTACGATCCACCCATCGCAGCCTTCTTGATTTATCACTCTAATTGTGTATGGCGAAGAGGGAGGCCGTTCTATGGCCAATGTAATTAGTTGCCGACTTCACACTTGGGTTGAAACCCAAGGCGTTGCATGTGGGCTTTGTGGTGAACAAAGTGGCATTGTGATGGTAATTCACCGAGTGCTTCTGTTTTCCCCTGTCAGTACAATTCCATCAATGTTTCATTCCCTGTCCTTTATTTTTCACCCATTCATTCGCCTATCGTCGACGCTATACAGTCTTATCAACTGATCATGTTGTTAAATATCTGTTAATACATTTACGTGGTGAGGAGTACAAATCTACTGGTTATGCAATTTTTTACATGCTCCGGACACTTGGCCCCCTTAGGCTCAAATATCGCTCACTGAGTGCAAAAGTGGCACAACTCAAAATCTGCCCGTTTGGAGTTTATCCTACAGCTGAGCTCAAAAATATATCGACTACATCTGACAATACCAGCACACTTCTTAGTCAAAATATACCCCGCCAGACGCCATTATTGTCGGGTGTAGTTGTTACATTTTTTCAGCTCAGTCATAGTATTAACTCCGAATGGGTAAGTTTTGAGTTGCGTCACTACCGAATTCAGTGAGCCAAATCTTCCTCAGCATAACATTTTTGACTTCCCTCAGCCTGTGATAAATGTCA
>Ga0123352_10012131_pt1 | contig 13612 bp, 7 predicted proteins | sample TergutLab28metaG_FD_89700 | JGI IMG/M metagenome (GOLD analysis project Ga0123352, IMG submission 89700) | Labiotermes labralis P1 segment gut microbial communities from Petit-Saut dam, French Guiana - Lab288 P1 | ecosystem: Host-associated > Arthropoda: Insects > Digestive system > Gut ...
AGTATTTGGAACCGCAAGAAGCCCCCACTTTTCTCTGGCCATTATCTCCGTAACCGTTCAACTTTGGATATAGGTGTTTTGGGTTATATTGGTATACTTTAACATAAGGAACACTCTCCCGAAGTCTCGCACATTCCTCCTGGGACACCCTGTATATTGGTAGAGTATGTGTGTTTGTTGGTACTAAGAGAATACAATCATACACTGGGCACAGAGAGAATGATACGAAAGTGTTGATCTGTCAGCGTATATTTGCCTTTCAGATGAAGAGCCAGAAATTCGTCAGAGGCAGGAAGCAGACTTCAAAAAGATTTTTGAGAAGCTGAATCCAGAAATACCATTTATTTGTTTGAGCGGCAACCATGATGTCGGCAACCAACCAAGCATGGAAACAATCGAGTTGTTAGTTTCTCTTGTAGCTTAAAGCCTGCTTTGCTATTATGATTATCATTTTCTTGGCTATGACACTGTGCAATTTGGTAGACAAGGTAAGGGTAGAGGTCACCCTGTAATATGCCATGACTGGCACAGAATCGGGTGGTAGAAGTGCAGCTTGTGTGATTCTTAACCGTGTTGTTAGAAGTGGGTGAGTGGTCGACATCATGCCCCCAGCATCTTTACCTGTGGGAAGGGGCCCTGGTACCCATCGTACTTGAGGCTAATTGCCACTCGGAGTCGGTTTAGACAGGTGAGGAGAAGAGAAAACCTCGTCTCCATTGGGATTCAAACTCTGGACCGTCCAGGCCGTAGCAATTTGCTATACTGACGACAGTATCCCAACCCTAGCCCCTAAGGCAGATTGGTACTAACATTGCAAAGAAACATCCTCTTCCAGTCTTTGGGATATCTGTTACCAAATTACATTGCATCATGCCCTGTATGCGTCTAATCTTGATACATGCTGTTATGAGAACCCCAGCTCTCATATATTACTGTGGCACAGGCGTCTAGTTGCACATTCTTGCTTTGTTAATTTTGTATGTAGTTAACATACATTTATAATTCAGCTATAGACTGTAACAGACAGCAGTCCCAGGGGTCGTCCTTGTATTGCCTGTTTCTTAGTATGAAAATTTGCACTTTGCCCTCAGACCGATGCATACACTGGCATAACTAGCAGCAGTTTCGATTTACATGTGTTGCTTGTATCGGCATGTACAGTGTCAGTAGCTGAGAGTATGAAGTGTCAAATGATGAGATGACGAGTAGTGAACTTGACAGGATGTGTAAGAAGGTTGTGTGTCAGGGTAGTGGGTATCCTGGCTGAGATTTATCCTTTACCACATGAGCCATCAAGTGTGATGTGTGGTTTACAAGTCTCTTTAACAGGGAAAGCAAGACTTCACAGTCATGGTCATTTGACCATTGGTCTGCGTAATAAGTTCACTGTGTGATGCTTAAATTTGTTTTTTGTCAGATACAAGTCCTCATTTGGGGATGATTACTACTCATTCTGGTGTGGTGGTGTTCGATTCTTAGTGCTTAACACCCAGTATTTTGAGGATGCCTCAAAGGTCCCAGAATTGGCTCAAAAACATGAACAGTGGCTGAATGAAGAACTGGACTTTGCAAAACAGGCAGGGTCACGTGTAATTGTATTCCAGCATATCCCTTGGTTCCTGAGGGATCCTGATGAGGAGGCAAACTACTTTTCCATAAAACCAAGTATTCGACATGTCTGGTTGGAGAAGTTTAAGGATTCAGGTAAATGCCTTGTTAATTTAGTGGTTAGATTGACAGGAGTGAGAATCCTGCATAATTGCCAGTTGTCATTCAGTTAATCCTCCATTTCATACGTCACTTTAGATTGCAACATTCAGCTGCCCTCTTGTGGTAAAGGTGGACATCTCTGTCAGCAGTCTAAACAGCAGTCCTTGGTACTTCGAAGATGATCACTTAGGTGGTCTTGGAAGTTCTCTGCTTTTATTATGCTGTGTTGACTGGTTGTTGCCAGTGTTTTGAAGGATTATAGTGCCTTCACCTTCAGTATCAAGCAGTATATAGGTAACTATTTAACAGGCAACACAGTGCAACATGCTAGAGGACTTGAATCTGCAGCAGCACCACTGTGAGAACCGAAAACTCGTACCAAGTTGTCAAGTTAGTTGCCAGCCAAACTTTTTCAGTTAACACTGGCAACAAGATGTTGGTATTTTTCAACCGGTTCTTCTGTTGTAGGTGCTGTGAAGAGCTGAATTAGATAACTCATGACTCACGAGCCTACGACACTTCATCACTTGTAACCAACACAATGCAGAGTGCTTTTGATACCTCTTTTGTTTGTTTGTTAGGGGTGGTACATGTGTTTGCTGGCCATTTACATCGTAATGCTGGGGGCTCATACCATGGCATGCCTGTTACTACAACAACTGCCTTAGGTGCACAGTTGGGTGATGATGTGCCTGGCCTTCGTATTGTCAAAGTGTGGGAGGAGAAAGTTGAGCAGGCCTTCTATTCTCTAGACAATTTACCCACAACCGTTGACCTGTAGAGAACACCTTGTACCTGGTGCCTGGTATGTATGTGAGTAGTTCAGCGGCATTTGGGAACTCAGTCTCAAAACTGACATTGACAAGAGTCATTTAGTGCCAACACACACAGTGTGATATGTGAACTTTCAACCTGACCTGTAATATTGTATTCCAAGGCACTAGAGTATTGTATAAATTAAATGAAATACTGTGCTAATGAGACTAATATCAAAGTACTTTGAATGCCAGTCCAAGTACATATTCTATTCATTTCCTTGCATTGTGAGTACATGTATGAATACATGTACTCACAATATGTACTGATTTCTTATAGTAATATGCCACATATTTTGTTTTTTTATTGTTCTTGTCATTATTTTATTCTTTATGTTTTTGTTGTTTGATAATCCAAATATGCGCCGCATAACAACGTTTTGGCTAAGGATGGACTGCATATATGACGGTGGTCCCATAAGATTATGATATTATAATATAATATTGTAATACTTGTGTTACAATTGCCTACAATATTCAGTACAGTAACATGCTGTGAAGGTTTGTAGCCTAGCAGCAATAGGCTATATACCTGTATGGACTAGGTGTGTAATAGGCTATACTATCTAGGTTTGTGTAAGTACACTCTATGACGTTCACACGACAACGAAATCGCATAACAACGCATTTCTCAGAACGTATCACTGTTGTTAAGTGATGCATATCTGTATTTAATGATCTTCTTAACATTTAATTGCTACTGTTAGTGTTTTTTCTAACAGTTACATGGCTGAATAGGTCAGTATTGATACATATAGTCATTGAAATATTATTTTTTCCACCACCACCACCAATACTGCTAGTTCAAATGTAGAACATGATTTTTGTTCAATATTACTGCTTTTTTTGTGTAAAATGTTCATAAATTATAATTTATAGCCTAAAATGTCCGTCTGTTTTGGGGCCTTTATAGTCTGGTGAATTTTGCTGTGCTGTATGTTTATGCAGATTTGAAACAGTCTGTAGTCCATGTCCTGTACATCTATGCTTGACATTTAAGGAGAATTTGTAAACCTTTGAAGTAAAGGAAGTCCAGGCAAGCTGATATCAGTCGTATAGGGGCAGTATCAAGAGTAAATATTCAATGAGAATTCTGTTTGTGTTCCTCAGACATTTTGCAGACTGCTGGTAAACACTGTAACCAAACATTGCATGGACCTGTGATATTAATGGCTTTCATTTATGTGAATTGTTAGGGTTGTCCAAAAGGTTACTGTGCTCCACCAGCAGGTTTTTGTTTCAATCAGTAATCTTCAGTATAACTTCCATAGCACACAGTGCCAATAGTACTGTTGATATTGCCTATTTCACGAGCGAGTGGACAGTATAGTTCTTCCAAATTAAAGCTAATGAATCTGATTTACCATAAGCTATGGCATATGACAGGCATTTCATCCCTTGCTAATGAAGTTGCTTGGAATATGGACCAATCAGATGCTATAGCATATTTCACAGCCTTAAAAGACACATGGAATCAGTTTTGAATGCTGATAATAATTTTGCAATATAGTGTGTGTATACTTTGTTGAAAATGGAACTGACAGATTGTCCCAGAATGTCTGTAACTAATTACCAATCGACACTGCGTAACATCCCAGAAGAGTGAAGATTTCACCTATAAAGAGCTATAAACATGTAAAATAGCCACCCCTCTCATTTTCAGTATTAAAATAAATCGTTGTTGAAAGCCTAGTCAAATAATCTTACACTGTTAATGATGTTCACTAATGTTCTTCTAACCAAGGATGAAATGGTGTTGGATCCAAGTAAGGGGGTGTGTGGCATATAGTTCACACACGGCACCACATTTTTAGTGCTGATCATGCTGCTAACAGACACACATAGCAAGACTGAGAAGCTTTGTGTGGCATATGGATAAATTGCTGACAGTCCATGCATGTACACACCAGCAACTTAGAAGGAAATGAAGTAATCATGAATCATTTCCAAGGCTTTTTGTTTGAGATGTTATTATCTGTTTCTTCATTTTTATGTTTCATTAGAAATGGGAAGATAAAATAAGCCATCATTAATGCACACATTATGTATGGTGTACAGAAATTTATTGTGTAATAATAACTTGCCATACAATACTGTAAATTGGCACATAAATGTAAGCTACATTGCATTCTACAGATGTGAACCTGTGACATGGTTTTATGAAAATATTCTTTAATTTTATTAAGGGAAATAGTTACGTAAATACTGTTACACACTGCACCAGAGTACCAGTTTAATTTAGCCTCAGCAGTGGTGCTAAAGAACATTTGGAAGGTACCTTATGGGTAATATCACAAGTATAACCACAGTAAAAGTGCTGTTTAAACCCCTCCCATCCTTTTTCGATGTTCTGGTGTCAGAATTATAAAATTAATGGAAGTAACACTTCTTATTTTGCCTTTCCATCATTCTACATCTAATAGCTTCTCAAAGAACTGTGTACTTATTTCTTCTAATATAAATGTGGAGACAGTGAATTTCAGAGTTGTCTTTTATCAGTACATTATCACAATTTGAAAAATACTGGAAGATGTGACAAAATGTTGTCACTGGGGGGCAGTTGATGTGCCTCTAAACCCACACATTCACACACACACACACACAACAGGTTTATCTTAAATTATGGAATAATGCAGTGTTACACACTGTAAAACTAAGTTCCACTTAATAATGATGTCCACATGTATACTGTAGACATGTTAACACAGAATTATTAATAACCTGAAACAGACTGCAACTATAGACACAAATTCTGTACAAGGTAAGGAGTACAGATGACATTTTATGACATACATTCACCCTCCAAGAAAGCTAAAATGTATCTCACAAAGAGTCATTCAAATGGAATAAATAGCTTACCTCATCTAGCATCCAGATAATGAAACAAACTCTTTCAAGTGCACTATCCATATATATATATACATGACTTGAACACACGTTTTCATTGCTACAGTTCTACCTAAGATGGCAGCTTACAAAGTGATTTAGGGGAAAGGAAAGGAACATTAACAAATTTAAGAATGTTTGTGCTTACACCAACAAGTACATTTTAAGGCTAAAAGGCACAGACAGAATACCATAAATGCACTTCAGTTTGTAGTGAAAGGGTTATTGTAAACTGGTGGATATAAAGTGGTATTTTGTTTTGTATAAAAATGTAACCTTTCTGTTGGTTTGTGTTCCATTTCCTACCATGGACCCAAAGACTTTAAAATTACTCTGTATTACTGCCAATATAGCCCATGTGGCAGTCAAACTGTCCTATAAATGTTACTCTTTTGTTTCACACCAAGGCTGTAACAGAATGCCCAAAGATATTACAAAATTTATTCCACATTGTTGCCAATATGTTCGGTACCCATGACTTAAAATTGATTCGCACGTAGTGCAGTAGAGGTTTTGGATGGGAATCAAATCCTGATTTCCAATATTTATTTAAACTTTTAGGACAAATGCCAAATTTCCTTGTGTCTATCTAGGGTGTGTGTATGCAGGGACAAACATTGAATACATTTATTTCCAGTTCCATTTCCTTTCACATCAGGAATATATTTGCGTTACATGTTCTTTGAACATTCGTATTTTCACACTTATTCTAAGAATGTATGATGAAATAAGAGACAGAATAACCAAAGAAAATATTAAAATCAGAAATACAAATTCAGTATTTGTGAACAACGGTATAGTCTGGTGGCCCTGACAGTGATTTAAAAATGTGGAAGTGAAAAATGATAGTAGCAAAGTCATCTCTGTGTACACCATGAAGGCACATGGGTGAACAGAGGAATAGCTCCACTCATTCCTAACCTAAGCACTAGGTGGAGATAATCGGTCAGCCTCAAGCCCTGTCCGCTTCCGAATGGGGAAAGATTCCCTGGTACTTACTGTAGTGTAGGTTGGCTGCAGAGCCTGTCGGGAAAATTTGGAGAAGACATAAGTCTCTTAACCCAAACAGGAATCAAACCAAATATCCTTCAGATGTCCAGCCCATAGACTACATTACTACAATGACTGTGCTACCTGGCTTCCCATTTAATTACATAAGTAAAGTTTAATTTCTTAATCTGAGTGTTACTGCTAAACGTAAGTTTTAGTTACTGTATCTACTGACAAGGGAAGCACCCTTATCCCAGTCAACGGACAGGTACGTTGGTTGTAACAAATAAAACTAAAAAAACAATATATGAACTTCTATCACAAATAGCAATGTAAAATATAAATGTCATATATTTCATTGTTGCACAACATTTGCTTTCAAAATAGTTCCAGGTATTTTACAATGTGGTTTTACAAAATGTGGTAACATGACATGTGACTACCACCACGGGCAGGCAGACTGTGTTATCCCATTAATGCATCAGTCATTACCTCAGCTTGCATTGGGAGACAACCACCAGATATTTTTGAAGATATTTATCTTCAGAAAATAAAGCATGAACCAGCAGTTCATCAATATGTTGAATGTTTTTCAGTATGTTGGACTGAAGATGACTGTCCATTAAATTAGACTGACATCACATTATTAACCAGAATCCAAACTATGGGAAATACAGTAGGAACTAAAAAATATAAAGTTTTATACTTATATAATCTAACAATTATGAAAGTCCAAATTTTACATGGTTTAGATTATACTCACATGCTTTTTCTTGCATGTACAGAAATGGACAGGGATAAAGAACATCAAAAGCATAAATATATAAAACATTTAACAAGAGTGATAAAGCTGGAGAAAATTTTTGAAAATACTGAATACATATGGAAACTTCATACATGTTCTTGTTGCATTCCTTCAGAATTTTAAGTGTTTTGGTTCAAGTAACAGTGGTGTTTAGGCAAGGAACTGTGCATTCTTGAGAACTTGAGGCTGTTACACGCCGGTTCCCCCAAACTGCTGCTGCATTTCTGAAAAACAAGTATAGATGCCATAATGTGTTGATGGCTGCAACCAGTAATTTTTGGTATTACACCTTGGGATGTTTAATGTCACTAGCAAGATAAAGGTTTTAGAAATATATAATTATATATATAATTACAAATGATACGCAGATTAATACACTAATAGCCACAACAAAGGAAGTGAATTATTCTGGTATTATAACCTGTATGTTCAAGGTCACTAATACCAGCAAAGTCATATTAACATTGTCCCATCCTAGTTATGGCATTACATTCCTACTGACTTCATTAAAACTGTAACTCTGATACCTTTTTGGACCAGTAGGATAGGCATACACAACTGACTAACAGAAACTGTACATTAAAAAACTAAAGAATGACAGCTGCCTGTATTTCAGAAAACCAAACATTGTGATTGAAAGGTTAGCATTTGTACTCTGGAGACCAAGAACAATTACCTACCTATCTGGCGGTTTTTCTTGGTCCCTTAAGACAAATTCTCTGATAATACTTTATACTAGGCCACAGTTGGTTTTCTCCACATCATTTCCACTTCATCATTCACAAGTTACCTTGCCATTCAATACTACATAAACATGCCATCAATCAATCATAATTAAGTAAACAAAGAACCAATCCTTCTAGAAGAAGTACTGACTATAATAAATATGATATGAATATTATGTCGGACTGTGTCAGTTTCTATATAGTAATGGCAGTGGTTACGATCTAGGCCAGAACACAAACAATTAGACCACCAGGTCTGTTAGAAAGAACTATCTCAATGTTACTGGACAACATATGTCACCCAACTCAGTAGGTGTGTACCCACCTTCCGAACTGATAGAAACATCTGTTTTCCCAAACACATAGTCTGTTCATAACAGCTGACCGTGTTGAGATACCCCATATTAATAAGCGTAATACATCATTAGAACCCTTCTGAACTGCTTTACATATTACTTACTGCAAGCTTTTCTCTGACAAGGTGGTGGCCTGATGCCATAACACTACGCCCAGAAGCACAGACCATGTACGCAGTGGTCCAAGAAGGAATGCCATTGTTCCATATGCGAGCCAGAAAAAATATGCAAAATCCAGCTGCACAGTAAGAACAACAACAAAGGGCACATGTTGACACAGGCGATCCAACAAGGATGAAGATTTTCCTGTAAGGTGGGACCTACACCTGACAAAAAAGATATAACTTTATGTACTAGTGCCATGTTTTGAAATACATTTGTAACATTATGATGAAAGTAATTCATATAAATTCTTAACAACAACCAGAAAATTAAGATTATGGTGATAATTTAAGATGTATTACACTGAACAGAACTGTCTTCCACAATGTGATACCATGTAATCTGGTAGGTAGACAACATTTAAGAGGAATGTGCTGCCTTCATCTTCAAGGACACTGAAGACCAAGGTGAGATCTTTCCTCAGATATTCTGGCACCTACCTACCAAACTACAAGCTGCCACATGCATTTTTTTGACAGAAAAAGCAGTAAAAATTGCTGATGCAGATACACATAGTTGTGATGTGACTAGAAGCAGATGGTGTCAACTCACACAACGGTGTCCATACAGGGTACAATCCACACACACATACTGGCACAGTTTTGATTTAATAAAAGTTAAAACCCCTAATAAGTTGTACAATACCGAGTATAGTTAGATATTTAAATGAGCTCATGTATTGTGTCTGACAGTATATTAATCTATATTGTACATATTTTTTTTTAAATGACTCAAATTAGTCTTGGTGGTCAGATTTTGACATTCAGAACAGTTCAGTCATGTTGCAGTTGGTTCAAATACTGGAAAAAAAAAATAATGTGGAACCATTAGTGATAATAAATGGTAATAAAAGTGGATGGAACAAAGGGGATAAGGGAAAAAACTGGAACATTTTACAGTAACAAAAATATTTTGTTCCAACCACAGTGACAGATTTCTATCATCATGTAACATATTATGTACATTAACTGTCTGTTGAGAATCAACACTGTGCAGTTTGGTAGTTCAGTTCGTCCAAAACGTTGGTACTTATCCACCAAATGACATGCAGCTTTACATCACATTCCAGAAGACTGTGATGTCTGTAGAACATAAATCTGACAACACAATGTTTACCTCATATCCACACTGTGTGCGAGGATCAGGGTCATTGGAAGTTGAAATGTACACATCTGAAAAAGGCAAGAACACTGAAATGAAATTCATTCTGAAATATATTACAGTTCTAAAGTTGAACATCTCGTTGTGTTTCAACCAGTAATAATGCAGTAACAGTCAACATAACTAAGCATGTATTTATTTTATTCATGCAACATGTTTTGACCTAAGAGTAGGTCATCTTCAGGCACTACAAACTGTATAAAATATAGAGGATACATAAAAATTCCCTTATCGGAATTGTGATCTCAGTTTTACAGTGTTTTTATCATGTTGCGCTACAGGTATGGTTTTATACAAACAGTAGTTAAAATAATTAAAAGAGGTGATATAAGATGTAGTGTCGATGGTGGTGAAGTGGGCGATTCACTGGGTTATTTCCTCATTGTGTGGGCTTCCAAAGAGGCTGTTCTTGGTGGAAGGAGATGTTTGTGTCTCAAGTTGGGCTGACCAGTTAGCTTGTGCCCAGAACCTTTATTTTTTATACAATTTGTAGTGCCTTATAATGACCAACTGTTAGGTCAAAAGAGGTTGCACTAATAACATATACATACACAATTAGTTGTGCTGACTGTCCCTGCATAATTATGATATTACAGTTCTTCCTACTTCTGTATCCTCCCATCAATGACTTCTTGTATCAGGGTCCACTCTTTTCCTTCTCTCCTTTGTGTTCTCCTTAAACTTTGGTATCATCATTGCTCCATTATTTCTCAGTTTCAGTTCTGATGCTTGCAGTGCAATCCATCCTATGTCCACAGTGCTCTGATATTAAATTTAATGGCTTTTGTTGCCTAACGATCTATGGCCAGCATGCACTTGAAAGGAACAAAACAAAGCCATAAAGCAGCAGTTGCCGTAAATATATAACCTACATTGAACAGAAGTGTGAAATATATTTTATTACCTCACAAAATCAAAAGGTAGTTGTCAACTATTTGCAGTCCTACAGTCTTACTGTTGCACGAGTGACATTACGGAACAAACCGATTTTTATCCTACATATTTTACACATAAAATTTACTTTTGGAAATTACAATCTGAAAAGGGCAACAGCTGAAACAGCAGTGAATAACTTTACGTAAGAAACCCAGTGTTCAAGAGAAACTGATTCTGCAGGCAGTTTTTAAAAATACACCAGGCATATTCAAAGGGATTTTTATGGGTTCAAACTCTCCAACCACACTAAGACTCAAATTTCTGAGTCAATGTACATGTCCTTGGAAAGCCGTGTTGGAACTGTACCATCCTGTGATGAGAGACGAGCATTTTGAAATATGGATACCCATGCAACAGAATTTAATTCAAAGCATCCTCGTGGATATGCTGTAGTGTTGATTATGTTTGAATCATGTTACAGTGTCATGTTGAGATTACACATTATCATAACAGCTTTCCTAGGGAGGAGTTGCTGCTATGTGCTGAAGAAGAGAGGAGGACAGTGCATTATAATTTTTGGAAATACAAGCTAATAAATTTATTTTAAAGTAAAAGGCTTAGCTTTATCTGAACTTGCATTATTCCCTCAGCTTCACAGCATGTAACTCATCTTTCAAATTTTAAAAAGTAAGCCCCAGTTGATCGCATCACTCTGTACAGCAAAAAAATCCAGTTCTACCTAAATATGAATAAACATGCTACCAACCTGCAAGAAACCATAAGCGTAAGTAAAGGATCCTGGAAGGTATGCACCATTGACGATTATTCCCCAAGCAAATATAATCCCGGTGTAGCCTTCAATCACTTCTCCAATGGACCACGGACCTTCATGACGAAGGAACAAAACGTTAATTCAAAACACTGTTTTGAGCATTACTGTCAGTACTTTCTGGTCACCAAGATGAACAAGTTAAATGAACATAAAACAAAATTTTATAAAGTTCAACATATAACTGCAATTAACAAGATACTTCCTGGAACACTCTTTATGCATTACCTTATATTTTTGCATGTTCTACTGCAACTACAAACAAAGCTGTTATTTACTGAACTGCAAGGTGACTTGCCAGAAGGTGTGGACAAACAGTGTTTCTGTACAGAGGTAAATGGTAATGAAAATAGTTCATAACACACTATTTGTATTACAGCATTTTCAACAACATTACTAGCACAGAATGGTAATAAGATCCAGCAGTTTTATCAGAGAAGTTTATAGGATTTAACCTTTACTGTCTAAAGGCTGGGGACTCAAATTCCCTATATAAGTGACAACATCTGAAATTAAAATATCTTCTTTGCAGAACATCTTATATATGCCTTACATGCAGTACACACAAACACTTACCTACTGTTAGGTACAGTGCGTATAACACCAAGGGGTAAAACACTCGGTCAACTGTCGACAAGATCCACATTTTGCGAATCCAGTTTTGGAAGAAATTGCTTGACAATCTAGGCCTCTGGAGCTTACGAGCTGAAATATGACAAGAAATGGATCATTATTAAACAGAAATAATAACAATGAGAAAGTGGAGATTCAGCTCCATGTATTCTTAACTTTGGCACAAGATAGAGGCAGTTTGGTAGCTACAGAGTCTAGATAATTTCCCCTGAGGTAAATAGCCTGAAGGCTTTTTGGATTCCAGAAATACACATCAGCTAATGTGGTTAACAAGGGGTACAGAAGAAAGTGAGGTGCTTTCTCTGTCTTTCTACATAAAAGTGATTGTCATCTGGGTTATGAAACAGTGTAGTTTGGTAGTTACATACATTGCAGGCATGTGCTGTCTCTTCAAGGTAGAAGCTACCCTGAAGATGAAGGCAGCACATCCCTCTGAAACACTGGTACGTATCTACCACTACAGCGTCACATACCACAAGGTGTCACCTTAATATTCACTGCTGTGAGATGCTCAAAATCCCTCATTATCTGTGCTTGTAACTCAAGTCACTTGTTTCTTGCTTGTTGTGTGGCTTCTCAAACAGAGTACCCTCATACACATGCAGACACAGTGTGTCAATTAGATGTGACAGCAGATATTTCTATTACGTTTAACCAATAAACGCACAAAGTATTTATTGATACTTATTTATTCCTTATACTTCCAACATGTTTCAATACCCAAGTATCACCATCATGGAGCTGTTCATGTGCTAAAGGTACAAGCCAGTGGACTATGATCGATTATTACATGCAGGTGTTACAAATTAAAATATCAGAACATTAAAACATTGTAAAATACAGCAAGCTGATACACTTCTTAAGTTAATTTAATTAATTATAATCATTGCATGATCTCTATTAATCATGTATATGGTGGCTTTATATACAGACTTCTATGTCTGGTTTTACATTCCTTGAGGTATGTTGGTTAAATGTAATAGAAATCTACAAATATGCATGGTACACGCTGTATCAAGATGACTGCATATATTTCTGTCTGTGCATACTGCTCTTATTTGGATATATAACTGTTACAACAACAACAACAATAACAGCTACTACTAGTACTACTACTACTACTGCTGCTGCTACTACTATTATATAGTGCATCTCCTCTCCTTTCCCCGATATGACATGAGATAGACGCACCTTTGACCAGCTTATGGAGGTACTTCAGTATACACAGTGGCAAGACACAAAGAGCAAGCAGTGTTCCAAACAGGAACTGAAACTGGAAAATGAAGGAACATTTCACAAATGAAACTGCTCTCAAAACAGAACAAACATACAACAGACACTCATTTGTGGCACATATGGCAGTACTTCCAAGTTTATTCTTGGGTTACGTACTGCAGAAGCTGCAGCTGCAGACTGTTCTGAGAGCTGAATGACATACTGCATTAAGTGTTAATTGAGTGAAGTGGGAAAAGTAGGAGAGGAGAACAGAGACTACCAAGAAACAGAAGAAGAAGGGCTGGGAAGGAAAATACAGATGGAATTGTTTGGTTATAAGACTGGAATGCTAAGCAGCAAAAGTGTCAGACAAGCTACATATGAGAGGGTGCTGATAAGTCCTTAGCCCGACCTACTTCCCGATGTCATAGGACAGAATCAATAGTGTC
>Ga0123352_10012132_pt1 | contig 13612 bp, 10 predicted proteins | sample TergutLab28metaG_FD_89700 | JGI IMG/M metagenome (GOLD analysis project Ga0123352, IMG submission 89700) | Labiotermes labralis P1 segment gut microbial communities from Petit-Saut dam, French Guiana - Lab288 P1 | ecosystem: Host-associated > Arthropoda: Insects > Digestive system > Gut ...
AACACATTCCATAGCTATTTACTCGTATTTTATCCATGCTGTGATACTATTGGAGGTTAAGTTATGATAACATTGTATTTGTTTTCATGGAATCAAACAACAAACAAACATCCCAAACAAACAAACAAACTATGCTCTGCTTACACTGACTGCACTAATTATGACTCCTGTATCATTATTTGGTTATGAATTATTTTCCTTTGTGGACAATACAGTGTATCAGAAACACCTCATATGAAAGTTACAGAATATTATGAAGTGAGAAGTCTGTACAAACCAATTATTTTGAAAGCTTAGTACATGTAAATATATTGACTAAGATTTCATGTACTGTAAAGTTTGCAGTTGGCTTATACATATCACAATTAAATTTGATCAAAACATTACAATGTGTAAGACCACTATTAAAGGAATTACTTGTATGTATGGTCGTTTTGGGTAAAACATGCAGACTAATAGTGAAAAGACAGAATAATGTGGGTTCCAGTGTATGCACTTCCATTATGTAATGAGCAATGAAATAAATGAAACATATTGACATTAGTACTTTTTGCCAAATTTTACACTGTGTGGGCCTAGGCCACGTCTCTGGCTCAGACACAAACCTGGACACTCCTTCTCTGAGTTCTGATAAGGTGGACGCCTGACTCTGGGTGGCTCTGCATTTGGAGATTCAACAAAGGCATAGTAACCTTCAGGTGGCTCCTGCACCACTTCAGAGCTCTGAGTGATGCTTACGCCAACACACAGCACCATCACTGAACACACAACACAAATCTGAAACAACACATGACAGTGCTGTGTATTATTATTATTAGTTTTATTATTATTGGTTGTGGTAGTGGTATTAGTAGTAGTAGTAGTAGTAGTAGAATTGTTGACACACTCAATTCATGGTGTACATAAAATTATACAGTATAGTAATGGATAATCAGACAACAGTGAATTGGCAGGGATGTGTCAGCAAGTGGGTGTGGTCTGTTTTAGTCATTATCCTTTATCTGAATAGTGGTTTGAATTCTGGACCTACATGACAAGACACAAGAACACTAACTGCCTGACTCACATTCGTCTGTGATTGGTGTCACTTTGACCTACACCAGGAAGAATGAGACGGGCGGGGCACGTGGTATGTATGGATAAGAGCAGAGAAGCATACTGCGTTTTGGTGAGGAAAACCTGTGAATAAGAAATCACTTGAAAGACCTAGGGGTAGATGGGAGGATGATATTGAAAGGGGTCTTAAAGAAATGGGATTGGATGGTGTTAAATGGGCTGATCTGGCTCAGAGCAGGGACAAGTGGCCGGCTGTAAACATGGTAGTGAACCTTGGCATTCCACAAAATGCAAGGAATTTCTTGATTAGCTGAGGAACTGCTAGCTTTTCAAGAAGGACTCTGCTCCGTGGATTTGCTGCTTTGTTCTTTAAGGATGTTTAAGAAAAGTATGGTCTAGAAGCAACAACAGCAAAAACAATAATAAAACAAACAATAACAACCATTCATTTAAAATACCAACAAATGCACCTTGTCTTTAAAATATTGTAAAACCTTATTTGGTTAAAACACTTTAAAAACATTCATAGACCTTCAACATGTTTCGGTTGCTATTTTCAACCATCATCAGGGAGCCTCAAAGTTCTGCTAAAGTTACTTATGTGCATTGTATATATGGTGATAATGGTGTTGTGACAGCATGTCTTTATATGTGGCTGATGTTTCCGGATATGTTATGACCGGTCCTCCCCTTGTCTATCAGAATCTTCGACTTCAAGATTCTGATAGACAAGGAAACATCAGCCACTTATAAAGACATGCTGTCACAACACCATTATCACCATATATACAACGCACATAAGTAACTTTAGCAGAACTTTGAGGCTCCCTGATGATGGTTGAAAATAGCAACCGAAACATGTTGGAGGCCTATGAATGTTTTTAAAGTGTTTTAACCAAATAAGGTTTTACAATATTTTAAAGACAAGGTGCATTTGTTGGTATTTTAAATGAATGTATATTGATTCAACATGCACGATGAAAAATTAAAAAAAATAACAACCATGATGGAGACATCACTCAAATTCCATCAGTGCTTCATACTCATATGCATCAAACTGCAATGAACGCTTATATTCGTTTGATCTTAACTGAAAGAGTCACAAAATGAAACAATCAACAAGATGGTTGGAGATGAAGGTTATGTTACTTAGAGACGCTCTCGGTCGCTGAGACTCTACATTAGGTACAATGATGACGATAATAATAATAATAATAATAACAACAACAACATCAACAACAACAATGAAAAGGCGTAGGTATATTTGCCCCTGTCTACGGCACGAAGGCAAATAAGAGATGAGAAGAGGTATAGGTATATCATTCTTCATTGCGGCACTAAACGGAGGTGAGTGGTCAAATTCAGGCCCTGGTCGCTTTACGCCCCGGAAAGAACATTTAAGGCACAAAGTTCCTCCGAAATCTGGGTAAAAACCTGCACGACCACACGGTGTCACACCACAGAAGACCACAATCTGAACTCAACATATGTCAGTGAGACTAACAGAAGCCCCATTATTATTTACCGTTAGACATTATTACTATTTGGATTACTGCAGCCGTAACATCTGGTTGAGTGACAATGTTGCTCCACGACGTAAGGTAGAAAAGTGCATGTACTCGTATTTGCACACATTTTGGTATAGTTGATTGAAGTCGTTATTTAACAACCTGTGTACCGTGACGTGAGTAGTGTATACGGTCATGACTAATGAACGGAACGCAGGACGTTATCATAACAGAAAAACAGGTAAGATGTCCTCTTACAATACGGAAGATTTCCTATATTTGGGAACAACCCAAACATTCAAAACTGCATTTAAGAAGAAATTAGAAGATGACTGAACGGGAGGAATGCCTACTACTGTTCGGTCCGGTATCTTGTGTCTTCCAGTTTGCCGCCCATAAACATAAGGATTAAAACACAAAGAACTATAATTTTGCCTGTTGTTTTATATGGGTGTAAAACTTTGAAGCAGGAACATAGGCTGAGGTTGTTTGATAATAGGGTGCTGAGGAAGACATAAGGGCCTAGGAGGGACGAGGTAACAGGGAAATTGAAAATAGTGGACGAGCTTCACGATCTGTGTTCCTCACCAAATATTATTCGGGTGATCATACGAAGAAGAATGAGATGGACGGAGCATGTGGCACGCATGGGGAGAGGAGAAGTGCATACAGGGTTTTGGTGGTGAAACCTGAGTGAAAGGGGCTACTTGGAAGACCTAGGCATAGATGAGGGGATAATATTAAAATGGATCTTAAAGAAATGGAATGGGGGGGGGGCAAGGATTGGATTGACCTTGCTCAGGATAGTGACAGGTGTCGGGATCTTGTGAACACGGCAATGAAACTCCGGTTTCCATAAAATGCGGGGAGTTTCTTAACTAGCTGAGGAAACATTGGCTTCTCAAGAAGGACTCCACTCCGTGGATGTATTTTGTTACCGTGACGTGAATCTAAGTGACCGTGGCATTTTAATTCATTGTTTCTTCACAAGGCGATAGAAATGCGATCTTTCTCACAATGAGTTTATAATCTGACCGGTCAGTGATTTTGTTTCTGTTCTCAAATTGTTGCTATTTCGACAAATTTAAAGCACAATGTCGAAGATGCAAGTTACCTACTTTTAACAACCAAAGCACTGCACTTTTCCCCCAGGGTTTATTTACGACACATTCTCAGCTTCTTAAAAACCATTCTATATCATGGAGTTCGTTGGAAAGGATAGAGTCCAAATATCAAGTAACCCTTCAATTAATCAGATGAAGTATGAAGGGCTTCTCCAGATGTTAGATATCAGAAGGGATATGCATGTTACACTGTCAGTTGGAATACGTCAATGCAGCGGTGCACATATTTCCAAAAAATTCCGGGAGTCACCTCAAAATCAAGGCACCAGAAGGGTGGCAAAAAGCAGGTCCCATATTGAGGATCCACAGCTATTAATCGCTACCGTACAAAATTTATTCGCCACAGCGACCTGGCGCCCGGGATTTGTGCAGCCCTGAGTTAATGCAAAGGTGTGATAGTCATGCAGGAATGTTGGCTAACAGCACAATAGAAATATGCAGTGTTACTTGACCAAGCGAAGTATGACCTGTGGAGGAACGGGCACGAGAGGAAACAAGAGTTCTAAACTGGGCACCTGTCTCTTCATTTCCTGCTTCCAAGTTAGCCGTCAAGATCAGTTGTCAACCAATTTCTTTTGTTAAGAAGGCGAATAAAAAGACAGACGAATTAACACCGGAATGTGGAAAATGACCATCAGTCTTACGGTTATTAAAAAAAAGCAGCGTAATATATGTGGAACTGTGACTAGGCTATTTGCTGGACGATCCGGGTTTCGAATGCCGGCGGGGGCAACCTTCCAAAAGGTTCAGACCGGCTCTGGGGCCCATTAGACATCCTATTCGATGAGTACCGGTGTTCACTCCCGGCAGACAAGCACCCGGGCCCTTAATTTGACTACTCATCGCCTAGGGCCGAAGATAAGAAAAAGTGGAGTCATACCTCCACCTCTTACATGCCTTCGTGGCGTGGACGCGGACAACTTTACTTTTAGCTTAACCTTTTGAAGCCTAATTTCAACTATAGTGGTCGTACCGCACCGCTAACCTCTAAAGTTGCATTTTATATATTTATTCAACAAATATAGGTACTGTATATTTTAAACACGGTATATACTCTCCGTTTTTTTCTCTTCAAATTGCAGTTTGTTTCATAATTCTAACTTATTTGGTTCCTGTATTATTCACATTTTATATACAGAATGTGCTAAAATTAAAAAAAATAATTCCGGCGCCAAAAGGTTAATATACGCGGGACATAGACCACCCATAGTGGAAACCCAGCGTGGGACAATAGTAGATCCCACTCCACACGGAATGCGGCCCTGCGTACCCCACTGCTTATGAAACAACTCAGATATCTGGGTGCGATGTACACTTTACTGACTTGGTGTAGATTGGAGGTCACAGCAGCGGTGAATATGAACACTGCTGTCCTCTGAGGTGTGAAGCCACGTGTTTCCCTTAAGCGTGACGATGTTTCAGAGAAATATGACTAGCGAATGACAAGGGGGGGGGGGGTGGAAGAAAACAGCCGTGATATAATTGAGGTACTATTCAAAACGTCCAGGTTCACCACTTCAGAAGCCATACGGCTAAGCACCAGAATAAATTAACGAATTCTTTACTCATACATAGGAAGGAACATAGGCTGAGGATGGTTGAGAAGAGAGTGTTGAGGAAGATATTTGGGACTACGTGGGATGAGGTAGCAGGTGGTTGAAGGAGATTCGTGATATATACTCTTCACCAAATATTGTTGGAACGATCATATGAAGAAAATGAAAATGGGTGATTCACGTTAGCACGTTTGGGGGCAGACGTGCACATACGTTTTAGTGGGAAAACCTGAGGGAAAGAGACCACTTGGAAGACTTTGGTGTACATGAGGGAATAATATTAAAATGGACGTAGAAGAAATAGGATGGATTGATCTGGCTAACGACAAGGACAAGTGGCGGGTTCTCATGTACGCGGTAATGCAAATTCGGGTAAAAAGAAGTGTGGGGACTTTTTTTTACTGGCTCAGGAACTACTGGCTTCCCAAGAAAAATTATGTTCCATGGAGTTGGTTACACTTAAATCAACCGTTCTTACTGCTCAGGATATGAGCAACTAGCAGTGTATTAGGCAGGTGCTGTTGTTAGCCGGTTTGCGTTCTATTGGGACTGAACTTCCTCGACTTTCTTTGGTCTCTTTGGAGTGCAGGTGCGTATTGTGGCTGTGCGCCTCACTCCAACTAGGACGCCGACTGTCCTCCCTGTGGTTTTTGTTGTTTTCCTCAGTCCCTCCAGCCAAATCATGAGACAGTACCTCAAAATAGGGTGCGTCCGCTTCCTTCCGAATTATTTCTAAATTATTATTCTCTAAAGACGCAAATATTTGACGTTATTCTGTAAAGACCAAGCTACAAGAACACCCGCAATAAGTCATAAATAAATGCATAAATAATGACGAAATGTACTTCACAGGAAAATACTGTAAATGAGAACTGAGTCCAAATTATTCATGCTGAACACCATCGAATGCACATTGAACACATAAAAATATAGTCTTCTCTTGCTTCTACATGTTTCGGCGTCATTAACAGTATATTCAGGGGGGGCTTATGTGGCGAATGTGCATTCATTGCCGTTACGAATGAATATTTGAGTCAAGGCGCACGAAATGAAATGTCAAAACAAGAGAAATTTGTTTTTGTTTCCACCTGTTTTTTTCCATAAAGACAAATGCGTGAACTGTTAAGGGTTATGTAACCTCAAGTGATAACAAATTATCGTCCTTGTTTCAAAGTAATCAACTTGGAGGAACTGGGCCAAATTACGAAAAGTCTCAGGAAAGATAGTCGCTCTTCAATAATAGATTCGAGTCCTTGACTTGCGAATGCGAAATAGCTGCGCTAACCACCGCATTGCAAATGTGTTTTTAAAATATAATTAGCGTCATCTCGTATAGAAGACGTACATGATCCTTCATCTTGCAGGTGTCTGTTTCATTGTAAACCGGTAGATAAGTCAATAATGGAAAAAACAATAAACCGTCAGTCAAAACACAACTCAAATTCCCTTGCATATTTATCCGAAGCAATCTGAGCGCTTAAATTCTGGTATAAACCAGACAGCGTTTGCTAATCGTGTTTAAAGACATTGAATGAAGAGTTTACGGTCATACCCATGCCATAGGCTATAGCATGAACAGCCCTGAATTGTATAGAATTTGTATGCATAATTCATAGGATTCATCTCTGTGGAATGTCTGTAGAGATGTTGCGTCACCTGTGTCCTTCAATACATTTCCTATGAGGCTTCAGGCTGCCAAGCTCGAGGTCAGTAGGGCCCGTTACAGGTTTTCAAACCTAACGGTACCGTTCAGGATGATGGCTTGTAGCTCGCCTCCGCGCTCGAACCTACTGAAGCTTGAAGGACGTTTTATCGAAGAAACAATATGCATACCATTCACAATTAGGCCAAACTTACTATTCGATGCTCCTTTTGCCGAGCAGACTAGTGTAGGGGCAACTCACTGAATTTGTAGGACGGAGGTATCCAGCTCGATTCTAGGCTGAACTATCAGGTAATCTGAAAGCTTCATGGGTTTCGTCATCCTCTACAGGCGAATGACCCGTTAATTGCATGCAATACGCTACGACCGCCTTCTGCATCTTCGCAGGCTTTACTTTCGTCACACATTATCATATTTCTATCCTATTCGAGTTATGTAATTTCTGCAGTTAAAATAGCTTCGGTTATTCTTTCTGTCTCTACTATTTCTTCCTTTCTGCATTCGATGTTCGGTCTTCTTTACATCAGTGGTTTATTTTACCCCTGTTGTCAGCAGTTTTTCACGCTAAATAATACCGACAGTAGGATTACCGCTGCGTGATAAACTCGAAAAGATTTGGAAGAAAGTGGTCGAGGTATAGCCGACGAACTCTTCCGTCTTTTGCCTACAACAGTACTTAACTTTTCTGGTACCACGAACGTTTTATAGAATCCCGTTAATTTTGCAGATCCCGTCCCCAAAATTACCTCAAGTCGCGGACACCCTAGGCGCAATTCGCAGTACATTTGAAGTTTGTATATTTACACGTAAAAATGGGCTGTCGAAACCTTTGTTATGTCAATGTTACAATTAATTACAAAATCAATGAATTTCCTAGTAGGGAAAAACAATCAAACTAAGATTATAAAAACGCCTGAAGGGGGAAAGAATTATTTTCCACCGAATAGAATATACTCAACCCCTGAAACACTGCTGCAGCGAGACTGAGGAAAACCATCAAAAACATGTCAGGATATTTTTTGAACCGGGCACTTCCCAAATGTGAGTCTAGAGCGTTACTGCTACAAGAACGTGGTCAGCGTCTTATCTTACTGATAGCAGACTAAGTAAACTAAAAAAACGTAATTAAATCTACTCTAATCGCCCTTTCGTCGCGGAGCAACAATATTCACTTCAATGAATAAAACGATCTATCATGTACTGGCAGTAAATAATATAAGGCAGGTATAACGTCCATTCTGTAGCTCGTAGGGACTGAATTTCTTGAAAAGTACGAAAGATTCAATATTGGTCTTGTGTATAGCATTAGTTTACTTATCGTTTATTAACGACACAGTCAACAGCTCATATCTGACATTCGATATTAGGCTAATTAGTAAATTAAGAACTGGAGACAGGCGTGGAAAGATTCTGCCGTGTTCTAATCTCAGGCACTATCCTGGGATTTGCCATGCGGGACTGAGGAGCTCCACGAAAATCTTCAGGAAGAAGAGCCGGTCTCCGGACACAGATTTTAGCCCGGGTACTCCTTGGTACAAAGAAGAAATACTAACACACAACACACAACCGTGACATTCGGTGTGTGTGTGTGTGTGTGTGTGTGGAACATCAAATTTTAAATGTCAGTTACGAAGTTAAAGTGTTCCGTTATTTCGTACATTAATTACCACTCATGCGACAGTTCACAAGTTACGTTTCCTACTCCTGCATACATTGTGAAGAAGTCGATTAAAGATGCTTGTACAAGATTAACATAATGTAAGCCAAAACATGGGGAAAACACGTGTGGCGTATTAAATCGGAAATTCGAATAAATCGGTGCATATGTTAGGAAATAAAAGGGCGAAAAAGGATACTTACTTTTTGGGACAGCCTGTTTATGTTATTTTCAGGATGTTGAAAGAAGGCATCACGAAGTGCTAGCGTAATAATGAAATTAATTATATACGTCAGCACTACCTTTCTTCATTAATACATAAGGCTACATGTTTCGACCCATCAGTCGGTCATCTTTAGGCCTACATAGCAGATTAAGTCATTGGTGTTGTGTGCACATTGGAATCCAAATATGTCTACAGTAATAAAACGCTTAAAGTCTGTTAAGAAATTTAAAATACTTTATGCATTTTATTAATGTAAATCTGTAGCCTTACGTAATAATAAAGAAAGGTAGTGCTGGCGTATATAATTAATTTTATTTTATTATTTTCAAGATGACTGAATTGGGTTCGGGTAAACACGGAAGCTAATGGGAAGAGGAAATACGTGGACTCTATAGGAAGGCTGCTGTGACCAATCGGAGCACTCAGCACTTCAGTCAGTCGTCCTGAAGGTGGAGGAAGTGCATTTTTCCGAAACATCGGTACGAAATTACGATCCTGCGTGTTGTAAAAATACAGCGCGACAATTTTTCCAGTGTGATAAGCAAGCAGGTTTACACATTGTTGGTTTCATTGCAGACTGTTTCAGTAGGATATCAGACAACACTTTAATATGGAACATACTTTTCAAAGCACTTCATAAGAACCGTTTCACCCCAACGAATATTGCACAATAGGCCCTCCTGGTTTCATTGTGCTAAAGTGTGTTGCCTTTTCCACGTTCCAGCAGACTACATTGGGGTGGACCCACAAGAACTACTTCGCTTAAGTGGGTGTAAAGTAGAGAACTTTTTGTTTATTGTTAGGTATGAAATTTAAAGCCGCATAAATTGAAGTCATTCTCAGACTACTGTTGCTTATTTCAGTTTAAGCGGCGTTACGCATCTTAAATAGTATTACTGGTCCTGTGCTTTCTTATTGGGCATAAAAATCCCTTTAAATAATTAAATTAAATAATAATTAATGTTTGATTAATCAAAGATTTCCGTCTTCTGGTTTATAATTTCGTGTAGTTTAAGACATCCGTGTCACAGCATGGAAGACCGTGACATTCATATTCAGCGCTGTCGTAACCCTCAGATCTCACAATTCATTGAACAATTAACAGAAGCGCTGACTATTCTGAGACTGTTTATGGTTTTCCTCGTGCCTAACCAGACAAATTCTGAGATAGTACACTGAAGCAAATCACAGCTCTATTTGCTTCATTGCCTATTTTTTCCAGTTCGTGCGCACTCGTGCTCCAGTCTAATTCGACACCACATAGTCTCCTAAGATGATGGAGAATCATTAAATAACCCACAAACCTTTACCAATTGGCCAATGATGAAAAATGTCCTGACGTTTCTTCCCTCTTTTGTTTGCTTATCACATTAGTTTGGAAACAGGTGTAGAAAATTTTGAGATTCAACCAGTAGTATTGATGAAGACACTACACTTCTGATAAATGACGCCGTGTAGATTCGTAAGGCGCCGTGTAGCAGAAGACTAGGATTTTCAAGAGGAAGAGGTTTTCACCAAAGAGTACAGATTTTTTTTGTGTCTCATATTGATGTTGACGAGGAGCAGGTACGGTTCTGTGGATATAGTAACTACGCTAAGGGCTCGATGATCAAGGAACCGTTGCTCGACGCTCGGTAGGGACTGGGAATTTTTCGTCTCCAAAGCGTCCAGTCCGGTTATGACGCTCACTCAATCTCCCATTGGTGCCGAGGGCGCTTCCTCCGTGGGCAAAGCAGCGGGGGTGTGAACCTGACAACCCATTTACATCTACTGCTAAGGTGGAAAGTGAATGGATCTAAACCTGAACTCCCTCCCCCCAAATGTCTTCATGACGTGACCTGAGTAGACTTCTACAGAAGCATGAAAAACGTCGTTAAACAGGTATGATGAAACAGGATTTTCTCCGAGTACTTTATTTTCCTCCGTCATCGTTCTACGCTCACAATCACTCATCAAATACCGATGCCATACATTCTTGGTGCCAACAGCGTGCTAAATAAACCGCGCAAAAACAACGGAATAATGTAGAATGAACTGGCATGGCTCAGGGTAGGTTGTAGTGGCAAGCTCTTGTAAACATGGTAATGAACCTTTGGGTTCCAGAGAAGACGGAGAATTTATATACAGAAGTATATACAATCGAACTCCTGTGCTGCGCTCATGAAGGTCTGTGAACAGAAATTCCCTACTATACAGTAGTTCGATTCCCCGCCGCCCCCAACAGACATTCCTAATTTTAAACAAAGTAACAATTATTCATTGAATTTCCCTGTATTCAGCTCAATAATTTAAAATTTGTTGAGCGCAAATATCAGATTTCTTCGTCTATAATATTCATGTGGTCACTCACCTAGCCGCCCGAAGAGACGGCACCACTCCCACCCCCTGGCCACGCCCCTACATATATAGTCCATATATATGTATTTTAAATATAATATATGTAATCCATGTTTTGTGTTGTGTACTGGTGGATTTGAGGGAGGGGTTTTTAGGAAATTTGATAAAGTTTAAGTTTGCTGTCAATAAGTGCTCCAGAAATGGTGGTGCAGACTCCACACACGCCACATACGAAATTTGATGGACATCCGTTCACTAATTTGGAAGACGAATAACTCATATAAATGTATGTACGAAAACTCACAAATGCAAGCCACTTTATGCAAGCCGCACTACAGAACTCGCCAACAAGTCGGTTACTTCCTGATAGGAACGAAGAACCACAACTAATGCGCCAGATTTATCATCTGTGGTAAAGTATTAAGTGCTTACCCGGAAAGTTTCTGTTAATAACGGGAGCCGATCTTCACTAGGAGGGGAATCTGTGACGTGGCATTATAGCTGTCGACGATTACAGAGGTCAGTCACCCACCTGCTGCCCAGGAATGCTCACTGCTGCTTCATGCCTCTCAGGTGTTACATCAATGAAATAACGCGGTTTCTAATCACTTGTTACCACCTTTCAGCTTCCAGTATCGGAAATACAAACCATTATTTGGATTTACGAAGGACAAGAAATTATATACAGAAGCTTCGTAACTGACACTACTCGTTTAGCACCGTAAAACTCTCAGCAAAGAATCCTCCTCGAAAACTTTATAATAATTTAGCTGACTAAGAAAACCTTATAGTTTGACTAAAAGAGAGCTTTTTATTTAAATTGAAAGGAGACCTGATGCATACGCGTAACCTTGAACGGGGGGTGGGGGCAATGACTCTCCAATATTTTTCCCGCTTAAGAACATATTTTTTTTTTTTTGCTACTGAGTTGAACTTCCTAATACTCATGGTCGATTTTGCGCCCCCCCCCCATGTTGTTGGCCATTTACGCCTATGCCCTGATGTGTTCATAAAAGCTTGTCAGGTAACCATATACATTATAGCATTGTTTAAGATACATTTTCGTTTTTATAAACACTGGAACAAGTTGGCCCAAGCGATAGCACATCTGACTTGTATTCGGGAGGAGTCCACTTCGAGTTTTGGCCGGGGCACGGACTATCTTCAGAGTTCTCGTGATTTTCCCCAGCACCATCAGACATATGTCGGGACAGCAAGATCAGGTAGGCCGCGACCGCTTTCACATCCTTCCCAATCCATTATTCATTATCCTACATGATACAGTCTGATAAGCTGGTAGCGGCGTTAAGTAATCCGCAAACAAAATATATTTCATTAATAACTAAAAATGACAAGATTGGCTGAATATGGATCAAATAAAGGAAAAACAAGAGATATTTCAACTTTTAGTTGAAACTTTTAAAGATTAAACCACTTTCGAGACTAACGATTAGATCAAATGATGATTATGATGGTGGTGATGATGATAATGATGATGATAATGATGATGATGATGATAATAATAATAATAATAATAATAATAATAATAATTTGTTCGTGTCCACGCCATGAAGAAAAATAGGGGAAACACAGACCAGTTGTAGATTCACGCATTATTAACCTCCGTAATAGATGGAGGTCAACTGTCAACTGTCAACTTCACGCTCAAGCCGCTATACACCCCGGGGAAAAAACCTCGGCGCCCAGTGAATAGGAGGCTGACTGGGACCCGGAGTCGGCCTCGACGTTTTGGAGGACAGAAAAATCCCTTGATTCTTCTTGGATTCAAACTCTGGATGGTCCAGCCCGTAGTCTCGTCACTGTACCAACTGCGATGATGATGATAATGACGATAACAATAATAATAGAAACTGTAAGTCGTGAAGTCGATTAGACTGATTCATGGTAGGATGTTTTGGCGGGATTCTTTCGATGGTGGCCACTGGTAGACTTTCCGATTTTGTATCATAGGGTTCCCCGTCCGGCTGGAAATGGTCAAGTTGCGGACTGTGCACTTGTGCTTGTCAGCAGAGTGCGAGTAAAAGGATGGTTATGGTGAACTGAACAGCGTGAGAATCAAACAGCTGGAGCCCCTTATAATACGTTGGAACAGCTGAGAGAAGATGCGAAGAACCCCAGCCACATCAGCCAATATTGAAGTCCAGGTTCCAATTGGTAATATCAGGTTGCGAATCAGCTGTCTTGCTGCCACTCAAACCTCCTCCACATAACGAGCAATCCAGAAGACGACGCAAGTAACTGGCAAAAAGCAGCAGTAACTTTCTTGCACCAGTGAAGGGCTCTTTCAGGATCTCAAGTGTGTCAACAAATACAGGGGCATGGCATGGCGTGACTGGTGATTACGGCCCAGACGCTAGTACTGGGTGCTGATTAGTCCTTAACCCGACCAGGAAGGAAACAAGCTCGGAAGCATGCCAGGGACGCGCGCGATTTCAACAACATCGAGACGTGAGCTGTCATCAAG
>Ga0123352_10012133_pt1 | contig 13611 bp, 6 predicted proteins | sample TergutLab28metaG_FD_89700 | JGI IMG/M metagenome (GOLD analysis project Ga0123352, IMG submission 89700) | Labiotermes labralis P1 segment gut microbial communities from Petit-Saut dam, French Guiana - Lab288 P1 | ecosystem: Host-associated > Arthropoda: Insects > Digestive system > Gut ...
CCGTTCCTTTGGCTCATGCAGCCAACATGAAGGAAAGTTATGAAAGCATGAAGCTACTTTTGGGAAAGATTAAGTATGACGAATTTAAGTGGAAGTTATGTGGTGATCTCAAGGTTGTGGCACTGTTACTCGGAATGCAACTCGGATACACAAAATACTGCTGTTTCCTGTGCGAATGGGACAGCCGGGACAAGAAGAATCACCATGTAAATAAACTGTGGCCTAAACGAACATCAATGACGCCAGGGGAGAAAAATGTCGTCAATCCTCCTCTTGCTCTCCGGAGAAAATTTACCTGCCCCCTTTGCACATAAAGCTGGGCCTCATGAAAAACTTTATGAAAGGTATGGATAAAGCCGGCCGTGGATTACAATATGCGAGGAATAAGTTCCCAAATGTGAGTGATGCAAAAATCAAGGATAGTACACGTATTTATATGACCTCAGATCAGGGAACTGATGCAAGGCAAACAGTTTAACGAAGACCTGAATGAGACTGAAAGAAACGCATGGTTGCCATTTAAGAGGGTTTGCAAATACTTCTTAGGAAATCAAAGAGCAGCGAACTATCAGGATGTTGTGCAGGACCTGTTGACTTCGTACAAAGCTAAGGGATGCAATATGAGTCTGAAAATCCACTTTCTGGAGTCACACTTGGATATTTTCCCAGAAAATCTCGGCGAAGTCAGTGACGAACACGGTGAAAGATTTCACCAAGATATTACGTCTATGGAAAAGATGTACCAAGGCAAGTGGACCTCAAGTATGTTGGCAGACTATTGTTGGACACTGAAGATGGATGAACCTGACAACAAATATCGGCGAAATTCATAAGCCTCTACATTTCAGAGAAAAGTTTCCGCCTGTTTCAAGAGCACGTAAAGTACTATTCTGCACATTTAAATTCCTCTATGTCTTTGAAACCCTGCCTGATAGAAAAATTCCGTATACGTATCTGAATTTAGCATTAAAAATACTGCTAAGTTCATCTATTGAAGTTCGTGGGACAAAAATTAAATTTTGTTGACCAGTGTTATGAATACAAACGTAAGCAAATGTAAGTCTATAAAGATGCTGGGTAGGCCTTCGACTGTATGTACCACCTTCACATACTAAGAGCTCCAAGCAAGACATTCTATGGCCATCGATTTCAGCCAAATCCTAAGCTGCAGCAGGTTGTACATGACAGGTGCCTTCTACGGCAAAATTATCCAATATTTAGCAACTACAGGACTGTTCAAAGAAAGAGGGTGCCTGAGTATCACTGGCTCAAGCAGACTTTCCATAATCTCCCTCGGGCGGGTGTCGAGGAATGGGAGTCAACTTGTTACCGCCATGATAACTCCTTAAATACTTAAATATTTTTGGGAAGAATACATGTCTAATTTCAATCCAATGTTGCAATAAGTATGACTATATTTTACAGTTTCATTGTTTTCATTTCGAGTAAATTCTGAAAAATGAATGGGAAATTACGTTTGCTGAGGGCTCGATGGGAGTGTTTCCTAGAGACTGCGACTTGGAGACGCTGACAACTAAAAGGAACGTAGTTAAGAGCTTGTACGTAGCTGCAGCTTATCCGCACTCAATGAGTAAGCTATAAACTTTGAAATATCGTTATTAACCCGTTATTTTGCTCATGATATCCTAAACGCCACGTAGTGTTACGACACGATTTAGACCGAAACTGGGGTGGGTCTGATTCGAATTCCCATACTCAGTTTTGGATTCAACAAATCTAAATTCAGTAGCCTACTGTACGTTTACTGAAGACCACAATAATGAAAATTCTATCACAACATAAATTTGTAACCCTCCATTTTAATTAAAATAGTGAAAATGGTCCGTTAAAATTTAACAGGGAATATTTTCTTTCGAATATTTATCTTTCGCTTCCCCCCCCCCCCTTCATTTTGTACCACTCATAGGTTTACCTCTTTCCTTTCCTTCGCCTCTAAAAGAGTGAATTACATTTAACCTTCACACAGTTTCTAACACAGAGCTGTCAACTCTGTAGTAAGTGAAAATTTAGTTTTCACTTACACGGTGTGAGAACGACATGATATGCACATAGGCAATACTCAGTCAAAAAAAATCAGGAACTCTATCCTATTGAATGCATGAAGTGTCGCTCTACATTTAGCATAACAACATGAAACTTAACAAAATTGCACACTAATAGCACCGTAACATCGTTGCAACGTGCACCACAAACATTGGAATTTCTCAAAACTAAAAAAAAATGGGAATCGGCGCTCCCGTTTCAATTGGTAAGACGAACATATTCCATAGGGCTATAACGTAGCTATTGCACTTCGCCATATATTACACAAAAATATTTTGTCTGCTGCAATTGTTACTGCGTAATTTACTGGAATTCCCGCAGCGATTGTTACTGCGTAATTTACTGGAATTCCCACGTTACACCTTCCACCAGGTGGCTGACTATCTTAACTAAGATTTATCGTGTGATTCCTCGTTCCCACTGAGCGCATGCTGGGACAGTGTGTTAAAAACATCCTTCGACAGTTTCTTCCTACATACTTTCCATTTCATCCTTCTCACATCCTAACACTGACGGTAAATAATCTGTACAGTTGATAAAGCGCGCCGTTAAAGTAAATAAGAGTGACTATACTTGTGGCCTAAACAGTTAGCGATTCACCGTGGTCACAACTAGTGTAGGCCTAGAGTTACGTAGTCACTGAGCTACAGTACATGACGCGACCTAACACCAAAATTTGTTTCAGATTCCGCTGACGGTGAAGCACGCTCTGATAGACTCCAGCACGGATCAGATGGTCACGTGTTTTAAGATCGCCGGCCATGTCGTGTAGGAAATCACCACCTCAAGTGTCAAAAAAAACCTAATAACACCAAATGTACAATCAGTTCTGCTATTACGCTTGTTTCGTTAAAGCGAATTGGCTATTACGCAACTGACCAATGGGTGAATGCTGTTTGTATAACGCAAACTGTCGCATACGCATATTGTCTGTTGGCGATACCAGCGACCGGTGTGAAGACACGAGGTTGGCTGACAAGCACATTTATTCTGACCTGACCCCATCTTTTTTAAGAGATTTTTCTGCAACGCAGGGTTTCACAAGAACACAACTATTGCATTATAGCAGAACTGATTTACTTAAAGAGAATTAAACGTTGCACACAGCTTGCAGTGCACAATTTTTGTAGTTTTCACCAGAGCACCCAGAAGTTGATTGATTCTTGCGTTGCCTTATGACGCTGTGTGAAACGCACAAATAAAGCGCATATGTTAGTTTATTATAATTGATGGATAGAGGGGAGAATGGGTGGACACATCACGACACTCTGTGATTACTGTGAATTTCGAACTGGTAGTATTTTACTCGCGGTGTGTTGTAGCATACTGCAACATCAACGGTCAGTCAGTATAGCAAGTCATCGGACCGACATTCGAAAACACGACAGCCCAAATATGAAGCAAGAATGGTAATGACTGCCTTAAATATGTATTAAAAAGTGGGTAGCCTGTATATTTCTTTCAACTCAGCTGCCAGCAAGTGATTATATTAGCCTTTTAAATCCAATGGTAACTATAAGTACAAACTGATACACTCTGAGGTAGGATCTGAATTTGTATATACGAGTATATATAAAATTTACATTAACGCCACTCTGCAATGTGTTAATACAATGAGTCACAAGTGGCCGATAAAGATAATAGCTGCCTACTAAACTGTATGATGCCGCATGCCTCTGTGTTATTTACTGTCTCATACACCTCAGTCAAATGTTTTCGCGGAAACAACCTCCACCTTAATACAAGTGGACAGGTGTGTTTTACTCAAACGTCTTCAATTGAGATGAATGATAAATGTTATCACTTGCAAAATTCACCTGTAATCAGGTGTTCAGTATAGGTATTATCACTTATCTTTGTCCAACAGTTATTTTTATGAACTCTTCACTATGTGGTTTTCCCGATGAAATTGCACAGTTCTGTAATTTTCCACACTGCCTTTTTTTTTTACTTAAGTGTATTTTGTCCACTCAGCTTTTTGTTACCCCAAATGTTCAACCCTTGCTTTCTGCAGGCAAGGATACCAACTGTAGCACAAATACAAACAAAGAGTGAAACTGAAATTTTATATCGTTAAAGTTATTTTATGCCAAGAAGAAAACGACATAAAATCTTAACTGAAGAGGCCAAATGGTGTTACATAAAGGTTAAATTGAAGTCGTCCCTATATCATGCTGTGAAGATGCACCGTAGCCTCGGCTTTAAGCGCGGGTCAGTGGTAAGTTTCCGGCTCCGGACTTTGACACTTACTTGACTGAAGTATGGGCACTTCCCAGAGCAAGTCTGTACAAAGTGTCATGTGAGTAAGGTGAAAGGAAGTAAGGAGTGCGTCAGCATCTGCAGCTTAAGGTATATGAGCCTTTCTACAATACATTAACACTTTCGTAACCCAACACGTGAAAAAAGGCGTGTAGGAAGTCAAGACTGAAAAATGAAAAATACAACTACACAATATATAAATAACTGTACGATAAAAAGACGTTAGGTTGTCTAGGAGCCCGTCATTACAGGCCTAGCCATGGCACAGATAAGAGACAGACAATATAAAGCACAAGTATTTCTGTGGCGTGGAAGTTACGAAACAGAAAAAAAATGCTATAAAGGAAAAAAGTTACATAAACTTTGTAAAACCTGAGCTGGTAATTTCAGAGACTTCACAGTCATAATCTGCTAGGATTTCTCACAACAGGCATCCGCGTCCTTGCAGAAGTCGAGTTACGGATGTATTCGCCTTCAAGGATGAGAAAGTCTGTCGGTCTATCTCATTGACAATGCAACCGTGTCTGGCACAGGATTCAACTCTGACTGGAAGAATAGCATCTTCAGATTTTCAGCGTGCATATCCGCAACACATTGTCCGTCATATATTGAACAACATGTTTCATTACTTTCGTCATAAAAATTGACCGTTTGACCCTAACCCGAGCCAGTAAGATGCAGTCCAAAAAGTGGCATTTTATTTCTCTAAAATACATTTTAGTAGTGAAACATCATATACGATTTATCACCCAAGTCGTCGAAACTATTCAACTTTTTAGACAAAAATTATGTATGAATTTCTCATCTCTGTCGTGTGTACTGTATGTTCCCCCTATCTCATACGCTGCTCATATCACGACAATAATTTGTTGTAAAAAATATAAATTATGAAGCTTCTAATTTTGTAGTTTTCTTTTCTCTCCCTAAGACAAACACCAACTTTACAACCATAAAAAAACAAAAGGCAAACTCTGTATACTTTTCAGACGCGTTCGCAAAATTCCGAAAAGTAACTATTAGTATCGTCATGTATGTCTGCCTGCCTATCCGTCTGTGCGCATGGAAAAACTCATCTCACACTGGACGAATTTTCATGAAATATGATATGTGAGTATTTCTCGAAATTCTGTCAAGAAAATTCAAGTTCTATTAAAATCTTACAGGAATAACGGGTACTTTATATGAAGACGTAAGTATATTTACGATAATATCTCGCTGAATTCCTCTTAGAATAAGAAATATTTTAAATAAATTTGTACAAAAAATCAAAACCTACATTTCATTTTCAATAACTTTTTTTTTCAAGAAATCCTGCGGTTTATGAGATAATGTGGAAAAATACGGTAGAACCGGACAGGCCACAGAATTCTGAGGTGTGTCATCCCCGTTGTGTGTTTAAACTATATGGTGAGGTAAATTCAGTCAAAAACACAACTGTAAATATATGGCTAAATGATCCCACCAAACTTAGCTTAGCAAAAGCACGTAAAATTCAGATGAGATCTCAACATCACCACACGGTTTAGGCATATTATATAAAACTCTTTTAGCAAGAAAGTTGTCAAAACCTGAAGATGGCCGCTATAGGCCAAAACATGTAGTTTTTCCATTGCTAATAAACACCATCATTTAGCCACATATTTATAGTTGTGTTTTTTACTGAATTTACCTCACCATATAGGCCACAGAAGACAATACCACGCATGCGCTTTACATGTTGGACAACTAAGACTACAGTCACACGCTCTGAATATGAAATACTTATTGCCTTTCCACGGCAACACTGGCTACTCGAAGGCGCCTCAATGTAACGTCACACGTATATTGCCCGTCTTGTTACATTTTAAACTGTAGGTTCTCACACAGAAAAAGTGAAGGTTAAACATACTGAACTGAGTGATTGCGTGATTTGAGGTTTTCAAAGCATCCCCCGCAATTAGTCGGTTCTTTTCTCCATCATGGATACAATTCTGATTCGTTGTTTTCGTTCAAAAATGTTTAAACTCCTGCGCAATTACAAATTACTCATTAGCTGTATTTATATCGCTATTGCGTCCGGGTTTCAGGAGAGAGGATATGAGAACGTGTTCATGTACAATTACTTCCCCATGCATTCACTGCTGTGCGTGCACGTGTTCTGGAAGCTACAGCAGTACACTCTAGTAGTGGCTCACAGAACCATCTCAGTTCTACAGTTAATTCATAGGTGGCGAACGCTGTAATACAGCAACATAGAAGTAATAGAAGTAAAAGGAATAACACAGATTTTCCGGAAATCTTCATCATTCCTGAATTTTTTGTTCTTGAGTGCTTACATTTCCTTATTTCACATAATTAACAGAAGAGAAGAAACCGTTACTAAAACATTAATTCGCGTTATTTATCTCACCACGACTTATCCGACGCTTCAAAATATTCATACCCACAAAACTTGCTTTTTTCAAAACAAATCAAAGCACATTAATTCTGAAAGAACTTTCTTTATTTGGTGTTTATCCAAAAAAAAATATTTAAAACTTTATACATATCAATCAATTTACATACTTTACATGACGAGGCGTTTTTTGGCAACACTGGCCTTCTATCTGAGTCTCCTATGAAATAATGTTTACATTAGATCAATAAAAATAAAAATCAGTTTCGCTTAGCACACTTTAACCCAGCTCCTAACAACAAATCCCCATGGAACCCGTCGAGTATATTCGAATATGAATCGTGCGGACATACGGAAAGACACGACCTTCCCCCCTGTAATTCATTGTAAGCACTCCGTATGCAGAATGCACAGAAAGTAATTGCATTTCTTAAACATTCAACAATAAGGCAAGTAGAGTTTAGATCAGAAAAATGTATGAATTTTTAATTTTTTCCTCGGGACCTAATGTTTGGTTCACGGTGTACCATGATTCTTTCAGGAAATCTAACGTACACATTAACACCTTAATAACTATGACTACTAATTTCTTTATAATTTACAGATTGTCAGATCTCAGCTGGCGACGAAAAACAAGGCTTCTATGAAACTAGAAGGTTTATTATCCGCCATGGAACTCTATCTTAAGCCAAGACACACACACACACATATGCACACGCGCGCCTACACACCTACGCCTAAAATATGAAATTCTGATTTATTCTGTCCCCATGTGCACTCGTGCCAACACATATGCCAGGCGGCAGTCATTCCCCTGAAAGACGGTGTCGTTTTAAAGTAGCAGAGAGGTCATTTACTTAGTTCGAAACTGTAGTCTCAACCTTTTTCGTTGGAAATTTATATCTAGGTAGCGGCACCGCTTGTACTAGAGAGGCGTCTTTCAAAAATGTTCAATTTCATAGCGTGAAAATTGCGTGAAACTGCGATTTCACTGTAGCCCTTATGGACTCTAAAAATGTACAATGCATAAAACTGGATCGATGGAAGGGTACGCTGTGGAAATCACAGCCATAGATGTGAAATGTTTGATGTTCCCGTCGTAGTAGGAGCAACCTTCAAAATGCATTATTACATCCAGCAGGCTAATTTGCGCACATTATGTCACGCAGTACCACCAATACAGTTCTGGACGCTTACATTCGCGTCATCCTCGGGGTCTGTCAATGCTAATCTAGCTTACATGTGTTTAGCACACTGTTATTAGCCCTGCTTTTCCTCGTCAAAGTGTCACTGTTTGCCATGACCACTACAGCTGTAACTTAAAACGTTCTCTAAGTTTACAACTCTCCTTTCGGTTTCATTGACACTTTAATGCTATGTTATTTCAACAACACACATACAAATGGGCCGGGAAAGTTCAGTCGGTACAGCGACTCCCTACGGGCTGGACGGTGTGGGGATCGAATCCCGGTAGGGGGCGAGATCTTCCGCACCCGTCCAGACCGGCCCTGGGTCTCACCCATTCTCCTATACAATAGTTACCGGGGCATTCCCGGTGGTAAAGCGGCCGGGGCGTTACTCTTACCACCCAGCCCCATCTAGCGCCGAGGTTAAAGAGAGAGTACAGCTATACCCCTACTCCTACTCTGGGCCTTCGTGGCCTGTTCTAGGGCGAATTATACCATTACCTTTACTTTTTACTTTTTACCAACTTTTATAAAACTAGTTCAATACATCCCGCCTTTTGGACTTTGGCAACTTACAAAAAAAGTGCAGAATTTGAATTTCTTGTATACACCCCTGATATTATCCACCCACTACTAAACCCGCACTTCTTACACACTGTTACACAGAAACTGTTCACTACACTGTCTGCACACTTAATTCCCGTTGCACTATAAACGTTTCTTGCACTAGGTGTTATCCCAACAGCATGTAGTGCAACGGAAGTGACGTATAGATTTTACACATTTATAAGTAATTAACAGTTGCTAGAAGTCAAGAAATATGCTTTGTCAAACACATGAAACCTACATTAACATTAACGGACAGAAGATGTTGCGTATTTAGCCGTCGAAAGGCGTGTACCTGACATTATGTGACCTCGATAATGTGTCTAATGGCTGCTGGGCATTTCAGTAACGTCCACTGATGAAGGCCACGCGACATGAGCACGTTTCACATTAATACTTAATATTATCCTCCTGTCCACGCCTATATGACTCTTGAGGTTTCCTCGTCTCTTCCATGCGTGCAGAATGTTCTGGCCATCTCACCCTTAACTGTCGTACTAATATTTGCTCCAGTTATTAAGTGAATAAGGCTGCATTTTCTCTCCGTTTCCCAGTACCTTGCCATTGTAACCGTGCCTCTGGAAATGATCAATAGTTAGTGGCGAGACTTGGTCACGTCAACCATTTCTATTCTGTCTTCGCGATCCGCTCAGCTGCGCCCTGCACGCTCTAACACTTCCCCATTCTTATTAACCAGCATATAGTCCATTGATATTTCAAGTGTAAACTATTAAGAACTACTACTTCACAAATTTGTTTTTGGCGCGACAGCCCCCAGTAGGCCAAAGCCTCCTCAATCACGAGGTTTCTATATCACATACGACGCACCACAGTCGGTATTCGCACCTAATTCACAAATAAAGAAAGGTAAAGTGATCCCGTTACAGGCCCGGTGTCGGCCAGAGGGTGGGTAGAGGGTTAGCTCAACTCTTCCATGACCGCGGCACTAGAAGGGGGTGAGTGGTCACCAGCACGCCCCGGCCGCACTTTACCCCCGGGAAAGACACGGTACCCATTTTACAGAAGGCTGGGTGAGCCCCAGGGTCGGTCTGGACGGGCGGAAAATCTCGTCCCCACCGGCATTTGATCCCGGACCGTCCAGTCTGTAGTCAGTCGCTATACCGACCGAGTTGTTGATTGATTTGGCGCTCAGATACAAAATTAAAAATGAAACACAAACTTTATAAATTCCTCTAATGGCTATAACTAAGTGGTAGAGAGCGTTAAACATAAATGTTTATTCAACAAGTCATTTTGCTGTCAAACGTACAGCAGCTACATATTTCGGCTTGAATCTCATTAATCTATCGTCAAGCTGCAGTAACAATTATGTTCAGAGGAAAAGCATATAGTGCTATATATGTTAATGTTGAAATAATAATGGAGAACTCAAAATTTCCTAACATCAAAGACTGTCATCTGCACCTGCTCACAGATTATTACAATTAAAACAACTATTATAATTCTATATTACAATGGCGTTGTTCAGGGTAGCTTAATATATAACTGCTTAAAATTTCCAAGCAATCAACATATTGTCTCCTCGCATGGGGACCGATTAAATAGACTGAATTCAATAGCCGCCTTTTATTCGGGAATAAATACTGTTTGTAGTGAAGCACGCCTAGGCCTATGATTTTTTCGGCTGCCTAATATAAGAACGAAACTGCTAGTTACAGGTAGCGTTTCTTATTAGTAGATTATAAGAATCCCGGCGACCACCAATACCTATTATGGCGACATTACCACCAGTTCCCTTCTACATGCATTTCCTGGTCTTCTTGTGTATATTGTTATGAAGAATTCCAAAAGAGCTCCAAACGGGCGGGAACTTATAGCACAGTTTTTTTTCTTCTTAATACATTCTTTAACAGTATACTGACTATTCGAAATAAGCAAATCCCGTTCCCAGTCACAGTCTCTTCATAACACCCTCGCATTTACCAAATATTATCCAGTAAATAACGACTTTTCTCAAAATGCAGGTTATCAAACACGGAAATCCGTTTTCGAAAATCACTGTAGCCTGGTGGTTGGACCGTCTAGACGCCGCATCCATAATACGCAATAATGACTGCTTTATAATGTATGACTTATTTTGATAATCACTGCCATACGATGCAAGTATCCAGCGCTATGATAATAATACGCAAATGAATTTATGCATATAAATCAATTTAATTTATATCAATAAGGAAGCATCACATTACCTTTCAGCCTTAACTTCCTATTTCTCTAAATTCATACAGATCCTTGTATACAATTTTAAACACTTTTCAATAAACACAGGTGTCGGAAAGTTTCGTGTAGGTGTCCCTTCAAGGAAATATATCAAATGCAAGCACAACAGAGACGCTGTTACCATTTCTCTTGCTTCCTCTCCGCCACCAATGAACAAATATCCATTAAATTTCTTATTATTTACTTATATTGTAACGTGATAGGCACCTTTCATTCCAGTCCGTATTGGTCCTGTATAACACAAATCCTACTTCACCTGACGCTCAAATCAGATTTAACTGCCTTAAAAAACTTATCTTAAAAAACTTAAATATACTTAATTTTTATGTTTTTGTAATAAATATGGTAACTCTAATGTCCGAACTGGGTAGTTAAAGCAGAATCATCACCCAATTTGAGTTGCATCCCTACAGAAATGAAGTGAGAATAAATCACAAAATTCGCTGCGGCGCTGGTGACGAACTCTGGGGGGAAATGAATTTCAAGCGAACCTCGGAAGGAAGATTGCAAGGCTCAGCCGAATATAATTTCGTTACCTTGGTAACGGAAGCTTGGTACCACATCAACTACTTCCACAGCATGGTCAACCCATGAACTACAATACAGTCACTGCTAGACTTACACATTTGCCGATAGAACTTGTTCTGTTCGTACAGTAGGAGCGTAGGGCCAAATGGGATTTCAGAACTACTCAACACCAAACAAATTAAAACAGACATCTCTTCTGTCAGTATTCTTGAGATAATTAATTCCAGTTTCGTCCGGCTGGAATAAGAACTCCACTAAGGTCATACAAAATTTTTAACTCCATGAAAAAACAGGATGTTTCAGATTTCTGTTCAACTTACATCCACACAAATTTACCACACACAGCCCATCCTCTGCATTTATGATAAAATCCAAAAGTCAGTAATTCTCCTGCTGGTACGTGTACAAACTACTTGGTTAAATAACATATGCCATGATTTCAGCCTTCTCTGTATCTCTCACAGCAGTCTATAATGATAGAGTATTAGGCTACTGCTGAAAAGTTCTTAGAACATTCACTGGAAAGTCTAACTTTATAGCCACAGTTTCGGTAGATAATCCATTCGCTGGTCCACTATAACCCCTCGTGGATATTCTGCAACCACGATGTCTATGAATGTGCATGCTGTGTAATATTTACATCATCTGACACTTTCTGGTTCCGTTCTTAACTTTTCTAAGTGGTACATATCCGTGAAAATATCTCAGGGTACTTTGTCGAAGTTGGTGCTTAATCCTTTCAAACTTATGACAAGAATGCTCTTTTCTCAAGCTAATTCCACGAAGTACAATAAGTAACAAAACACTATAAGCTAAATAAATCAGTGCAGCTGAGTATATTTTTTTAAGCTCGCCGTCCCTCCGTCATTCAATATATTGCCGGAAGTTCAATCTATGAAACACAAAACTTAATTTCTGTGTTCGCAAAAGACAGAAACGCCCCATTCTTGACCATATGAATCCAGTCCACGTCCTAATGTCCTACTGCTTTAAGATCCACTTAAACACACATCAACCCATCTGTATCTAGGTTACCCAAACGCTTGATTTCCTTCTGGTTAACTCTATAATATTTCGTAAAACTGTACTTTAACACGGTTAGAAGTTGTTGGTTATAATCTAATCCCCAACCTATAGAATCATCATCCACTGGGTCTTTGAAATGCCCGCGACAAAACCCTTATACCCATGCAGAATACTCTGCTGAAGTACTTACTATTTCCTTTTCCTTCCTAAATTATTTCCATGTTAACGATAATTTTACATTAGTTTTCAATACATATTCATGAAATAAAATAAAATTTCTGAAAGTGTTTCACTCAATCCCAGTTTCTTTTCAAATAGACTCACTGTGTTCTAGCGGATTCGCTTTCAGTTTGAACTAATTTTCGGGCTAGTGAAATTAACTCAGTAAGCCTAGACGCACAACAGTCAACAGAACGTCATAGCAATAAAATACCATAAGAAAAATTGCACCTTTCTAAAAAAATCTATTACTGTAGAAAGAACAAGACCTAAGCCCAGGAAGCGACGACCACAACCTTACCGTAGAAAAAAAAGTAGGAGATTTATTCCTATTTTTAATGTAGAATAAAATTTACATAAGAAAGCTGCACACTCTTTAAGCCCCATTTTCACATGAAACTCAGATCGTCCCAGTTGAATGGCAAAAATGGCCTTCTACATCACAGACATATTTGGAGGCCATTTTGCGTTCTTAATGCAATAATATTGATTGTAAAAATACTGAGTGGTCAACAATTGCAAGAATTTCGTACCGACTTCCAAGAAAAGTGGTCAAGTACTTTCTATAATACTGGTGTCCGTAGTAAAAAAGTGGACAGAGAGCAGTTAGCAGAGCGTTACGATAAATAAATTACACATCACTGAAAAATGAAATAAAAATTAAACCTGTAACGTACTCCCACAAGTACAGTGACCAAAATTCAAAAATATGTTCCCTGGTTTTTCCAGCATATCAGTATAAATAGACCATAAATAGGTGTGTAGGCTGTGCACGTATAAAATACTGAAATCCATGTTACACATCTGACACAAACTATAAACCTACACGTGATTTCACGCTTCCGCCGCGATGTATATGAGATCATCGCTCTTCGCCGCGTGATATCCCAGAAGAACGCGACCTCATCTAGAAACCTACAGTTTTATAACCAAGCAATATTATGCTGTTTTACTGAGTTTTACAGTCCATGCTTTACGCATGCAAATACAGACCTGTCGGAAACGTGGTCGTCAGTATATCACACTTCCCCCCCCCCCCCCCCCCCCCCCCCCCCCCCCCCCCCCCCCCCCCCCCCCCCCCCCCCCCCCCCCCCCCCCCCCCCCCCC
>Ga0123352_10012135_pt1 | contig 13611 bp, 13 predicted proteins | sample TergutLab28metaG_FD_89700 | JGI IMG/M metagenome (GOLD analysis project Ga0123352, IMG submission 89700) | Labiotermes labralis P1 segment gut microbial communities from Petit-Saut dam, French Guiana - Lab288 P1 | ecosystem: Host-associated > Arthropoda: Insects > Digestive system > Gut ...
GAGGGAGAAAGGGAGAGGATAAAATATGAAAGGAGAAAGGGAAGAAAAAAGTGAAAAGGTGAAGAAAACGTGAAATGGGGGGGGGGGGGGGATATTCAGTTGGTACTAAACTGAGGTGAAGAGGGATGGAAGGAGAAGTGTTTGAGTAGTACAAGAAGCATAGAAAAGTAATCTGTGTGAAATAGCAGGTAACAAAGAAAAGGAGCAGAAGAAGAAGGTGAAGAAATTGGTAAATAGTCATGGAAGGGGAAGGGGAAAAAAATGACAGTAGAAATGGAAGTGAAATGGAAAAAAAAAGAAACAAAGAAAGCAGAAGCAAGGAACAAGGGTGAGGAAAACTGTCTGGCCCAGGAGGGAAGAATATTCTTGACTCCTGAAGATGGGACCAGTAGGTTGTCCTGCAACAACGTCGGTAAGAAGATACCACTACACGCTGCATAGTAACCCAGAAGAGCACAGTTCTCATCTACTTGGCAGCAGAAGCCTGAAACCAAGCATAGGCTGAGGGTATTTGAAAATAGGGTGCTGAGAAGGTATTTAGGCCTAAGGCAGAAGAAGTAACAGTAGAGTGGAGAAAACTATGTAATGAGGAGCTTTATGATCTGTACACTTAACCAGGTATTATTTGAGGGATCAAATCAAGAAGAATGAAGTGGGTGGGGCACATAGCACATATTGAGATAGGAGAGGTGCATGCAGAGTTTTGGTGGAGAGACCTGAGGGAAAAGATCACGTGGAAGACCTAGGCATAGATGAGAAGATATTAAAATGGATCTTAAAGAAGTGGGATGAGGAGGCATGGACTGGATTGATGTAGCTTAGGATAAGGGCATGTAGCAGGCTGTTGTGAATGAGGTAATGCACCTTTTGATTCCATAAAATATGGGGAATTTCTTGACTAGCTGAGGACCTGTTAGCTTTTCCAGAAGGACACTGCTGCATGTAGTTAGTTAGTTAGCAATAGGTTTTTATATTTTAGGAAACCATAATTTGCATGAAGGTCGGAATGGTGTGCTGGTCATGTTGGCCATGGAATATAATGTGTATGCTGTCTGTTTCTCCTCAAACTCTGGGATAATGAATTTGAATCATACTTAGGGCATATATGTTTTCATTGTTTCTTTGTTTCTCTTGTCTTGAATAGGTAGAAGCTTTGCAACAGGTTGATCCCCCATCCAGAGGCCCTACCAAATATCCGTAAATGAGGTGGAATGACTTTGTCACAATTGCCATTAGCACCATACAAGGAGAAAAAATTGCATATTCAGTGTGTAAATGTTCTCTAATTGCTCACTTCAGGAACATTTTGCATTATTTTGGCCAGGCATGGTCTTGGTCCAATAATTTTCAGACATAAATGAGAACAAAGTACAGTTTTAAATTTATAATTCTACTGATTCGTTGAGAAATAGAAGTGTCTTTGAAAGTGTAAAATCACTTTTTGAGTCATCAGTGGCACAGTTTGATTAACTGTGTAGCAAAGAGTTGCAAGTAAGATCAGATCTACACAATGTCTGTCATAATGGTAATAATCTAATTATGTATTCAGGCTGTTCCTCTCTCATTTACTTATTATATCTCAGATTCATTTATAGTTTAATAGCCTTTCTGTAAAATTAGTCTGTGCACTATATGCTGTCACTCAGTAGGACACAATATTAATTTCTGCTTTCTTTCCCCTACATACATTTCATTCTTCCTTTTTCATGGGCCATTGAAGTATTCTTTTGCATTATCCTAGAACTGTTTTTCATTAAATATACATTCTTGCTGTTCCTAGCCAAGTTAAACATTGATGAATTGGAGTTAATTTCATAGCACCAATATTTTTCACTTAAAGAGAAGCATTCTGATATAGGCAGATTTTCATTTAATCTGCATTCCATGTAAGTTGTATTTTTCTGTACATACAACAGCAGAACAGAACGGTTAACATGATATTTGTGTTAAGAAATTAGTGCATTGTATGTTTTTTCAAGGTGGATGAGCTGTTTCATTGCTACCTGGATACCATGGACTGCCCTTTGTTTCGAGATGCTGCTAACAAACCAAACCTGCAGAGCAAGCCAGCATCGCTATATACGGGAGTGAGTAGATCGAACAGTCCACTCACCACACTGACTGGACTAACACTGGCTCTTCTAGTCAACCATACTGTCAACCGTACTGAGGGAGATTGCCGCACTGAAGACTCTGATAGGGTAAAGTTGTAATTATCATTTTCAATCTCAGAATACAACCTTTGTAAGGTATAAACAGCATGGAAAAGAAGAATTATAGTAAAAATCTCATTCAGTTCAATCAACAGAAAGATTTGTAGCAGTTTAATTGTTTTCTGTCCTGCTTTGTGTTCAGAAACCCCTGACATATCTCAGCTGGAAATTATCCTGATTGATATTTCTTATTTCAGTTTTCATTTGATACAACTTACCAACTGACAGAATTATGGTGAATATGAATTGGAAAGAATTTTGAAGGAAGTGATTACGGATTGTTTTTGGGTATTGTCTATCAGATTTGCCATGGCACAGTGGTTGAGAGAGTGTGAGAAAGTACACACACACACACACATATGCACGCATGCATATTCCGTGGATCCATAAGTATGTTACAAAGGCAATAGGATGTGGAACAAGTCATGTGCTTCTGTGGTTAATATTTCCAAAGGTTTCCATGTTTGTTGAAAATCATGGAAGTCCATCAGTGCTTAAATATAGTATATTATTTCCTATATAATTTCTTTTAGTTGGATAGTTAAAGCTATGTAAAGTAGTGTGAAATAATGAAAATTGTATGGAAAGCAGTTTGACTATAAATATAAGATGTGTCATGTAATATGTTTTCTTTTGGGTAATTCCGCGGCGTCACAAAGCTAATAGCCGACGTTTCGGAACCCTCTATCAGTTCCATCTTCATAGGCACCTGCCTATGAAGATGGAACCGATAGAGGGTTCCGAAACGTCGGCTATTAGCTTTGTGACGCCGCGGAATTACCCAAAAGAAAACATATTACATACAGGACACGGCGAAAGCTTAAAATTAATGTGTGTCATGTTTACAAAAAATATCAGTACATACCATATATAATGTATTATAATACATATATATTTGTGTAGCTATGGATCCATATAACTGGAACCTGTGCAAGCCAGGGACCTGCTCTAATTCCCATACTTGTGCCTTCTGTACATAACATTGGTCTCCCTCCAACGCCACTACTCACTGGTCACATCTCCATAACTAGTCATGCTACAGTACTGAACTGTTTACGCTGCATTCGCATTGCCAGTTGTCTTTCAGTAACAGGATCATCTGTTTAAAAAAACTGCATCCACAATAATGAAAGAACTGTTATTAATAATATCATATGCAAAGGTGTGAAAGAGCGTGCACATGACGATCTGTACATCCAGTTACTGACCGTATTACCACATCTTCTTTCTATACTGGTTATGTGTAGAAGAACAGTAAAAAAAAAGTGGGAAAATCAGACAGAAGGCTTACTAGATTTGCTAGTATAAAGGAGGGATCATCAATGAAGAAAGCCAGATTTGACAGTTTTGCCAGGAATTTAATCCATATGACCATGGAGAACCTAAATGTACAGCAAAAAATTGTCCCCAAGATAAAAAATATATTCTTTGTGATTTATGAGTTTCGTGGTGAAGTGGAGAGAACCAAGGAGGCTGGCTGCTGTGGTAATGCATGTGTCTTGTATTTGGGAGGTGCTTGGTTTGTGTCTTGGCTTGTATATTGACTGTCCAAACTGGCATGTTTGTCATTTTTCTCAGTTCCTTCAGACATTTGTCAGGATGGTACTTCAAATTAGGTCATATGACACTTAATTTCACATCCTTGCTATCACATAGAAATCCTATATCAGCCTGAAGTTTAGAGTCAGCTTTTCCACTGCAGTACGACTTAAGTATTTCATACAAGATTCTGGAAGTGCCAACCTCCATCTTCCAAGAAGATCTTACACCTTGATAATACATAATGATACACAACAGTTTTCTTATCTTAGAAATACTGGCAGTTTTCCTTTGCATGTTACCTTTCATGTTTACAAAGAATGTGGATTGTTCCTGTAAACTCCGTCTTCTAGTGTCGCCCACAAATAGTAATTGCAGAGATTAAAATGTGGAGATCTAGGAGGCCACAGATGCCAATTATGCATTGTTTCTGCAAAGAAACAAAGGCTTTATGATTTGCAGACACTTGCTGCACAGCAGACTTGCAGGTCATGCAAAGGAACTTCATGAATTGCATGTGGTTTTTCAGAACTCAAATACCTGTTATTCACTCTGTTTACATTTTCACTCACCATGCCTCTTGTGAGAAAACAAAAAATAAGGTTTAGGATGAAGAAATCCAATGGCTACTGATTCTTCAAACAACCCGCATTATTAGCTTCCTGCTTGCCAGTCTATGGGAAGGAGCTGTTTTATGATAGTAACTGTATCTGGGCCTAGTTTGAAAAGCTTTTTTGCCCTGTGAGCTGATTGATGATGCTGACACCCCACTGTGAACTGCTGACACAAAGATTTTATGTGGTTTGAGGCACCAGTCTCTTCGGAGGTGTGGGTTTGAATCCCACCGCTGCCACCAATTTTGTAGTGCTTTCATACAACGATGATGGCTTCTCCTCCTTTTCCTCCTCCTCCTCCTTCGTCTCCTCCTTCTCCTCCTCTTCCTCCTCATCATCCTCCTCTTCCTTCTTATTCTTCTTCCTCTTCTTCCTCTACTTCTTCTTCTTCTTCCTCTTCCTCTTCTTCTTCCTCCTCTTCCTCTTCTTCTTCATTAGGGCCCATAGCTAACGCCACCGGATGTACCGCAGCCTTAAGGCTTGTTGTTCTATGCTACCCCCCCCCCCTTTTCAGACATTCCCACTTCCACCTCCAGGTGCCTCCATGCCTGCAACGACGCGACAGATCCTAGCAGCGAAAGGTGGAACTGTGTGGGAGAGAATGTTGTCCGGTAATTTTGCTGAAATGATGACTTCCATGCCATTTTGGGATCTTTTACATGCCGCAAATCTACGACATGGGACCAGCGGCTTTACTTCCCCTCCGAAGGAAGGCATTCTGAGGTTTTTTTCACCCTGAAAAAACCTGACGACCTCTGCCGGGTTTGAACCCACGAACTTGGGTACTTAAAGGCAGCGTGCTACCCCTAGACTACCGAAGCCACTTAGGATTATGGCTTGACTTCCATCAGGTTTTCCAGAGAAAGGTCACTAAAGTGTATGGTAGTAATTTTCGCCACCACCAGCCAATAATTTGACAAATCTATTATGGCAGAGACTCAAGGACTTGTAGAACAATCATTTGATTCATTCCCAAATTTAAATAAAAAATAAGAAAATGTGTATATTCTATTCTATTAAACTAAATATTGAATTACAGTAAACTAACAACTCATTAGCTACACAGTTAAAAGGTCAAACTTTGTTGAAAGTGTAATGTAAGTTATTTAATTAATTAACTTACCTCTCTCTATAAACCAAAACACATAAATTTGGAATAAAGCCTAAAGTGTAATTGCCAAACTGCTCAAGTTGATGTGAAGTGAATTTCTAACACAGTCAATGTGTCTTACCTTGTACCAACAGCAGACAGTAAAGCATTGTAGTGTCGTTACGACAGATCTTGGTAATAACTATACTAAATCACAATATTTCTTCAGTCTCAGATACGTGACGGCCAGTGATCAATTTGTTAACGAGTGAGGTCGTTTACCGGGTTGCACTAGGCTTTATAGAGAGGAGGTGACAAGTCGTGCATTCCAAAAGGTATAATGATCTGATCAGGTCAGTGCTGGGTTCAAGCGTAGTGAGAGAGAAATAAACTAATAGGTATTGCTGATCTCTGCAGCTGTGGTGATCGATCTCTTCCTGGATATGAAAGAAATAAAATTTTTAAGTTTCTATTTAATATAAACCCATGCATAAATTTAACATTCATTACACCCATATAGTGCCAGTTTTGCCCAATTTCTCTTCAGTTAAAACATTTTTGTATTTTATTTTTGTTCACCACTACACTCATATGAAATTTTTCCAGTATTTTATATATTCTTTTGCTTGACATAATTCATGCAGGTTACTTTTTGCAGAACTTTTGACACAGTTTTTTTCCGTGATGTATAGATTGCAAAAGCATTGCAAACTGACACTCTTTGTTCACCAGAATACATTTCTTACACACACACACACACAGTCCACAAGTTGTGTATGACTCATAAAATGTGACTGAGCACCTATGTTATGTCCAAGTGCATATGAGATAAGTCAAGTCTCAGCAGTTGCATCTTAACAAAGTGAGCTTGTGTTTTCTCACACTCAGATGTAATTAAAGATTGCTGTGTGTATACCCACAGACACCATAATTAAATAGACTAGAGGTAAATAATATATATAGTGAAATTATGTTTATATGCAGAGCTTTTTTGTAACCAGGTTACTTTATGTTGAAACTATTATTATTATTATCATCATCATTATTATTGGAACTGACCAACACTATGATTCTCATTGTTGAAATTTTGAGCGGTAATTGTTGCAATAAAGAAAATATGCTCAAGAATAGTACGCTGTCTGCATGTCAAACTTTGTGTTTGTTGCGTGTTTCATACAACAGGTATTCAAGTATATTTGGATGAACATCACTTTAAATGGTTCAAACTCCAGTGGTGCCTGCATCAGAACTACAATGAACTTCTCCAAAGCTATAAGTCCAGCTTTCTATGATATACCAAGTAAGTATTGGCCTAACTAATGCCGAATCACTTCAAAATAGTTCAAAGTTTCGGTACTACCTTATATAAGAAGTTTGAAATTACAGTTAAACCTCGATATTATGTTTTTGTGGGGACCACCTAAAAATGGTGTAAAATCCAGGAAGCATTATTCTTATGGATATTTGTCCAGGACTGTACAATATTGTGGAAAATGCAAAATGCAGGAACATAAAATTGGGGTTTTACTGTAAATGGATTTGTTCACGGTGGTTTACAATGCCGTAACCTGTGGCCATAAGTGTATCGCCTGTGAAACTGAGCCTTTGTTTTATATTTTGCATTTGCATTGGAGAAGAAAAGGCTTATTATTGCTATTGAAAGTTTCAGTATTTTTTTTTTTACAAGACTGCACTAATGAGGTAAAGTGTGTTGCAGTAGAGCAGACATTTGAGTATAAATATTCCATAGACTTTTATTATTTATTTAGCTTTCATAAGCTGTCATAGTTACAGTCCTCTTGTTAATGATCTGCTCCAAATGTAAACATTTTCAGTACAAGTATTTTGTAAGAACTACAAAAAATTCTGCAAGAGTTTTTGTTAGAACAGTTACCTTTGAATATGTCTTGACAGCACTTAAAAGAATTTCCCACTCATACGTACTTATTTTCATGTAATTATATGTTAGCCTTTTCTTTACCTCAAATCTGTCTGTTTTTGAGATGGTATTAATTCAGATGTAGTTATGTCATTGCGGTTATTTAGTTGCATTTACTACATGTTACGTAGTATTGCTTATGTACATTACCTATTTTTCTTGTAGTCAGGTACTTTAAGCCATAAACTAAAGTGAAGAACTGTATGAAATGTTGCTGTGATGATGAATACAGTGACCGTGACGTATGTCTGCGTGTGCAAGATACAGTAATTTCACACTTTGGGATTCAGAATTACTACAAAAGAGCTGTGTATAGTGGTATAGTGGAAAAACCAAAGTGTTATGATTGCAGTGACAGAAAGATGTTGTAATTTGTTCTTGCCTCTGATTATTGTACTCTCCATCTTTAACTTCTGATAAAATTATGTTACTACATAACAAGACTTGATCTGCGGTACGTATTGTGGGCTAGTTACAATTCAGTTTGTCTTATTCACATGTTTTGTACAGATACAGTTTTTTATTGTCATATGTGGCATCTTGCCTCGGTTTAAAACATAATTGAAATGGTACTGACTTGCATGAAAAATTAACACTGAGAAAGAAATTGTTCATTTGAAATTTTGAAGAGAGAGGTGTGTACTAGTAGACAAAGTAAAGACAGCAGGAAGTGGGACATCTAACATGGGAAACTTGGCACTCTGTTTAAGATCCTACATTACCATACGAATAACAGGCATGAGTGAGTCACTGCTTCATTGTTTTTTTATTATTTTGCAGAAATTTTTGTAAGAAAACCATGTAAATGAAGAAGCTTTGATGGGTACATCTTAAGAAATGCTGAAGCATTTTGCAACCAAGTATCCATGGTTTTATAAGCCATCCAGTGCGCATAAAGTTATATGATGTTGGTCACAGATAAAGATTTAATACGTTGGTTACAGCCATTCATCTGAGGATTCTCAGGAGGCACAACATAAAAACTAAAATGTTGTCAAAAAAAACCACATGTGAAAATTCTCACAACAGCCTACCAAAATAGACCTGCCTGACTGACTCCTGGTTATATCTGATCCCTTCATTAGCAGTATGATACCTGTTCCACATGTCTGAATCATTGCTGTCAGATGTTACTGAATTAGTCTCCTCTGGACAGTGATGAGTCATAGGTTAAGTAAAACTAGCACCTGCTCATGGTTAAAGTGATGCTTGTTGACAAGTATTACAGTTTTTCTTTTTATTTGGGGCATTGCTTAGCTGATAGTAACAAAAAGCTTGTATATAGAATGTGAAATATTAATAACCAAATAATGACAGCTTCATTTCTAGGCATGCTAGAAAAAATCTGCAATTACTGAGGTAGAGTCAAAACATAAAGTGATACTATTACTAATTTCTTGTAGAAGAATCAGTGACAAATGCAAATTGCATCATTTCTCAGTGTAATCACCCCTTTTTTCAAAGCATATTGTGTAGCAGTTCGCAAGCTTTTTGGTACCGTCTGCAAAGGAATTTTTCAATTGCGATCGAAGCCCTGTATGCACCACGTCCTTTGTCATCATTGGCCAGACTTTTGTCCATGCAAGGCTCCATGTAGTAGTTCAAACACATGATAATCCATTGGTGCTAGATCTCCCCACCAATAGGTGGAGAGAAAAAATTCCAGCTGCCTGATAGCTTCAGCAGTAGTTGCCACAGAATACGAACACATGTTATCATGGTGCAAACAAACCACCTTGGACAGCAAACCCATTGTGCCAGCATTTTATAAATTTCAGATGTTTTAATGCCTTCTGTCCACATAAATGGTTTCACATCTCTCTATTTACAAGGGTGAAATTCGAAAGTGGTGCCACCATCTTTAAAGACAGTTTACAAACAACATGGTATTAACTACACCTAACACTGACTCATCATGACAGAGCCTAGTTTATAGTCATTCAGAGAACCATCGGGTTTTATAGTGTGTTTATTGTGGCACCTCTACAGACAAAGTCACTTTACTTTTAAATTCACCTTCCTAGTTGCAGCATTGTGTAGACTAGGCTCCTGTTTGGTGAATGTCCTGTGTATTGTAATCAACAGCTGCAAAAAAAAAAGTCATTCCAAAATCCACATCTTCTTAATGTTATACTGTATCTACAAATGCCTGTGAAGTTCAGGAGACAGATGCATATTCTTATCATGACCATAGTGAGTAGAATATTTGGTTTTCATGACAGTTTGAATGATACTTAAGTAACATCTTTTGCTTGTAAGTGATCTGTTTGGAGACACAATATGGAGTGATGAAATGAAATATAATCATACCTCCCCCCACTTGTATCAGTAGGTAGCTGTGCACGAAATTAAATATAACACGACGTTACAATTATCTACTTGAAATGCAGGTCTTGTTTATCCTGCAGGATTGTGTGTTTGTCTGTGCTAAGAGATTTTTCTCCATATTACTTTACTAGACTATGATTGGTCATCTGGAAAGTATTCAACGTGGACTGAGTCTACATGGCGGGAATTCACAGTCAGGATGTTTCTTAGACCGTCAAGGAGTCATGAGATTCTTACCCTCTCACTTGGACTTGTGGTACTCTTGATGTCATTTCTGATTGTCTACTTAGCAAATTCGCGGTCACACATCCTGTTTGGAAATAGGTAAGTGTAAAATAATATGTGTAGTGCTGGATTTAAAACATAACATACATTGTCACAGTCAAAATAGATTTTCAGTCAACCCAGAAGGATCTGAAGAAAGTTTGTGTCCTGTAACATTATTGGAGGCTTTTAAATACACATCTAAGATGACCCCACAAAAGATGTCCAAAAAATTTAGTGCCAGATTTTCCCATATCAGAACATACACATCGCCAATTTAATCATTTTCTACCTTAGAAACCTGTGTAATTTATGACCCAATTTTTCACAATACATTTTCTCATCAAAATTTTGAACATTCTCCTCAAATTCTTTCCCATTAAATTTGTTCCATAATACAATTATAAAATTGTGCTTTCAACTCCTAAAGTTAAATCTCCAAGGTAATTACCACTCATATGCATTTTGCACAGCGTGACATTCGTAGCTTGTGATTTGTCCTGCAGGTCAGTGAGCGGACGATGCTTTTGAAGCCTGTTAGTATTACCATTTTTATGTCAATGTTATTAACTAGTAAGGGCATTGAGGTACAGAACATTGTAAATGCATTTTAACAAAACTTGAAATATGAAAGAAGGCAACATCTGACATGTGGCCACTCTGCTTGGTTTTTTAGCACAGTGAATTTGAAATGTGTAAGTGTATCATGCTGCACGTTACAAATATACAAATTTCAGTGCCAGGGGGATCATTACTGTGCAAGTGGCCAGGATTGTAACTGTGTAAAAAAATGGCACACAACATAAACTGCAATTCAATTCTAGGTTGAAGAAATGCAACAGTATACAGATATGTATTTACTGCTAAATTACTCTACATGTTTCGGACATCCATCGTGCCCATCATCAGGAGTACATAAATCTGTAGTTGCAGCCTCTGGTACAGATCATACTATCTGGGGAGCAAGCTTCTTCAAACATGACCAAATAAGGACTCCTTATTTGGTCACGTTTGAAGAAGTTTGCTTCCCAGATATTATGATCTGTACCAGAGGCTGCAACTACAGATTTATGTACTCCTGATGATGGGCACGATGGATACCCGAAACATGTATAGTAATTTAGCAGTAAATAAATATCTGCATACTTTTCCATCTTGTTGGATTTCTTCAACCTAGAATTACAATGCACGGAACTACAAATATGCAATTCAGTGTCAACTTGAAATAACAAGATGGTACTCACACTTTGTAAGTGAATAGCTGAGCCAAAAAAAGATTAAAACAGCCAAATGTGGTAAGGTATGATCAGTACTTGTGGAATGGTTGTAGGTAAAATGGGCACTTCATCTACCAGTAGTGTTTGAAAAAAATAGTTTGGACCTGTATCCAAAAAATGTATCAAAATCACTGAAGTATGTAAGACTTAAACTGCAGTTTGATGGTGAAAATGAATCGTTCAGTGCGGAATTTATTTGGAGTAGAATGCTACTAAGTGAATGTCAGTTTCAGTACAGAATTACAGAAGATTAACATGTTTTTTTTTTTTTCAGACATACTCTTGAAGACACTTTCTTAATTATTAAGCCATATTTGTTGAGTATTTCAAAAGCATCATAACCCTTTTAAATTATTAAGAATATCAGAAGAACATAAATACTGTGCATGTAAAAGTGTATAATGCTGTTACAGTATACCATTATACTTTATTTAAGGCAGGTAACGCGAATAACGTACAGTAAACTACTCAGTCTTCAGTTCGGAAAATCGTAGCATACCGGTAGGGCACGCAGAATTTTTTATGATGAAAAACGGGTGCACGTGTACAAAATGTAACACAGAACTACATAAAAAAAATATATAGTGATATAAGTCAAATTGTTCAACTGTTTTGTTTTTACAAATTGTGTTTATTATCTTTTTCCATCATGGGATGGATTTTGTTTGCATTAATCTGGTATTTTCTTTACTGTGGTATTCATCAAAGTGAAACATTACTACATAAAGATATGTTTAGTAAACTGGTGAGACCCAGAAGAAAAATCTGTTTTACAGAAATTTGATTATTATTATCATCATCATCAACTCCTTTATGCAGGGTATTTATACTTATATTCCTGTAACAAACTATGTCCCTAGGGAATACAGTGTTGCAGCTGTTCTGTTGTTACTATTCATGGTGCTTAGATCGTTAGTTTCTGTGTTGAGTCTATTGTATTTTTACGTTAGTACTTTCCAAAGTATGTTTGCAGTGCCCAATATGGCTGTTTTCTGTAGTTCCTTGACTTCATATTTCCCTGGTATGTTGCTCACATATTTTCTAAATGACTTTGAAATAGTCCCAGTCTCCCCTTTGTTTTTACATTCCACATGCGCTGTATTTCTGTTGTAAGGTCTTTATATTTTTTATTATTATTATCATCATCATCAAAATGAGATTTCCCTGTATATGGATGTCGCACTCTCTTTATAACGTACCAGATTTATCACTCTTAATTCCATTATTGTTTTCATTTCTATACACACTCCAATTTCAGATCAGTGGTTTGAAAATATCTTCACTTCCTGCTTTTGCATTTTAATCTCATGACAGAATTTGTCATTTGGTGTATAGGGAACTGATAGCATTTCTTACACATATTCATTCATTTATTCTTTAAAAATATCACTTATTAAATGATCTTATTTTATAGTTTATGGCAGTTTACATTGACAGCATTTTACTGCACTTTTGTAATACTGTAAATGTTCAAGTGATAACTTGCATTACTATTTACATTTGTAGTCCACAGGTTATGGGATGGATGACAAAGGTTTGAATTCCTGGGAGGGGCATATCCACGAAAGCTGTGGAGTCCACTTACTCTTATATCCAATAGGTATCAGGGGCTTTGCCAAGGGGTAAAGTGGATGGGCATTAAAACTGATCTTGGAATTTCTTGTAGTACTGTGGTTAGTGTGGGGACCGCGGTAGCGCAATGGTTAAGGTGCTGTGCTACAAATCGGAAGGTCACTGGTTCGATCCCAGCTGGTGTCAGTGGATTTTCATTGACATAAAATCCTTCCGATCACACTATGGCCCTGGGGTCAACTCAGCCTCTAACAGAAATGAGTACCAGGCGCTTTTCCTGGGGGTAGAGGCGGCCGGTGCGTAAGACTGACAACCTTACCACCATCCTGTGCCGTTGTCATGAAATCTAGGAACCTTAACTTCCAGGAACCCTCTGGGCCACCCCAGGCCTGTAACAGGACTGCTTTACCTTTTACTATGGTTAGTGTGTGGAATACACATCCATTCTCACATATCTTTATGGCATGATGCTCAAATAAGTGTGTAGGATGAGTATAGCTACCTGTTAGTTCAATGTTCATTCAGAAGTGCATTGTGAAAACTGTTGAAGGCAAGAGTACATTAAAAACAGAAGTTATGAGTCCTGGCCTAAGGGGAACAGAAGGGCAATATAGAAGGTAATAGAAACTAGCAAAAAGTATGTTAAACATATATGATCTTCATTTAGAAATGATTAGAAATTCAAATAATGCATATTTGCGTATGGTGAATTTAAAATGTTGTTAAAATAGCAGTGAAAAATAACTTTTCAAATGTGAATAATGTCACAATCATA
>Ga0123352_10012137_pt1 | contig 13609 bp, 9 predicted proteins | sample TergutLab28metaG_FD_89700 | JGI IMG/M metagenome (GOLD analysis project Ga0123352, IMG submission 89700) | Labiotermes labralis P1 segment gut microbial communities from Petit-Saut dam, French Guiana - Lab288 P1 | ecosystem: Host-associated > Arthropoda: Insects > Digestive system > Gut ...
TAATAATAATAATAATAATGTCTAACCACGGGAGTTATTATTATCATCACAATTATAATTTGATATTTTTCATTCCTTGAACGTCTAATATAGGTCTTATTTATTAAAATCCAGAATGTTAATCAATAAGTGTAGTGTTAATCAGTTGATTACTGGTGACTCTATATCATCATTATAGCTTGTTACATGACATCTGTTGTTGTCAAACACTCTAATGAAGAAACTGAATTGAATTAACGTTGTTGTGAAAGGTAGAAAAGATTAACGCGTCCCTGTGCACTGCATGAAGGCGTATAGGTGGAGCAGCAGTACAACTCCACTCACTCGTAACCTCGACACTAAACGAAAGTGAGCGGTGAATTCAAACGTCGACCGCTTTGCCCTGGTGAAAGAACTCGCGTTACCTCCAGAGTAGGGGGCTGGGTGGGCCCAAGAGATGGTCTGGACATTTTAGAGAAGAGAGAAAGCGCTTGCCCTTGCCGGGACTCGAACCCCGGATCGTTCAGCCTGTCACTGCACCGGCTACTTTATCTTTGGTCCGCGCTGTTCTTGTTTTTATTGTAATAGTGTCTATTATTATTAAAATTACATAAATTGTACCATTTACGTCATATTACCACGAGCCCACCAGCAAAGCAAAATATTCGTACAGGGTGGGGCAAAATATCCTCCTACATTCAGAAGGGCATTGTGAAGGAAGGGAAGGCCATAGAAGGGTGAGGTTGGGCTCGAAATGTGCAGGTTGTTGGGAAGTTCCCGTTACAATACTCCGCAGTCGTAAAGGTGGTGTGGTCCAACGAGCAGCGCGCATTTGCCGTCGACACCTACTTTTCGCAAAGTCACTCTATCGTAGCGGAGCAGCGTGCGTTCCGTACTCGCTACCAAATCCCCCCTCGGGACCGAGTACCGGACCGAAAATCCATTCTGTTGTAGGTTGAGATCAGGGAAACGGGAAGTGTGTCTGAAAAAAAGATGAGGACGACCACGGACCTCTCGAACACCAGAGAACATCGCGGCTGTCAGACGGTCCGTTTTGCAGTCTCCCAGGCGCTCTGCACGTAAACACCACGCAAAAAACGGCCATCACTTGCAAGATATTCTTTTTAAGACTATGTGATTTAAACGTTCCATGTTTTAGTTTCAGAATCCAAAAAAAAAAAACGTTTTGTATCTCGAATAGTTTTTTTGTTATTCACCTTAAACTTCATGGAGGTTATTTTGCCCCACCCTGCATTATCCGACTCTCGTTTCATGAATGGATTTCAGAAGTATAAAAATGAAACAAATAAAATAGAACCGATCCGGGAAACACAAATAGGTGAGAAAGAGCGCCTTTGTCATCTATGCAGCAGTCCCGAGTTCAAATAAACTAATTTACATTATAAAAAACATTGAGCACAATAATGCTACAGATTTCAAGTACAGACAGGCCCTATAGGCAGTGTGCCAAGGCCCGTTGTCATCAGAGTGGCTATGCTTTGTACAGGGATATCGTATGTGAGAACAGGCGGTGTTGGATGTGAAATGCGATAATGTTAGTGTCTGTGAAGTGTAAGAAGGAGACGGAGCTCGGCAAATACTAATCACGGTGGAAACTGTAGTTAAATATTTATTTCCTTTGAAAAAGAAAGCAAATATAAATGTAAAATCCCAGAAGAAACTACAATACCGTCTATCCACCAAACTGCTTACTTTTCAATTCGCATCGTGATTATACATAAGAAAAATTCCTTCAAAATACATAACTACTTTCCGGTGATCGTTTAAAAGAACGTTGCACAAAATATGTAGGTCCTGTTGCCTTCGTCATGTCTTTCTTTTGTCTATCCGTATGTTACAGGGTTCACACTGCTTGGCACATTTCAATCAAACTCCTTGTGACATGCATATGCCCGATGCGCAACTGTAACGAGCCGATCTGACCCTGACTTCGAACGGCATTTACGGAATACATTACGGTCTTCAAGACGGACGTATCAGATTCCGGTTATCGAGAAGTACTGTGATCGTTCTCGTCGACATCTCGTCTAGCCAGGTTCTCGGACCCAGCCGGACCCATGTTGGATTCGGATGTTTTGAAAGATAGAGGTGTAACTATTTTTGGACATGTTGCTATGCTGCGTGTTACATCCGCTACTCTCCTAGCGACATGTGCCCCTTTAGCAGGTCGGGACTGTGCTCGGCGGGCCTCTTTCCCACTTATTTCCTCTACTTGCAGGGCCGCAAATTTGAGTTCCGAAATACACCTTACGACATGGCAAGAGTTCGTTGAATACTGTGAATACTTGTCTAGAGCAGTGTCTATAAAGCTAACTGAATCAAAACATCGTTACAGCAGAGCAAATATGGCTGTTGTCGCTGTCGCTGACACAGTCTACATTCCAAATGATATATAAGTAAAATAACAAACTAAAGACTACAATGGTATGGCCACGTCAAAAGGATGCAAGAGGAGAGAATACCAAAATTAATTATGGATTTGATACCACGGGAGAGAAGGAAAAGAGGACGTCCAAGAAAAACTTGGATGGAAGGAGTACAAGCAGCCGTGACAACAAGAAATTTAGAACCAGATCAATGGAGAAACAGAGCGGAATGGCGTTTGGTTTCCGGAAGAGGACGACAGCTGTTAAAAAAACCGGATAGACACATCGACAGATAAAGTAACAAAGTAATTAATTTAGGTGATGTGCAGGTAGTAAAAGAGTCCAATCCGAAATTATTTTAAAACAAATGTATTTACAAGAATTTCTACATTCAGTATCATTTCCATTATATTTGAACGACCAACTACATATATATGCGTATGTCCCTAAATATCAACAAACCTGAAAGGATAATGTATTCAGTAAAGCTAACCACATATTCTCTGAAAATTTCCCGCACATCGTTCAGCCGCCTAGGCTAATGATTCTGAAGAACGCGGCTCACAACAAGACGAAAGTTCGTATATGATCATACTGTAGGTACCTCTAAGACAAATGCTGTGTGTCTTACAGAATAGTTGCATACAACGCACTCCCTTCGAGAATAATTACTAAAAAAAACAAAAATATTTATTTTGTGTGCGGCAGTGAAGAAAGCCTTGTTCAACCTTCTGCTATCACACGGCCATGCAGCTCATATCCATTCGATTCACAAAACATCACGACAGCTAGACAGCTGAAAGACACCACGCATAAAAAGCATTTTAATAGCCTCGCAAGAGTGGATTTATCCTGTCTTCTTATTAATATAAACATAAAGAGATTAGAACCATATATTCAGAATATCGGCTAGCAGCATTACGGTATATGAAGATACAGGAACCGAAGGCGATTGTGTGTTCGATATTGTCAGACAGAGGCAAGTAAAAACTCCGCTGAGCCTTGTAACCTAGCCAACTGCTTCAAAACACTGGCAAAAACTACCCGAATTTGGAGCTACGCATTTTAATTAAAGGCACTTCCGTCGAAACTTTAAGTCTAACTAAATCCTTGTTAGGCACCATGGTATAGTTACAACACACTAATAATGAGAACAGGCATTGGAAATAATTTTGAGCCACTATGGTCCATTTCCGACTTCCAAAACTTTATTTCTTTAAATATAAAATTATCTTCCAAACACCGTCTCTATCTTCCAAATGAACGTTTTTCCAATATAAAATATCGATCACTCAGATGCACTGATTTATAAGTGGCACTGGAAATCTCAGCATAAATGCGTCTTCTCAATTTCAGAACAAACGTATCGTTCGTGTGTTACGTGCATTACACTGGGTGTAGGGGGCCACCAACAGCATCGAACTGTCGTGATTGATACGGCATTCCATTGAACTGAACTGCTTCTTTTTGCATACATTCCAACAGCCCAACAAAAAGGCAAGATTCTGACACACGTAACTTCCATTATGTGTGGAAAACTGAATACAGTCCGACAGCATTTGTGTAAGTCCACTTGCCTTCAATGTACGGGTCATTATTCATCTAGGCCTACGAGTGTACGCACACCTATATCTAATTAGTCCAAGAAGGGACTTTTTGTGTGTTCGTCTGTCGTTCACTTCTATAGACTACGGAAACCAAAGGAAAATTTTAGTTACTACTAACTGGCAGGTGGGCCGGGTAGCGTAGTCGGTATAGCGACTGGCTACGGGCTGGAAGGTCCGGGGACCGAATGCCGGTGGGGGCGAGATTTTCCGCACCTGTCCAGACCGGCCCTGGGGCCCACCCAGCCTCCTGTACAACGTGTACCAGGTCTTTCCCGGGTGTAAAGAGCGGCCGAGGCGTGACGCTGACCTCTCACCCCTTCTAGTGTCGTGGTCAAGAAAGGGTAGAGCTATACCTCTACTCCCCGTATGGGACTACGGCCTGTTCAGAGCCTCAGTGCCTGTAAAAGGGAGCAATTTACCTTTTTTTTTAGTAATTGACAGCCATACATGGCACCGGGACATGTAACATTGGGTATCAGAGTATCGACCGCTGTCATAAATTTATCTCGAGATAAGAAAACGAAGCTTATTAAACCCCTCAGTCTGTTTTCCCAGGACTTTAAGTTTAAAGGTTGCATTTTAGTGAAATCATGACACCACGTAGCATTCACGTGCTAAAATGAATAGAGGGGGATCAACAGTAAGGTCATCTGTGACAAGGGCAACTACAGATAGAGTGAGATTGTAAAGCTTAATGTCAAAGAACTTAAATCCTTACAGCTGTTCAGTTGCAGCTCATACGTGACATAAGTCAACATTTGTAGAATACAATTCTTCTGCGGTTCCAGGACTGTACAAGTGAAAGTTTTTTTTTTTTAAAAAAAAAGACAGCACTTAAAATAATTGAAATCGATTTTGTATAAGTTTTTAGCCCGATATGCAGCTGTCTGGTGCAGGTAGGTTGCCGGTGAAGAAAGACGAATTGCTATTATCAGGACAAGATGCAGCCCGTGTCGTGCTGCTAGCTTGATTGATTCAGATTTAAAGCTTCAAATACTCTCTGTGGTACAGTTACGACACGTCTCAGAATACGGAACAAACCCTAAGATTAAAACTAAATCCTTGAACATAGCTATATCTGACAGTATACCAATTTCATATGGCCGGATTTTTCAATAAAATTGATGTTCTAGGCTTTTATTTCACGTACTGAAAAGCAGGCTCAATGTGTCACGCAAAGGAAGCATACTGTGCCTGATAGCATCGTCAAATATTTGTCGCACACATCGCTCTACATATTGCTGCCGGTAACCCTAAGCAAATCACAGCAAGTGGCAATGATGCGGCGTTCACTACATAATTAGAAACTTCGTAAGCGTTTATTATATTTGGCGCAATTGCTCCCAGTGGACCGGGTCCTCCTCAATCCCGAGGTTTCTAGATCACGCACAAAGACGCACCACAGTAGGTAGGACTGCTCTAGACGAGTGGTCAGCTCGTCGCAGAGACCTCTACCTGACAACACACAATAACCACAAGAGACAGACATCCATGCACCCGGTGGGATTCGAACCCGCAGTCTCAGCAGGCGAGCGGCCGTAGAACTACGCCTTAGACTACGGCCATTGGGACCGGTTCGCAAGTAATAACCTCACGAAATATCACTACGGCTATCAAACCAGGAAATACGACAGGACAGAATACGTAGAACAAATTGAGAAGACGAACAAGACAGGCTGATACATAGAAGGAAGCACTGTGGCACTTTCCCGTCATATTTACACCTCCCCAGCAATCTAATAGCCTGAAAATTTTTCACTTGAAGTGAGCGTTTCTATGGCGATTTAGTGTCACTCGCAACAATAAAAAGTTTTTAGGTCCTTAACTAAAATGCCCGATATTTTCCCCCGATTTTAACTGCTCTGCAATTCCTCGACATATTTCCATAAAAGCCCCCTAAAACAAAATTCCACGGAAATACGATCAGTGAAAGCCAAGCTGACACATGCGGTAAGGTGGACAGACGGACAGACAGATAAAATGACGGACTGACTAAGAGCCTGATATCATTTCAGCCTAAAACAGGTCTTCTGTGACGAATGAATGTCGCCGGCAACAATGAAACGTATTTAGATCTTCATGTAAACTGTCCGATATTTTTGTCCCATTTTAACCGTTCCCAGTATCAGTTTTCACCTAAACCGTCCAACGGCATCCGTGCTGATACATGCATAAAGACGGACGGAAGGACAGACAGACGGGTGGAAGGACATGACGAAGCTAATAGGCGCATTTTGCGACTATGCGAACGCGACTAAAAATACCTAAGACTAGAAGCTATTACAACAGAAATTTTCACCAGATAAAGAACTGACAACTTCCAAAGTAAAACCCAGCTTCGAGGTAGTTATAATTACTTTCATGGAATCAGTCGGTGGTTGAGTCGTTGGCTGGCTGGTTAATTAATTAATCAGTTAGCCAATAACACACTTTCGTGACTACCTGACTGTACAGGAACAGTGTGGACGGAAGGCATTAAATGGGTCATAAAATGACTTTGGGTGACAGCCGATTAGCAGTGGAGTGACTAACAGTCTACAGGGTACGTGTGAATATGCAACTATGACGCAGCAGAGTAGGGTTACATAACTTACAAATTATCATTTTGGTATATTAACGCAACAAAACCCAACTGTCACGTACGCTGTCTCAGATATGCAGGCCTATTATCGAAGTAAATTCTTTCATCTCCTCTACCTATAAAACCACACGGCCCAATCTGTGACCAAAACCCTCCGTGACCAAAAACTTTCAACGGCCTCGAAAAATTACTTTTAAGCTATTTTATTGCACTTTTCCCTAATAGGGAAGTAATTTAACTCACTGGTTATCGGAAACGACTGACAGCAATCTTAGGCAGTTTCGTTTATGAATATTTGTGCGTCCTGTTGAGTCTATTCAATACGACTATAAGTATCAGTCTATTCAATATCACTATAAGTATCAGTCTATTCAATATCACTATAAGTATCAGTCACAATATATCACAATATATGAGCGTCCTGTTAAATTTGCAATAATAAGGACGCAGTCGTCGACATGAAAATTTTATTTTAGCAAACGCAACAGAAAGACATTTTGTGGCTGCACAAAACAGCTATCATGAGGCCGTACGTATGAGAAAACGTAGAAATAAAATTATAGAGCTGTAGCCATATATATAATTATAAAACCATCAATACAACTGATATTGTTTTTGCCATAGATGAACTACCATTACTCAACAAAGGCTTAGAATACAATTTATATTATAAATACATAAACTGAATTAGAACCCTAGCCCTAGAGGCTGAAATAGCAATCAGTCCACTGCCCACGATAGAACAGGACCACATGTGATACCAAATCGCGAATAACATACAACGACTTTTCAAACAACACCATGTACAAAAACAATTCGCACAATATGGCCTACGATACAAAGGAAAAGAATATTTTAAATCAAATAAAAGAAAACTCAGACATAATGATGAATGTTAACAAAAGCTGGGAAAAGCAACTCGCATGTAATTTGTCAAGAATAATATCATAAAAATTATAGATTTCAACAATAACAATAATTTTGCTGCTACAAAAGGAGATCCTACCAACACTTTCCTAAAAGAACTAAGAAGAAATATCAATGATAGTCAATCGATAATACATGAAGACATAAAATGGAAATACATTAATCTGAACCCACTCTACCTACGATAATAGTTTTGATAAAAAAAAATCATAAGACTAACACCCGTATTAGACCCATAGTTAATTAGACTAACGCCCAAGCGTACAAACTTGCCAAAATCATTGCCAATAATTTAGAATCATATATACCACTTCCCCATATTTTAATTCAAAGAGTACGACACATGTAGGGGGATCGCGGTGGCAAAGTGGTTAAGGTGCTGTGTTACAAATCGAAAGGTCGCTGGCTCGATCCCAGCTGGTGTCATTGGAATTTTTCATTGACATAAAATCCTTCCGATCTCACTATGACCCTAGGGTCGACTCAGCCTCTAACAGAAATGAGTACCAGGAGCACTTCCTGGGGTTAAAGGCGGCCGGTGCGTAAGGCTGACAACCTACCACCACCCTGTGCTGTTGTCATTAAATCTGGGAACCTTAACTTCCTGGAACTCTCTAGGCCACTCCAGGTCTGTAACGGGACTGCTTTACTTTACGACACAAGTAATGATCTCCTCGAAATTCCATACCATAAAGACCTAAAGTTTGTTTCCTTTGATATTATCAACATGTATTCGAAAGTTCCTGTAAAATAATTAATAGAAATTATCAAATGAATGTGTAATCACAATGGGCTTATAGAAGAATTAAATCAAGAAATTATAAAGTACTGTAAAATTCTAACACAACAGAATTATTTTCAATACAAAGATTTATAATACTTTCAGGAAGAAGGCCTAAACATGGGCGCACCAGAGTCATCGATTTTTTTAATTTACTTAAAATATCTTGAAAAGGCTTTTTAATATATTAATGAAATATCATATAGTTTCATATTTAAGATATGTCAATGATATTCTCGTGGTTTATCATGATAGCACAACTAGTACCCACGAAGTCTCAATTACAGCCAACAGTTTGACGCCTTGAATGCAATTTGTCATTCAGGAAGAGCCAGAAATTAATTTTTTCAGATATCGCCATTAAAAATACGAAAAGGTACAAGGTATAAGGTACAAGGAGCATTTTCTGGATTTTTAAATATTCAAACGGGAAATCAAAATTTGCACAACACTCATTGAAGAATAAACACTCAATTCGTCCTATGGAAGAAATTATGTAAATCCTCCGGGTGACTAAAAGGGGTGGATTGATGAATATCTTGGGAAGGATTTTACATTTATAACGAAAAGATTTTAGACAATCGAATTAATGATAAGTGCACCAAGGTCAGCAATTGTGATTGAAGTACTACGTGGTTATCCTACGTTCCCTCATTAAAACTCTGCGAAAAGACAAAAGACAGGCCACGACCGTTTCCTTACACATCCTTTCCAATTCACTATCACCGTCTCCCTTAACCTTGTATTATGGTTAATAAGGTGCCAATGTCAAAATAAACTAGATCAAATATTAAAATACTAGAATGTGAGGGGAAGTGGATTGCGTACCGTGACAACTCTTGTTTAATTTGTGAGCACATGCACATGCACAAGCCGTGTAATAAAAAACCCAATGGTTTTTCGTTCTGCGTTACAAATCTGGTGCAGCTGGAAGAGTTTGGTTAGGTACTAAGTTAGTCCGAAATAAGAAAAAAAGACGTTATTTAGTGCCTCAATCTAATTCTCCCAATTATGTAAAATTACATATCAATAAATATATGTAAATTAAAATTGTCAATTATTATTTCATACACATTGTCCCGAAACACCGACATTCATGTCAATCATGTTCCACTTCAAAAGTCTGTCTACCTTTGTCATTTTTTTAACATGAATATCAACATACAAAGAAACCTTTAAAAACGAATAAATGCAAGACAATTAACGCAAAGAAACAAACTCTAACAAGTAACTTCCAAAATAGAATCCCTCGAATAAAATCCAGTCTAAAGAATATCTAATCCGCTTTGTCTATCCAAGCAACTAAACACCATCACACTGCAGCCAATCATTTTTAGTATAGTTGTTTCTTAGGATTGCTGGCGTCAGTTATGGACGGTTCGTGGCATGCATTGTAGGTTAATCTGTCAAGTACAATCGAGACCGTTGGCGATAGGAAGGAGGGGAGAGATTTAAATGGGAAAACGTTAGGAGCTGATAATGGACGCTAGCAGTTCAGTAAGGAAGTCAGTCGCGTACTAGTGTGGTGTAGGTAGGAGTATAGAAAAATGACTGTGTCAGTTTCCTAGAAATGATCTAGTTATTTTGCATCAAGAAAAATTGAGTAAACAAAAAAACAAATAAAAAAATAAATAAATAAAACTATATGTAATTCGGTGAACTACACCTGTTTCCCGAAAGAGGATCACCTACCAGGCTGAGCGCGTCGAGACAACAAAGTGTAGAACATTTCCCAGCACTTTCATAAGCAGCCAACAACAGGCACCAGTATGGCCATTCCCGAAACAAAAATAGAACAAAATCCAAACAACTCGACGTAAAAGTATAGAAGACTTCAAATATTCGCCTTAAACGAATAAGGCTATGCTAGGCCGCAACATAGCAAAAAGCACAAACTGAGCTAGATTGGTGTAATCAAAAGGTACGTTCCCTGTAAAATATCTGGATGGAAACCAGGAATGGAACTGATGAGGGTCGAAATTGCAAGACTGGAGTAGACTTTGGTACTCCACCCAAGAATCCGTCTAGACTCAGCGACGCCTTGCTTCAATATCCTTGCCCATTAAAGACAGACTCACTTAATTTGCGATGAACTCCAAACTGTGGGACAAAAAAGTGGCTCTACGAAGCTGAAAAGAGCTTCTGACAAACACGAATTAAAGACAGATTTTAAAATGGAAGAGACGTAAGGATCTTCTATAGACAGATGATAAAAATTAGTAGGTGGAGAAATTGTAGATTATACATTGCTTCTCTAACAGTTCGTGACAAGATTGTTCCATTACATTATACGTTACGTTGATCCACTGCTTGCAATATCGTACATTTGATATACACGGCATTCGTGGAGTTGGCTTTGCTCCCCTTTTCAGGTAAATGGCGTATTAGCTGGCCGACTAAATCAGTAATTAAAAACGTCCTCAGTTCGATCCAAACCGTCATCATTAACATAAAAAATTAAGTAATAACAAATCGGCCAGTATAATGTGAACCATCAAATTGGTTGTACGTTCTACCCAAATGTAGATTATATGAAATGTCAAACATCATTTTCACACTAACGTCAATCTAAGTCGAAGAATTTCATGTAAAGAGTGGTACAAAATAGTTAACAATAAAACTGTACGTAAGTGTTCATGAGAGATTTATTACTTCTATTACGATTATGCCATTATTATAAAAATTATAACGTCAATAACCCGAAAAGTTACAGGGATATTTTCAGTTTTTAAGTTTCAATGTTTTTGTTAAAATACCTTTGTTAATGGGTTAATATAATAGGTTCTAATTTTGAGATAATCAGCAATCCAGTGCTTGTTGGGATTTAATATGCTAGCCAACTAAAGTTTCATAATAATACCAACTCCACTCGTGAAGACATTCCCGATTGTATGTCACAAACTTGCACATGAAATTTGAAGAAAATATAAAATTACCTTCCTGAAATGATTTCTCTAAAACTAAAACAATAATTGGAATTTTCAATAATAAGGGAATTCAAAACTTTTGACATGCAAGAAGCAAAATTAAAGACAGCAGTAAATCCTAACCATTTTCAAATTCAAGAATGCATAAAACCGTTCTCCTTGTCTACATCTCTCCATTACTCCCACTAATGAAAGATCAAGCCTGATATTTGCATATAGATCACTGACAGCAATAGCAATAGCTTAATCTTGCACAGAAGCTGGGTATGTTTACCTTCCAAGCGCATCACTCAGTTATTTAACTCAGCTCGCCAAATATTTAAATTGAGCTGATAGATAGGCAGGTCAGGCTCAGTAACTCTTACCAGACTAATACCATTCCATTACTTCCCCTGACATCGCGACGATGAATGGGTCTTCAGAGGGATACGTTTATATGTTCAGAGATTAAGAATATTATCCCATTTGTCTGGGAGGATGTGGAGAAATACGCATTGAATAACCTGATGGAAACCTCTGTCCAGCGACATTCCACAGTTTTGGCATCATTTGTCCTTCTGTTTCTGCAGTACTTGCCCGCAATTGACTTTGCTGCTGTTGACAATTACTTTTATAAACAGGTTGGGCTGAAATAAATTAATTGTTATTGAAAAGCAGTTTGGTGTAGAGGTTACGCTCCATACTTATATAGGTGGTGCACTTTCCGAATCTCAGCCTGGTAAGCAGCTAGCCCTGTGTTTCCCAAACTTTTTGTTCACGGACACCTTTTGGCTTCGAAAAATAATCATGGATCCTCAAATTCTCGCTCACGTAGATATATAGTGTCCGGATGTTAGGCATCCAAAAATAAAGATGTATATCTGAGAACCGATTTTAGATAGCTCTGAATACAGATCAGTAGCATACGTAAACAATGCTTTGCATAATTTGACCTTAATTAACCTGCCTGTTGCTCGCTTCGTGGGTACAGGAGGTTTCTTAATTAGATTTCTAAAGGTCATATGAAATAAACATATCGCCAAGGAAGTTCAGCGATTATTTAAAAAAATCATTATTCCATTAATTAAAAATCTAAGAAAACTTCAAATTAGCCACCATAGAAATGTACCCACGGATCCCCTGGGAATTGCTCCCTGATGCTTTGGGATCCGCGGAGCACATCTTTGGAACTAATGAGCTAACCTGTTTTACTTTGTTTTTCTTAGTTTCTGCAGGGAAATGACGAGACAGCACCTCGATCGGACAACTCCTGCTTCTGCCTAAGACCTTTCCAAATCGTCATTCACAAATTATCCTATCGTTGAAGCATCGCATTTTGAGATATTGAGAGGGTAATGAAATAAACAATAAAACATTATTGTTACTAGCATTATTATTAGTATTGGTATTACTCAATACGCGAGGAAATAAATCAACGTAGTATCGGATGATCACTGACGTATGCAACCACATAAGGATCCTATTTATTCGTATCATAATGTACAAAATTATAATTTGAAATAATTTTGTCGTGAACGGACTGAGAACAATGTCACTCAAGTTAATAAATCGGCAACTGAAATAGATAATTGATAGACATCCTACGTCAGCATTATTTACATTAAATATCACGTGATCAGTCTCACTCTGAAGTCATTGATGAATTTTTTGGCTAGATTAGAACATTTATGTAAAATACTAAAATACTGATGGATCTTTTATGTTCAAATATGGAACCCTAGGGTTAACAACCGTACGGAGGGAGGCAACATTGACGCAGATCTTAAACACTGTACAAAGATGTGGTATAATTTCGTCTGGCTCTGCAAGAGGATTAATGACGATGGGCAGCTACAGGCAACTACATTCTTGATACAGGTGTACCTACAGAAATACTACCTATTGCTGCTTTTCTGCCAACATAACCGTTGCAGGAAGCTTATACTGTCGAAGTCTAACAGGGTGTATCTCAAAAAACGTCTACACTCAAGGGACAGGGATATTTTTATATTTATATTTGCTGTAACAATATCTAAACCATCGATTTTTTTTGAGATCCAGTCTCTTGGCTGGCTGTCAAAACAAACACATCTACATACACAAAAAGTGAGTCGTCGCGCCGTATGATAAAGGGGACAAGCAGTCTGGGAATAATCGTACGATGCATATGTTACAATCCTATCATCTGGGCAGACGAGAAGCCTTTGGAGACTGAAGCGAAAATACTTCGCTTCACAACGCTTTAGACCTCCGGAAGAGCAGTGTTATTTGAAGGTTTAAAGGCTTTATTCATTTTGTTACGACAAGAGCAACACTGAGATTAAGATGAGCATAGAACATTGGTTTAATAATACTGATAGAGGAAAACCGAATTATCTGCAGTTTAAGAAAGAAATTTATCTAAATTATACATAAATACTCATTTCGTATGAGTACCAGGA
>Ga0123352_10012141_pt1 | contig 13608 bp, 7 predicted proteins | sample TergutLab28metaG_FD_89700 | JGI IMG/M metagenome (GOLD analysis project Ga0123352, IMG submission 89700) | Labiotermes labralis P1 segment gut microbial communities from Petit-Saut dam, French Guiana - Lab288 P1 | ecosystem: Host-associated > Arthropoda: Insects > Digestive system > Gut ...
ATCACAGAAATTTTACCTAATAGTTGGTATCAACTCCCTCCATGAATATTAGTAAAATACCCTTCCCTCCCCCCCCCCCCCCTCCCACAAGATGTAGAGAATGATTCTCCTACAGATTTTTTAAATTTGTACCATGAAGACAATGATAACATCACAAACAGCTGGAATATATGTCTGTACTTGGTGTGACTGTCTACTTTGGAGTTTGTAGTATATCCAGTCCTCAGCTGGTGGGAGACAGTGTTCCACTATTTGTCTGACTCTTAGTGGTGGATGAGTGGAAAAGTTTATTATGCAGGTCATGGAGGGGAGGTAGCATGAATGAGCACAGTTGGTATGAGATGAATGAAGTATGTAGAGGTGAATCTGCTTATTGATAGTGGCTTATGAATGAGTAATCTTGGGGCACTGTACCATTATTAAAGAAACATTTTCTATGTTTTAGGTGAATTTATGCACACATCAGTGGTAGATGTCATTGCCTTTTGTTGTAAAAAGTATGACCATGAAATGTATTTTATTCACATTCAAATACTTTTTTATCTTATTTGATTTGAAATTTGATTTTTATGAAGGAACATTTTTACAGGGCTAATATAATTTCAAAAGTTATATGTTAACTCATTTTCAACTCTTAACTGCTCACTGTTATGAGAACATAAATTAAACACAGAGGTGAACATTTCACAGCTAAACATACTTTCCATATAAACATTCATAAATAAGTGCCAGTCAGGTATGCAAAACTGCCAAGAATCCACTTGGAAAAATGAGTCCTTTACTGCAGTACATCTTTCCATTCCTCTTACACTGACTGTTCTGTACTGCAGATTTCTTACCAATGATGCTGATCTTTCCTGTTTGGTTTATAATGCACTTGCAAGGCTAACATTTTCTTCTTTCCTCCAGGGAGAGCTGTAAAGTTGATACACCATTTGTGAAGACATATGCAACACTGGGATACCTCTGAAATGCCAGTCATTGAACATATTTTAAAATTATGATCTTCAGTATTCATCCAAATAAAGGGTAAATAACTACTTTTCATTCTAATCCCTAAATTTTGAATTACATACGAAGTTGGAGTGATTACATTTAATGTGCACTTTGCAACAGTCTTTTATGGATGATGTGTAGTTTCTCATTGGAAGAGAATACTATAAAACCAACATAACATGATCAGAATGCACTAATTAAACATTATAAATGAAGTTGTTTTAGCCCTTTTACTGCCAGATTTTTAAAGCAGTGTCAAGTTTTATTTTAAACATAATGAAAGGGTAAACATGCAGTACACATGTATGTGTGTACATGTTTGTCTATTCTAAATGAATAGTAGTTTCTTTGAAATTAATTTTACTGAACAGAATGTAATGAGTATTTAAGGAAAAGTAAAAAAATCAAATCAATCAAGCAATTATATATGACATTAATGGGTGACAGTTCATTAAATAGTAGCAGGTTATGACTGAATTTCATATAAATTTCTTATAGAAGGAACAATTTGCACATACAAAAATTAAATATTAATTCATGAACTGAAGAGTAATCAATTTTGAAGTTTGTATACTGTCTTTCCACTCGCATGGTTTGACTGAAACACAAGTTTTCAAACATTGATAACTCATGCAGTATGTGTTTGTGTTGGTTGTCATGAAGAGTAAACTGGCAATTGTTTTATAGTAGCAGTATGATATGACAGACACTACATAACAAGTATATGTAGGGTTAGCAGTGAAAGGATTAAAACCACATTGAAACAACAGCTTTGTATGAAGCATGTAAAATAAAATATATTGATTAACTGTTGCTTACTTAATGAAGGTAACAAGTGGTGACAATACCTGGTCACGTACAGTCATGATCAAATGGCGATATTCATTTGTGGAGGGTGGCTGTGGCACTGCAGGGTTCAGTCTGAAGGAAGTGAAGTAGTTGAAAGCTTTGTTGAAAGGGTAGAAGAAAACTGTATCCAAAACTGAATTTTAATCTGTGATTTCTAAGGAAAGAGTCGCATTAGAAAGTAACTGAAATAAGAATTTGCTGCATGATGAAGAAATTGTGGTTTGTTTCCCAGAAAAGGCAAGAGACTTTGCTCTCCTCCAAAGCATCCAGACTGACTGTGAGGTCCACCTAGCTTCCTGTTCCATGGGTAACAAAGCTATTTTGCTGGGAATAAGGCATGTGGGACTTGGAACTGTCAACTGATCTTTATCTAGTGCCAAAGTTACAAATGAGTGGAGCTGTAACTTCAGGCTCCAGCACACCTTTATGGTGATGATAGGGATAACTTTGACCACAAGTGACGTTAATGGGGATGGAACAAGCCATTTGACATAATTCTTGAAGCACATGATGGCAATGATGATTTCAATGACGATGATGTTGGCAACAACCAAGCTGACAATGACACAAATAACTGTGCAGTCCACATTTTGTGGACCTTATGTGGCAATGTTTTAAGATTTCTTTTAAAAAATAAATGACCATGATAACAAAGAGAATCTTATATGGGGAAAATACAAATAAATATTGAACTGAGGCCATGGAAACTGAATAAAATTGTAACAATTTCAGAACCTCAGAGGATTATAAGTTTTGGGTTTACAGTATTTACAAAGTATAACAATAATGACATCTTCTTAAAATACTCACTTGTGGATACACTGTGTTTCATTCACTGACTGTCTGATCCACCCATACACTTACTCACTCACTGCTAAATTAAGCTTCTGTTTTTATGATATTGTTGTTCTGGAAATTAATCAGGAACACCTCATGAATGAATTCCATTAACTGGCTAGATGCTTTCAGCAGGTGTCTAGCAACCTTGATACCAGCTATTACTGAAATTTTATATATTTGTATGTTACTGCAATAGCGCTGAAAACCTGGCCACCAGGCTTATTGCGTTGTAAGTCTTGAAATTTGTTCCCTCAAAATTAAAACAGTTTTAAATCAGGTGACATTTGTTGTTATACTGACAGATGTTCTGTAGTATCATGCTTTAGACATCAGTACAGTAGATGGACTCTTCTGAATAAAAGCATCACAGTCTAGTGATTAACATATTGAGAGAGTTGTTTTTAAGTGTTATGTAACAAACACTGTCAATGGCTAAAATTATAGTGTTGGTTACAGATGAATGAATGAGTATGAAGCACTGGAAAAATGATACGGACAGGGGGAAATTGAATCACTCTGAGAAAGATCTGTTTTATTCATACATTGCATAATTGTGTTCCTTGTTTACCAAATGTGTACTAAATCAAATGAGGGAAGAGTCAATTTCTTCAATACTGCCAAAGTACTTTGGTGCATGACACCAGAATTGTCACAAGAGTTCAACAGAAATTTTGAGACATCTCAACCCAGTTGCACGAGTATGCTGTGTTAGACAAGGTTAAGATAAGAGTATCCTCCCAACATGTCACGCAGGCACAGAGGGATAGTAACAGCATGGTTTGTCTTCTTCTTTCTTCTTGTTCTTCTTGTTCTTCTTCTTCTTCTACCTAATCCTACTCATCTTGTGAAGCACTGCAGTCTGTTTCAGACCTTGGCTTCCAATACAGTCCTCTTTCTTTCCTTCCATTCACTGGCCACTGTATGCAGATTTCTGATAGGCATTATCTTCAGGTCCACTTCAACCTCAGTGACATAGCTCTACTTATTTATAGCCTTAGCACTACATGGGGTTAGGTGGTCAGTGCTATGTTCCGGCTGCTTTACCCCCAGGAAAAAGTTCCAGTACTCATTGTACAGGAGGCTGGAGGAGCCCCAGGGCTGGTGCAAATGGGTGTGGAGAAGAGAAAATCTCTTGCCCCCATTGGGGTTTGAAATCCAAATTGTCCAGCCCATAGCAAGACACTACACCAACTATGCTGTGTTAGATATCTCATTACAAACAGCACAATGGTTGGATGTAGAGCTACCTCAGAAATGGTTTGTGACCAACATAAGGGCAGCAGAGTTCTGAAGAATCAATACACTTATTGTCTTGGATGGGCAAAGTATTTCCTATATTTGAACAGCAGTGACTGCTTCACCACAGGAATACTATTTTGAACATTTTTCAATGCCTGAGGTATGTTTGATACACACAACAATGGAGGAGTTGACGGTACGAGCATTCAGCATGACAGCATGATTGGTCTTTACTATAATCGAAGATGATGCATCTTCTTTATTTCGATATCAGTGGTAAAATTGGGATAGAATCTGGATTTAATGGTAAGAAAAAGGACTTATTCTGTACAGAAATGCTTCCTCCCTCTTCAGGGTGCTGCTGATGCAAAAGAGAGAAATTTGAATGGATGATATATGTTTGATACTTACATTTGTCTAGGAAAAGTCTGCAATTTGTTTTAGAACTAACATTAAATCTGTAACAGTTTTCGCTTACACGAAGTTTATTATTTTATGTCAATACACATAGTTTGTTTTGTGGCACATAACATTACTATAATGAGCAATGATCTAGCTATATTGGCAAGCTGTTTCTTCTTTGTCAAAGTACAATGGAATATGTTAACTTTGTTTTTGGTAATTACATAAACAAAAATGACAAAAATATTACATGTAGTAGTAGTAGTAGTAGTAGTAGTGGAAACAAAATGGACGTAAGTATATTGAAATTAATTTATGACCACTGCATGTTTTGGTCAAACGTGTGGCCATCTACAGGGAGGTACAACACAAAGGTTGAGTGCACTGAAAATTTAAGTTAATTACTGAAATATCAGAATCAGTCCACAGATATACAGTGACAATCATAAACCCAGTAGTTTAAACTACATGAATTGTTAAAAGTAAAAGTATACTAATATTAAATTAGAACAGAATAGCACTCACTATTCTCATCACAGCAATGGCAATGGCAAATAACTATTGCAAACTTTTGTTTGTACCATCTAACCTAATACTCATTTTCACTTGTAACAATTCATATATTTTAAAGTGTGGGTTTTATGATTATCACTATATATCTCTGGATTGGTTTTGATACTTCCACAATGGAATTTTAATTTTTAGTATACTTCATCTTTTGTATGTATTTTACTTCCTTGAAGATGGCCACGTGTTTGGTCGAAAGGTGTAATTCATTTCAATATAATTTTGTGCATTTTGTTGGTTCTACTACTACTACTACTACTACTACTACTACCTCTACTACTAGTGCTGCATATAATTGATTAACATGTGGATTATGGATCATATACAGTTGATGATGAAAAAATTTTCAAAATATTGTGTAAAATTTCAGTAAACTACAGTTCCCAGTGCAAAAAGACCACACAGGATTTATGCATTTGTAAATATTCTGATGAAAACCTCAACTTTGAACTTTGTTACTAAAAGGCTGAAATTGTTTCTGTAATGTTGTAGATAGTTGTATCATAGGTTAGTCATAGCTTATGACAACTTCTATTTGGTAGTATTTTATTTGCAGCTGTTGTTTATTAATGTGAGAGTGTGAGAGAGAGATGTGGAGTAGTTACCTAGCTGATGCTGAAATGTGTGAGTTGTCTTGTGTTTTTTGAAATAAAAATGATGAATAGGTTTGAAATTATTTAGATAAATTTGGAAAGTAAAAGCCTGATTCTTCAGTACTTCATTCGTCTTTCACAGATATTACCAGCTGAACACAATAGAGGCACTAGTACTACCACAGCTTGAGATATGGCAAAACTGAGCCCTTGCCATTTTCTCAGCCTGTTGGGAATAGGCTGTCTCTATTGACTCTGCCAGTAAACAGCAAAATACCTTTGGAGCTGTTAATTTGTAGCCCAAGTTGGCTTGCATCACCTGGAAAGACTTACTATTGTGTGCTGCATTAATGCATAATGCTATTGTGCACAGACAAGAGAAGCTTTGAAAAATTAAGACAAAGTTTTCATATGGCTGAAAATTGCTGCCTTACATATTTTAGTAATATCCTATAATGTGCAATGGTAAGTCACAAGTATTTGGAGCTATTAATAGGTGGCAGAAAGCAGTATTATATGAGGGCATTAAATAATTCAGATATGCTGAATGTAAGACACGAATATTTTTAAGAGACTTGCCTCTTTCACAGCAACATAAGTATTAGAGAGACAATTAGGAATCTTCCAAATGTTTTTATTTGGAGAAACTTTGACATATGACAAAAAACTATGGAATCCCATACAATAGTATTATGTATATAAAATAAAAGTAATGGGTAATACGATGATTTTATATGATACAAAATCTGAATAATACTTTAAGGTGCTTCATATTGTCATTTATGTGTTACAAAAGTGCTGTAATGCTCTTATCACTGCATTTTAGTACTGAATTAAGGTAGTTCACTTCAGACAGCATAAGACATATGAAATGCCAAGTTTTGAAACTAATTACCACTGATTTAGTCATTCTGGGGTGGGGGGATTCACACCGCCATAAAATATTATGCCCAAAAGTAAAATTCTCAACAACATAGAATACACAATTATTTTTTTCTTGCACCAAAAATACCTTACAAATCTAGATCTGTATTACATGCCAGGAATTACATTCAGTAAAACTGAATACAGATATGGAAAGAGGGCATTTGTCAACATCCAGAAAAATGATAGACATGCTAGGATGGTTTTTCAGTGTTTGTACCTCAAGTTGGGTGGCAGTTTTCTGTGAAATTGAAATGTTTTCATCCATTCTTTACTGCATTGTCCTACACCTCCCTAGAATCAGATGTTTCAGCCACTACTGCACTACTTAAAAAATGTTTACAGGTTACTTAATGATTTTCTGGCAAGTTAAACAGTAAACAAAGTCCATTATCTCAAGTGTTTGGAAATAATATTTTTGAAACTAGCTCTGTTTCTGCTATCAGATATACAGGTTGCTATACAGCTGTCCTATTTTGAAACAGCTAGTCTTTTTACTGGACACCAAAAGGAGTTTAAATCAGAAGTTTTTTATTGGATATAAACCTTTATACCTGACAGTAGGAAGACCCAGTTGTCAAACGTTGTGTTTGAGAAAACCAACATTGTCCAAAATAATAGGTGTGTTTCCTCCAGCACATCATTCTCAAAAGCATTTAGACCTAGAGATTAGACAGTGACATTTTTTTATGCTTTGAATGACTTAAAAATCCTTCTTTAACCTATTGGTTGTAGCTTGTATACCATGCCCCAGATAAAACTGCAGGTGCTTTATTCGTAATAAGTAGTTATTCCAGAATTGTATTGGTTTTATGGTTTATAATTTTAATAGAAAATTTCATTTTAGGCTGATGAATTTAATGAAACTCACCACTATAGAAACTTATTTGTTGAATCCCCTGACATTTTTGCAGAATCCTACAGTTCTAACAGATACAGTCTGAAAATTGTTTACACAAAATATTTGCAACAGTTGGTTATTACAGTCCAAGCATATGCCATTTGTGTTACTTTCACCAAAAAGTAACATGAACATTTTTAGTCTGTTAACTCTTTAAACACTGAGTTAAATCCCATCTGCCCCTTGCTAGTATTATTTGGAGCTCACCATATTCTCCACATTAGCAGGTAAAGGGTTAAACTAGAACTAGCTTGAATCATGAATGAAGCATTAGTGGACTCTATAGACCATACTGCTTGAGTTTCTTGTGTGTCTCATAAGAAGTATGTTGTATGAGTCAAAACATTTTTTGCATCATTAAAAATGGTAGGAAAACCACCCCATTCTATTTTGGCAGGAGATGAGGTTCCAACAGTACACTTCATGGCCATGGTCATGATTAAAACTTGTATTAAGGAACACTGATTCTATGGCAGTGCATTCAAGCACATGGCACAACATATAAAAATGGCAATGTTAGAAAATTATTTCATGTAAGGGAACTTGGGTTACTGAAAACTGATAATTCTGTTCCATTTCATAATTCCGGACAGTGTAATCAAAACCAAATTGTTCAGACCAGCTCTGGGGCCCATCCAGCCTCCTATGTAATGAGTACTAGGGATTATTTTCTGGAGGTACATTTGTCTGGGTGTGAAGCTGACAATTACCCCATCTAGTGATGCGGTTATGAATGAGTGCGGCTATAACAATGACTCTCAAATTTGTCTTCATGGCATCATGGAGACAGTTTGTCCTTACTTCAATGATTAGCTCCATTAAGGCAGTTATTTTCTGAAAAGCCAGCAGTTCCATCTGTAGGAAATAGCATATACTACATAATAATATATATCTTCTAATCATATAAATACTAATATTCACATAACTATTATGTGTGTGTATGTGTGAGTGTCTATATAATATCATGCTTACTCAACTAGATGTATTAAATGTGGATTTATCATTGTCAGGATGGGTTACTAATATATTAAGCTTAGTGTCTGTAGTAATTCTATGTAGCTGCTGGTTTTATCAACTAATTTTGAACTGTTTCTTGCTGCAGAATAGTTCAGCCAGTGAGAATGATCTGTGATGACCTTTCCACATGTACTGAAGTATCTGACTTGTCACAGACAAATACTATCAATTGAACATATTCATAACTGAATTGATTGATATCTGAATCATTAGTCTGTACTTAGACATTTTTTCAGCACATAATATCATTTAGAGAAAATGATTGTTATAAGATTATAAAATTGCATACTGCATAATTTTTGTGGTTATTAAGATTATTAAATGCAATGAAAATTTTATTGGTAGAATATATATGTGAACACATTAAATAATTTTGATTTGGTTTCTCTGTTAGTGACTGCCCAGAGAGTTGATCTGATAAGTGAAGAAGGTTACTGAGATTGGGATAAGCCTCAATCATTTTAATATAGGTGTAAGTTCATTCTGAATTATTCACTGAATGCCAGCACAGGCATACTTTAACAGTCTAGGCACTCTCTCACATTCTGCTTTAGCAACATTTATTCACATTGTCCTGTTGTCATCAGTCACGGTCAGCAGTCAGCTCTGTTGGATGGGTGGCCAAGCTCTCTTTATGGCTAGTTTCTACCAATGGGAACTCAGACTGTTTAGTTTAGTCATACAGGTAACAGTTTGACACAACTATAGCAAGGTAACCTGTGAATGTACAATGGTGTGATACATATCAATTGTTAGTTAATTACAAATGAACTTTGAGAAATTTCTAAGCAGTTGATTAGAACCATATCACTGCAGGCTTACAGGTTACTTCATTATAAACATGTGGAAATTTTACCTTCTTTTTCAGTTATTCTGTATATTACAGTTGACTTGTATTACACTTATGTTAGTGCTTGATGATAGAAATAGTAGTGATTTCTGAAAGATTAGGAGATTTATTTCATATTTACACAGTTGAGAGCTCATGGAGACTTGATGACATATTCACATTGTGTCACAATTCTTCTGATAACTATTCTTGTTCTATACCTTTTACATGTTCTATATGAGAGTAGAGAGAAGCAGCTCATGAACCATAATTCTCATGCATCAGAGAGAAAGAATTAACCTGTAACCTTAGTTTAGCCCTAGAACTCCATCTTGGTTCAATTGTAGTTCACATCACTGCACTGTATCAACTATGGAAACTATTTGCTGTATAATAAGTCAGATGATGAGCATGTACAGTAAATTGTAAAGGGAGAAGGGGGAGAGGGCATGAATTCAAGATGTTGTCCTGGAATTTATTTGGATGAAACTTGTCAGTCCAAAATCTGGTGCTAGGGCCAAGATTTTAATTGGGCTCCTGTAAAATATTCCTGCATGTCACATACATTACCAATGGGCCAACTTTCTGGAGCTGATGATAGGACTTTCACTTCCATTGACATACTGTTACCCTGGATTCTGATATGATCAAGGATACAGAGTTTTTAATATGTATTTGTAAACAAGATAAATATTTAGCCAATGGATAATTTCAGATGTGCTTTATATGAAAGTGCCTGAACATAAAATACTGTTGTTAAGAACATTAGTTTAATAATTCATTTGCTGCTTGAATCAAATGAAAAATTAACAGTGAAACCTAATCCATTCAACTGTACCAGAACAAAGGTGAAACAAATAATGGATTTTGTAACATGTTACATCTTAACAGATTACCATCTTCTGGATGTGACATCTTGTAACTGGGTAGTCACCTGAATATCTTGTAAGTTTATACCAGACTTCCATGCATCACATTCTAGAAGAGGTAGCTGTAGTCACCACCATGACAGCCTCAAATCTTGCATGTCACATGCCACATATTTCTATAGCATATGTTTAATTAGTGCCTTTTTGCTCTGTTTAATAAAGAAAGTGTACCAATGTAAACATACAACACATGTACACACATTCATCTGTAATAAAGAACATGCTGAAGTGCATACAAGAATGTGGAATTTAATGTCATGTTTGATGACCAAGCAAAAGAGTGAAATTATATACAATGCAGTATCACATAGTGTGAATGAGTCATGTTTAAATTTGCTGTAACACATGTAACATTGTGTTATTTGAGCAGCATGTAAAGCAAATGATGTATTGAAAGCATCATGTAAACATATATAAAACCAAAAAGATGAAACTTTGTTTTAAAAGTAGTTTATTCAACATTGCTCTGATATATTGTTAGGTAGTAACATAATAAACTGGTATTATTCCATATTGTGTATGGGTGAGTGTGTACATTGTTTATTATGACATTAAAGCAGGTAAGTTTATGATGAGTTTTATGAGTAGTTCAAACTCACCATGTGGCATTTAAGCTCATTTTGCAAAGTATTTATATGTGAAGATATAAATATGATGATATTTTAAGTCATGCATGGAAACTATCAGTTTTTACAGTCAAGAATAAAGACAGGAAGACTTTCTTACTGCAGATGTCATCGATATTAGAGTGAAGTTTGCCAGTTTTGTAATGAATAGTGAAGTCCTTAATTCTTGATTATAAAAATTAATAAAATGTTAAATTGTTATTTAGGGATGTTTCATAATTGGATTTAGAAATAGTTCAAATTGTTGGAACACTGTGAGATTAACCCCTATTGCAGTTTTAAACATAATAGCAGACTATTTCTACTTAAGTTTGAGGACTTTGTTGTTGCTCATATGATTAAAAGTGTAAGCACAGCCCTTATACTGGGCTAACTAGAGATCTTTATTGTAATCCAAGAGGAGATTTTATTTAGAAAGAAAAGTTTCATGGTGAATCAAGATGACATGCTTTGAGAATGGTTACATTTGTATCTAGTCAAAAAAGTCACTATGTTTTGAATGTTGTGATTATGTTTAATATGACATGCAAAGTAACTGTACGTTTATTTGAACATTATGTTTTGTCAGCATTATCTAATGATATGCAATATTATATTTGTTTATCATCATCATCAATATCATCACCGCTGCTGCTACCTCCACCGCCACTGTCACCACCACCACCACCACCACCACCCCATTCCCACCACCACCACCACAATTATTATTATTATTAATGTACTGTGCCATGTACTTCTTAGCATGCATACAACATATTCTGTTTTCCCTTTCCATTTGAGCATTAGGCATATGGAAATTGGCCACGTTGAATTTTAACATATAAGTAAATTAGAGAGACTAATGATATTACCTTCTGTTACATGGAGTGTTGAAACAGATCATATAAACTTATGACATATGTACAGAGTGCAGAAAGTGGTAATATTTGGGTAGCTCAGTCTGTGTAGAACACAGCATCTGGCTGGACTACTAATATTCAATTCACAGCAGGTTCAGGGATTTTTAATTTGCTGCCATATTCTGACCCATTCTGGATCACACACACACACAGAGAGAGAGAGCCAGGAATCCAGTGGGTTCTCACGACTACTTCCCTAGATGTGAGCTGTGTTTAGAGTGTGTGGTTACCCCTCCATCAAGTCGCATGTCTTTTATGGTATAACAATTAAGCATGAGGGAACATTTTACTTTAACTGCATCACCAACACAGTCAAATATTTAAATCTTGGGTGCAGCTTTCTATCAGTACAGAGCTTTGACTCATATTGCATAGTACATTCTTCAGAGTAAAATTATTGACTTAGACTTTTAAATTAATGTTCCCAGTCTTGCTATCATGTGTTACATACAAGTACTGTTCACACTTATCACTACTGTTAAAGTTATATTATGGCATGCCTTCCAAACAACAGTGGAAATGACAGCAAATTGTCATATTAGCTTGAATTTCCAACAATCCTGTATGCTGGTTTTAAACCAAACTGTTTCTTGGTCCATAGTTGTCCTTGGCATTAAAAAGATTTCACATCTACTCTGTCATTATATGTATGTAATAGGCCTACTATAATTTATTATCCTAAACTGTTCGTTTACAATTTCTAAAGGATGAAAATACATTCATCTTTCTTTTATCATATTGTTCTTGATGTTGTTCATGTCTAGGGTTCACATACATAAGTATCAAAAGACTTTGATACGGTGCAGTATTTATATAACTGCTATGCATAGGCCTAATGACACAGCTCATATGTCTGGAGTGCTTTCAAACTTATCCTAAATCTTCACCCACTTGTCTGCCAATTTGTAAATGCAGACCATCATGATTAAAGCCTTGGTTAAACCAAAATCTTGTTCTATAAAATTTATTATGAACTTTTAATATTGTATTTGTTCCTAATTATTGAGTGATATAATTTAGTATGCAGAATTTTCAAAGTACAAAGTTACTGGACTCAAAATGATGGTGAAAATAATCTACTGAAGTTAATTTGATAAGTGGAAAGTTGACCATGTTTTAAATCCATGGGACATACATTATTGACCCTGGATGGCTCAATGAAGATTTATAAAAGAAATATTAGAGCCTAATAATTGTTATAATTTTGTTGTGTTTAATATTATCTAATTTTAATTAATGTCATTTATTTATCATAATCATAATCATTCTTATAGTTACAATGTTGACAATAGAAACTGATAAATCTGATGTACACAATTAAAATGAATTAAAGACAGCATGAAATGTTTGAATTTAGAAAACAGACTTTTCACCTGTTTGTATACAGCTGATGGATAGTCCTTTCTTACAGTCCCACATACCACATCAATGTAATGAAAAATCAACACATTTTATACATTCCAGAGATATAATTGTTTATCATGCCACATACTTCCAAAGAACAAAACATAAAGCTTTACGTATGCGTACATGTATACCTATATTGTGTTCAGCTCTGGCAACGCCATTCTTCTCATTTTGTTGGCAGTCATTGTTCTGATGAAAATGTGGAAGGAATGTGCTCCTTTGTCCCAAAGTAAATTTAGCTTCTACAGGCTTCCCAGCATGGGAAATCTTGTCATTATACTCAACCTTTTGAACTTCAAACTCTATAAATGTCACAAATAGGACTATGTTAATACAATATCATTTAATCATGTTTTCAGGTTCTGACTTTCTCCATAGGACATTTCTTTATTACCTGTAATTTACTATGGTAACAACAGAGTGACTGCCTCTGTGGTCTAGTGGTCAGAGTTTCTGGCTACAGATATAGAGGTCCCGGGTTCGATCCCCGGCGCTACCAGATTTTCTGAGTAGTAGTGGATCTGGAACGGGGTCCACTCAGCCTCGTGAGGTCAATTGAGGAGCTACTTGAATGAAAAAAGTAGCGGCTC
>Ga0123352_10012142_pt1 | contig 13608 bp, 9 predicted proteins | sample TergutLab28metaG_FD_89700 | JGI IMG/M metagenome (GOLD analysis project Ga0123352, IMG submission 89700) | Labiotermes labralis P1 segment gut microbial communities from Petit-Saut dam, French Guiana - Lab288 P1 | ecosystem: Host-associated > Arthropoda: Insects > Digestive system > Gut ...
CCAAGGACTTTGTCAATCTCTTCGGCACGGGCAGTCAGCATGATTATCGGCACTTGGCTGCGCTCACGGATTTTTCGGCAGACCTCGAAGCCGTCCATCTTAGGCATCATTATGTCGAGCATAACCAGCTCCGGGCTTTCTGCCAAGGCAAGCTCCAGCCCTGCCTTGCCGTCGTACGCGGCAATTACGCTGTAACCTTCCTTCTTCAAATTGTATCCTATCAGATCAACAATATTCTTTTCATCATCCACAACGAGTATCTTTCGACTCATGAGTTACCCCCTATACGGTATTCATAATCAACGCCATTATAATGTACACCCGCACACCTGTCAATCTAAATTTGCCATATATGGCGGCATTATACGTATAATTCCCGGCAGCTTGCAGAAACTATGCTTGACATCTTCCACTTATATGAAGGAGGGCAAGCATGATAATCACCAAACTGCCCCACGTAAATGATTACGGCTGCTACGAAATCCGCCTTGAATCCATCGGCGGGCTTGGCGCAAACCTTTCGGGTAAAATACTTGGCGAACTTTCGATTGCGCTCGGGCTAAACTGCTCGAGCTTTTCGAGCTACGGCTCGGAGAAACGCGGTTCGCCGGTTAAAGCATTCATCCGATACGCAGACCAAGCTATGCCGATACGAATCAACAGCCCTGTTACAAACCCGCACCTATTTGGGCTGTTCCACGAAAGAATGGCAGGCAAACTGCCTGTAATGGCCGGTGTTGGTGAGCATACCACAGTAGTTGTCAACACGGCGCAAACCCCGCATGTCATGCGTGATACTTTGCGTATGCACGCAGGTATTCTGATATGTGTTGATGCCCTTGCAATCGCTGCCGAGGCAGAAACTCGCGTCAACATGGTAATGCTCGGCGCACTTGCCAAAGCCGCCGGATTCATCCCGCTTGAAGCCTTGGAACAAACTATACGCGACACAATCGGCGGAAGATACCCGCAATCCCTCGACCAAAACCTTGATGGCATCCGCCGCGGCTACGAAGCGGCTCAATCAAATATTTTACAAATCGAACCCGATGGCAAGTATCCGCCTGCCGAATACAGAGAACCCCAAAGCGAATGGGGCTACCGAAACGCTCCCATCGGCGGAGTTATCCCAATCTACGGCTCGACCGTATCGAACGACCTCACCGCCTCGCGCCAAGGCTATATTCCCGTTTTCAAGGCCGAGGCGTGCATACACTGCGGACTTTGCGACACAACCTGCCCCGACATGGTGTTCCAGTTCTCACGCGGCGAGTACAAAGGCAAGCCGCACGCAATCAACAACGGCCCTGACTACCACCACTGTAAGGGCTGCCTGCGCTGCTGCGAAATCTGCCCTACCGATGCGCTGACAGTCGGTAACGAGCGCGAACATGACATCACCAAGACACACGTCCGCAACGCTGATCTCATCGTCAAGCGCATGCAATTCGAGGACGCAGGCACGAACTCGTACATGGAGTCGGAATCCGCGACAGTCAACAATACGTACTGACACACTAAGGAGGACACCTATGCTCGCACAAAAGGCAATATTTGAAAGCGGCAATGAGCTTGCGGCATACGCAGCCAAGCAGATAAACTACCACATAATGGGCTACTTTCCGATAACACCATCGACCCAGATTGCCGAATATCTCGACTACCTCAAGACCAACGGCGAACACGACGTGAAACTCATCCCCGCGGACGGCGAACACGGCGCGGCGGGAATATGTTACGGCGGCAGTATCGGCGGCGGGCGTGTGTTCAACGCGACATCGGCGAATGGTCTGCTCTACGCGCTTGAGCAGCTTCCTGTTCAGAGCGGTACGCGCATGCCCATGGTGCTTAATGTTGCCTGCCGTACCGTCTCCGGCCCGCTTTCGATAAAGGGCGACCACAGCGACATCATGTACGCGCTGAACACCGGCTGGATAATCTTGTTCGCAAACAGCCCGCAAGCCGTCTACGACATGAACATAATGGCGTTAAAAATCGCCGAAACCGTGAAACTTCCTCTGATTGTCGCGTTCGATGGATTCTTTACATCGCACCAAAAGCGGCGTACCTTTGTTTTCGAAAACGACAGCAACGTGCAGGACTTCCTCGGCAACTACGAACCTGAGTTCAGCGCGTTGGACTGCGAAAGCTCCGTTACAATCGGTGCGTATATGAACGAACCCGATCTTCTCAACAACAAGTTTCAGCTCCATTTAGCCATGGAAGAAGCTCGGCGCGTTATCCCCGATGTTTTCGCCGAATTCGAAGCCATATCAGGACGAAACTACTCGACAAGCACATGCTACCAAGCCGATGATGCGGAAGTCATTCTCGTCATCCTCGGCTCAGCGTTCGACACGGCAATGGCCGCAGTAGACAAGCTGCGCGATGGCGGCAAGAAAGTAGGCGTAGCTACAATCAATGTGCTACGCCCATTTCCCTGTGCAGATATAACGCAAATGTTGAGAAACGCCAAATCCATCGTAATCGCGGACAGGCAGGACAGCTACGGCGCGGGCGGCGGCAACCTCTCAATCGAAATAAAAGCCGCCCTGCAAGAGGCCGGAGTATGTGTGCCTGTTATTTCACGCGTGTATGGGCTTAGCGGGCGCGACTTTTATGTGGAAGACGCTGCCGCAATGTTCGAAGAAGGTGCAAAATTCCTAACATCCGGTGATATACAACGTTTCGGATATCACGGCATCTACGAAGGCAACGGCGACACCGCCATGCGTCAATTCTTCGCGCCAATTACCGAAATCACCTCGAAACCCGGCATAACCAAGGCAGCTTTCAGCCCCATCAGCGGCAAAATGGAAGTCACAGGCGGTTCTGTAGCCGAAACCACTCTCATGCCAAAGCGGCTTGCACCCGGACACGGTGCTTGCCCCGGCTGCGGCATACCTGTGAACGTTAACCTGCTGCTCAAGGGCATCGAGGGCAACGTTGTGCTGCTGTTCCACACAGGTTGCGGCATGGTCGTAACCACGCCATACCCCAAAACATCGTTCCGTGTGCCGTATGTACACAACCTATTCCAAAACGGCGCAGCGACCCTCTCGGGGCTTGTAGAAGTGTTTCACCAACGCCAACGGCGCGGAGAAATTCCCCAAGGCAATATCACATTCGTAATGATATCCGGCGACGGCGGCATGGACATAGGCATGGGGCCAAGTATCGGTACGGCACTGCGCAATCACGGCCTAATCATTTTCGAGTACGACAACGGCGGATACATGAACACAGGCTACCAACTTTCATACTCAACACCAATGGGCGCGCGTTCATCAACTTCACACGTTGGCTCGGCACAAACAGGCAAAGTCGGTTTCCACAAGGACACACCGCAGATAATGTCGGCGACAAACATTCCATATGTAGCCACCGTAGCGGAACACCAGCCCGCCGACTTCATCCGCAAGGCCGCCAAAGCCGCCGAATATTCGCGCCGTTTCGGCACGGCATACATCAAAGCCCTCTCAGCCTGTCCGCTGAACTGGGGCGACAAACCCGCCAGCGAACGCGCGGTAATCGAGGCCGCCGTAAATTCGTGCTACCATCCCTTATTTGAAATCGAGAACGGCATAACTTCACTTAGTTTTGACCCCGACAAACACAACCGCAAACTCCCTATATCTCAATGGTTCGAGATGATGGGACGCACACGCCATCTGACCAAGCCCGAACACTCCGACACCCTTTCGCAAATACAAACCGAAATCAATAGGCGTTGGGAGCGGCTCAAGGCGCGGAGTGAATCCGCGTTGTTATAAAAAAATAATCGGGCGAACACAGTTCGCCCCTACATAATCCTCAGTCGGCTTCGCCGCCAGCTCCTTTGAAAAAGGAGCCTATCTACTTAAACAGTGACCGTATGATGAGCAACAAGCCTACAATAATCAGCGGTATCCCGATGACTGCTCCGACAACCGTAACAGTCAGAGCCAGCCCAATAGCTATCAACACAATCCCTAAAGCGATTCCCAGCAAAATACCTGTCAGGTTGAAAATAAAGCATATGATTCCCCAAAGAATGCGAAATGGCAGCAGCAGTAAGTTTATCATGCGAATAGCCCCTTTATGTTAATCTTACAAGTATATACGGGGCATCGCGAAAAATGTTTGGAGATTGCGGCTCGAAGGCCGCAATGACAATTGTTTTTGTAGGGGGCGGTGTCCCCAACGCCCCGCTGTTTCCACACTATACTTCCGGCTACCTAATAAGAATCTATGATAAGAATCGGAACAAGATGATTCTCGAACGTACCGTCGCCGATGGTGATTTCAACCATTCCGCCGCCGCCCCATGCCCATAATGCGCCGCAATCGGTTACGGCAAATGTGTTCACGAAATCAATCCAGCCGTTCCAGTGCGACATGTAATAGTTTGACGCAACATGGACCACATTGTCGAGTATGTGAACAGGCGCAAGGCGCGGTTCGGCAGTGCCGTCGCCAAGCTGCCCTATGCGGTTAATACCCCAGCCCCACAGCGTTCCGTCCGCGCCTATGGCAAATCCTGCGTCTGCCGTACTGCTGAACGATACAACATCTTCCATTACAACCACCGGTGTTGGCCGAGGATACATAGTTCCGTCCCCGATAGGCGGCGCAAGGCTGCGATTCCATCCACCCCAGCCGTCATCATCGTCTAGGTGGCGGTTCTCACCCCATGCCCACAACCTGCCGTCAGTGTCTATAGCAAAGTTGCCGTGGACAAAAGCAGCATTGTCCATAATGTGAATATGCTCCGTAGCAATATCCCAGCCGTCACCATCATCGTTTAGCGTAACCCCGGCCGCAATCTGCCACAAAACGCCATCTGTGGTTATCGCAAATCTGCCGTCTGTCTTGGCTATGTTTTCTTTGATTTTCACAGGCGCGAGACGGTCTTCTGTGGTGCCGTCGCCAAGCTGCCCCATCCAATTAGACCCCCAAGCCCACAAAGTATTGCCAGAGGTTATGGCAAAACCACCGGCTTGCGTTGGCACAACAGATATCACATCATCCATAATGCGCACGGGCGTTGGGCGGTGCCCTTCTATACTTCCCCATCCACCATCTGCCGTACCGTCACCAAGAAAACCCATCATACCATCCCAGCCGCCATTCTGCCCCCAACCCCATAGCGTACCGTCTTCTGTAATGGCAAAATTGCGCTGGCTTTCCATCACGCTGCTGTTAGCGGTTGTCGGAGCTATCGCGGCATATACGACCCCATCCATAATCGGCACAGGTGAAAGGCGGTCTTCTGCTGTACCGTCACCAAGCTGCCCAACGAAGTTCTGACCCCACGCCCATAGAGTGTTGTCGGATGTGATTGCCAGCGAATGATACTCCCCCGCCGCCGCTGAAACTACATCCTCCATGATAAGTACAGGTGTCAGACGCTGCTCCGTAGTACCATCGCCGATTATGACCGGCGTCCAAGGATGCGCCATCCCGCCCCAGCTCCACAACGTGCCGCTTTCTGTAACCGCAAGTGTGTGCCAAGGCCCTGCAGATACCGCCGTTACGTTTTGCGGAATCCGCTCAAATTCTTGAGCAAGATGTTCGTCAAGCTCCTGTGTTGCGTCTTCGTCAGATTGTTCAGGCTCCGGCGGCGCGGCGATATCTGCAATTACAGGCGTGTATTGCGCCGTATTTATGTTTGTATCAGCGCACCCTGCAAACAGAATAACTACCGCAAGCATTATTATCAGTTTTTTCATAGTGTAAGCACCTCTGTCAGATTTGGCATAGTCATTTAAGTCACTATAATTCCAATTATAACATACTTTCAGTAACCCTAACGAAAAACAGGCAGAGAATGTTCCCCGCCTGTTTGCTGTACGTACACATTTGTGTCAATTACATATCACTTTCTTTTTTCCCGCTTGAATATTTTTTTCTGACATATAAGAATGCCCCAACAGATATTATCAAGCCAAATACTGATGCTATAAGCCCCAGAACATTTCTGTCGTCGCTTGTTTGCGGGTTTACGCGTGCGCCGGGTACTGCAACAGCAGACTCGGTTTCAACCGTTTGATAGCCCTCTACAACAGTAATTGTCGGAAGCTCTTCTGCAGCTGTAACGGACTGAGACTCTTCGGTAACTTGTGTGCCTGTAACAGGCGGAACATCGCTCGGTGGATATGCAGTAATTCCCGTCGTCGGAGGAATCATAATGCTCGGGAAGTGTCCTCTGTCAGGGCCGCTGTCAGGGCTTTGGTTATTACCGCCGGAACCATTTCCACCGCCGCCGCGAACTCGTACCGATACATTGAAATAGGCCTCGATTGGTTCTTCACCGGCGCGTTCAAGTACAACCGTATTGTGTATTACACCGCCTGTCGCAGCTTCTTGCACCCTTACAGCGAAAATAATCTCAATTATACCGTCCGCCGGAAGATATTCAACCTCTACCGTTATAACTCCATCGGCTGCATATAGGTCGAAAATAGTTTCGCTCTGCGCATTTATACTAACATTCCCGACAAGTTCTACATAGTCCAAATCCAGTACGTCTGTAACAGCAAAATCTCTTATTGGGTTGTACAAGTCCGGGTTTGTTACTGTTATCGTGTACGTTATCATGCCGCCAACGTCCACTAAAGTATAGTTCGCCGTTTTTGTAAGCTCAGGCACAGGATATACTCCCAGAGTTTCAGGAGGCATATGGATATCGAGGTTTGTAAACGCACCTGCTCCAAAGCTGCTGTCTGTAACAACACCCGGGCGAATATCACTTCTATACTGATACAAGGTCAGGTTTGGACGCTCAGCTGATGCGATGTTATTTTGAAATATAACATTTTGGGCAATCGTCATTTCAGCCATAAATGCTTTGAAAGGTTCAACTTCCGTACTGGCGGTGTTAAACGCTATGCCGCCGCCATCTACACCGGCTTCGTTGTTTACAATTGAGGTATCATAAATATCCAAAATGATACCGACAACATGCAAGAACACACCGCCGCCGTTTCTTTCTGCTTCGTTGCCATCAATCAAACTGCCGCCTATGGTAACTTCAGAGCGAGTACTCATTACAGCTATGCCGCCGCCGTTCAAATCAGCTGTGTTGTTCCCAATTGAACCACCGTAGATACTTAAACTAATATCCGGATTATGCAGCATCACGCCGCCGCCATTTTCTCCTGCTGCGTTATCAGCAATTGTGGTATCACTTACGGTAACATCAGAGCGGGCACCGCCGATAGATATACCACCGCCGCTTCTGCCTGCTGTATTGTTTGTAATTGATGTCGCGGCAGAAACGTATAAAACAAGGTCTACAGTCAGCAACGCCACACCGCCGCCATGAACTTCTGCTTCGTTATTGTAAATTGCAGTACCTGAAATGGTGACTTCAGAAACAGTACCGCCGACAGATATACCGCCGCCGCTGTTGCCTGCTTCGTTATTCCGAATAATGCTGTTGAGAATGTTTTTATTGTTACTTCCGTGAACAATGGCTATGCCGCCGCCGTTATTATCTGCTTGGTTGTTCTGAATCTCGACGGCATTATTCGCACCATTTATGTAAAGAGTGGTGTTTGGGCCATAAATATGCACGCCACCGCCATTAGTACCTGCTTCGTTGTCAACGATAATACCGCCGGTTATGTTGACAATGCCATTGGCATTGTTCGCCATAGCTATGCCGCCGCCCGAGACTTCGGCTGTATTGTCTTCAATTCTGGCGTTACCGCTCATGTTAAATGTACCGCCTTGTTGGGCAATATGTATACCGCCGCCGTTGGCTCGAGCTGTATTGTCTTCAATTAAAGCGTTGCCGCTCATATTAAATACAGCTTGCGCCTGCACAGACACACCGCCGCCAAGCCGAGATACGTTACCAATAATAGTGCCGTTACTCATGTTAAAGACGCTGCCCGGCTGATATACAAACACACCGCCGCCAAGGTTATTGTTTATGTTGTCACGGATATAACCGTCAATCATGGTGAATAGCGCACCATTCTGCATATGTATACCGGCACCGTTCGCGTTCGCGCCTCTGGTTTCATTATCAGCAATAGTTCCGCCACTCATGGTAAACGTGCCGCCGGATACAAACACACCACCACCATGGTTGGATATGCCTTCCGTAATATTGTTGACAATGTAGCCGCCATTCATTGTAAATGCACTGCCGTCAACAAGCACGCCCGCGCCGAAATTATTAGTACCAATAACATTTATTCTGTTATCGGCAATCCTGCCGCCGCTCATGTTGAATACACCATTGGCAACAACACGCACACCCGCGCCGCCATTATTGTTATTATTGGGAGGAGGGTTGATCAAGTTATCGGTAATCTCACCGCCGCTCATTGCAAACCGGCCGCCGTTTACAAAAACACCTCTGTTTCTAAAATCGGAAATAGCGGCGTTATCATCCAGGTTAAACATACCGCCGGCGTTAACCACAACCCCGGTGCCTGTTCCGCCTGACAGGGCATTGCCTTGCAGGGTAACATTACCGTCAAGCAGCAGAGTATAGCCGCCGGGAATCACAAAGCCGCCGGAAGCAGCAGTTATTGTCCCTGTGCCTGTGATGGTCAAGTTTCTGTTTAAGGTAAACGCAGAACCTAAAATAATATTAGCGTTATTTAACTGTAACACCGATACACTAACATCGTTATAATAAGTATCCCAATCCCCTTGATAGTTAATTACTTCAGTAGAAAACGACACTATCGATACATGGGGCTGCGCAAATAATGCTAATTCGTACTCGTCCGGTTCATCTTTTTCTTCGCATTCTTCTTCAGATTCTTCTTCCTCTTCTTCTAACTCGTCTTCGTCAGGTTCACCTTCCGGCTCGCTGCCGTTTTCGTAAGTGTATCCGTCGTTGCCCTCTTCATTGTTATCCGAAGGGCTGTAAAGATTATCCTCACTGTTATATGATGAATAATCATGGTTATCGCACACCACTGCTTGCTCAACAGCTTGCTCACCAACCTCATGGTTGCCGTCAAAACCGTAAACTATTGACCCGGACAGCATAGCCATGGCAACTAAAAGTGCCGTAATACGCTTAATTCGTGGTTTGAATGGCTTGTCAAACTCAGTTTTATACATTTGTTTCAATTTCAATCTCCCCTTCAAATGGCTATAATCAGCCAATAATAATACTATAGTCGGCAAATTGAAAACAGAACTCAAGGCTTTGCCCGAGTCTGTTTTCAATTTGACTCACTATATCAAGCATACTATATTCTCTTGGTTTTGTAAAGAATATCCGATAATTAGCCGTAAAAATGTAATATCTCTCAAAATATGAATGCAAAAAACGGCGAAGCATAAAGCTGCACCGTTATACGCTAAAACTTTCGTTTAATACTGCACTGCGATTACAATATCCACCCCACTCGCGTTCTCTTCCACGATATACTCCGCCTTCACGCCCGACTTGTTCATGATATCGACCGCGTTCTTGATGGTGTTCGTGAAGATGCGCACATCTTTAACCCAGCGTTTAATCTCGCGCCGCCGCCCCGAGCCTTTCGTTTTCTTCGCAAGTATCTGCTCGACCAGCACCTCGAGCTTGGCAACCGTAAGCCCTTCTTTTGCGGCACGTGCAAGTGCTATCGTTTGGTCCTCCTCGGCGTCAAGCCGCAATACTGCCCGCGCGTGCCGTTCGCTTAAACCGTTTTCAATCAGGAAGTGCTGCAGCACCCTTGGCAGCTTGAGCAGCCTGAGCTTGTTCGCCACTGTCGACTGTGACTTACCAATCTTACGCGCCAGCTCATCCTGTGTGAAACCGTAGTCGCAGATGAGGTTCGCAAAACCTTCGGCCTCCTCTATGTAGTTGAGATTGTCGCGCTGTAAGTTCTCTATAATCGCGAGAATCGCGCTTTCTTGGTCGTTGATTCTTACCGGTATCGCGGGTATCGTCGCAAACCCTGCCATTTTGCTTGCCCTGAGCCTGCGCTCGCCCGCCACTAACTCATACGAGCAGCCATTGATCAGACGCACCGAAATCGGCTGCAGTACGCCATATTCACGAATGCTGTCGGCCAGTTCTTCAAGGTTTGCACGTTCAAAGAACTTTCGCGGCTGGTACGGATTTGCCTTAATACTGTCAACCGGTAGGTGTAGAACCTCATTGGATTGTGTCACCAAACTTTTTAACATCACATCACCCTTCACTTTTTTATACCGCAGAAGCCGGCCCTGCAAAGCATAGCTTCTACGGCATTGCGTTATGGAAATTATTTCCTGCATAAGTAAGATAACACATATTTCCGGACAAGCCCTTACTGCTTGAACATTTCAAATACTCCCGTTTTGCCAAACAATATTAAAAAAGCCCATCATATAGTGGGCTTTTTTGTAATCCTTGATTTCTTCTTTGAAAAGTATGGCTGCATATGCGATAATTTGCTTACAGTTTACCAAACATAGATAAACTTGCAGCAAAATAGCATTTGCATGGGGCGGCGTCCCCGATGCCCCGTCTTTGCTTAGAGTGGTTTTTTTGAGATCTGCGATGCTTTTCTGGGGTAACGCGCCGGCGTATGCGATAATTTGTTTACAATTACTAAGCTGTGAGTAATGTCTTCGAACGGAATTTCCACGGAAATCGTAGAGGAATATTCTCCCCCAAGCGTTATTATTGCTTGGTTAGAAACTGCAAGTTCCTCCTCAACTGACGGCCCTTTCATCGCGATAAACCGCCCTCCGACACGCGCAAACGGCAGGGCGTATTCGGCCAGCGTCGGCAAACTTGCGACTGCACGCGCAATCGCAACATCGTAAGCTTCGCGGTACTCTCCCAGGCGTGCGGCATCTTCAGCACGTATATGCACCGCGTGAATATCTTCAAGCCCCAAGGTCAAGATAACTGCATTAAGGAAACCCACACGCTTGTTCAGAGCATCCAGCAGCGTCACGCGGATACCCGGCATTGCAATCTTCAGCGGTATCCCCGGAAATCCTGCTCCGGCTCCAATATCTGCGATGCTCTCATCCTTGCCGATATGCGGCACGATACTCAGGCAGTCGACAAAATGCTTTAGCGTTATCTCGCGCGGGTCGCTGATTGCGGTTAGATTGAACTTCTCGTTCCATTCAAGCAGCATTTCCATATAAGTTCCAAACTGAGTAAGCTGCATATCTGTAAGCGTTACTCCCAGTTGTTTCGCCGCTTCAAACAGCAGTTGGCGTTGGTTTGTCTCCTGATTCACTTTTGTCTAGCTCTCCCTCTCTACGGAATATATCTTCCAGTTGCTTACGCCGTCAGGCTCTTTTATCATTCGCAGGTGGACAACCGCGCACGATGCGCCGTCCTTGACCAGTACCGACTTAACTTTGCAATTTCTTGGGCATGTACCGAATTCCGCACGCACCATCAACTTGCACGACGCACCGCCCTCCAAAATTGTGGCAAGCTCGCGCACATCTATGCGGCTTGCAAAGCTCTTGCTGATAAACCCGCGGGCGGTCTCAAACTTGAAATTTGTCAACGCCTCAAGAAACGAACTTGCCGTTCCGCCGTCATCGGTAATCTTGAAAAACGGCGCATTATCGGAAATCAACCCCGTTGCCGCTGACAAGCGAAACTTATATGCGCCACACCGCGCCGCCGAATTCACTCGCACACTCCTGAAAACATTTCTTACTCCTTTTATAGGTAAACTTGCTATTCTTATCAAATCTAATTCCCCCTGTAGTTTCGCTTATCAAGCGATAATGCTCTTGCCGTGCTGCACTTCTTGATAAGCTTGCTCCCACTGCAATATTACACAGCGGGATATGTACAGAGTCGAATATATCTTCTTACAACATACTATGCCAAAGCACGCCCAATTTCTATCTATACTTCATATGGATTAACAACACAGTAATATCAGCAGGCGAAACCCCGCTTATGCGCGAAGCCTGCCCAATGTTTGCCGGGCGGATTGCCGTAAGCTTTTGCCGCGCCTCTATCCGCAAACCATGCAGTTGCGAATAGTCTAAATCAGCCGGAAGAGTGAGCGTTTCAAGCCGCATAGCCTCTGCCACCTGCGAGTTCTGCCGCCTGATGTAGCCGTCGTACTTGCACTGTATGTTGACTTGCTCGCAAACATCTTCCGCAAGAACGGGGCGTGCCGGGTCGAATTTTGCCATGGAGTAATAATCAAGCTCGGGGCGGCGTACAAGGTCGGCAAGGCGCACTCCTGTTGACACCTCGGAACTTTCGTATTCTCGCAGAAACGCGTTAAGCTCGGCACTTGGCGCAACCACCACGGCCTCAATGCGCTTGAGTTCGCTCTCGATTGCGGCACGTTTAGCATCCACGCTCTGCATAAAGTCATCGTCAACCAGCCCGACATCGTATCCCAATTGCGTAAGGCGCAAGTCTGCGTTGTCCTGCCTGAGCAGCAGCCTGTATTCCGCACGGGAAGTCATCATACGGTACGGCTCGTTCGTGCCTTTTGTGCATAGGTCGTCAATCAGTACGCCTATGTATGCGTCACTGCGTCGCAGTATCAGCGGAGATTCGCCCTGCACATACCGCGCCGCGTTAACCCCTGCCACAAGCCCCTGCGCCGCGGCCTCTTCGTAGCCTGAACTGCCGTTTAGCTGCCCCGCCGCAAACAACCCCGCGACCGCCTTAAACTCAAGGTTTAGCCCAAGCTGAGTAGGGTCGATGCAGTCGTACTCGATGGCATAGCCAAGACGCATTATCTCGCAGTTTTCAAGCCCGGGTACGGTGCGGTACATCGCCTCTTGCACGTCTGCCGGCAGCGAGGTTGACATTCCCGCGACATACATTTCGCTTGTATGTTCGCCCTCAGGCTCGATGAACAGTTGATGCCGGTCTTTATCCGCGAAGCGCACAATCTTGTCCTCAATCGATGGGCAATAGCGCGTGCCGGTACCCTCAATCAAACCTGAGTACATAGGTGAGCGGTGCAGATTCGCACGGATTATATCGTGCGTGGCTTCGTTCGTATATGTCAGATAGCACGGAACTTGTTCACGTGCAAATCCCTCTTTCTTGGTGTGAAAGCTGAACGGCACGGGCGGTTCATCACCGTATTGTGCCTCCATCTTGGATAAATCAAGCGTATTGGCGTTGATACGCGCGGGTGTACCCGTCTTAAATCTGCGCAGGCTTATGCCAAGTTCGCGAAGGCTGTCGGCAAGTGCAAGCGAGCTTTTAAGGCCGTTCGGCCCTGTTTCCGTCACTACATCACCGACCAAGCATCTCGAACGCAGATACGTACCCATGGCAAGCACAACCGCTTTCGCACGCACCGTCTTGCCAAATTCGGTGACAACACCGCACACTGCACCATTTTCAACGACTATCTGCGTAACTTCTGTCTGCCGCAGGGTAATATTGGGATGCGTTTCTATTACTTGCTTCATAGCCTCGCTGTAGCGAAACTTGTCGGCCTGCGCACGCAGAGAATAAACCGCAGGCCCTTTCGCGCGGTTAAGCATCCGCGATTGTATGTATGTCTTGTCAATCACGCGCCCCATTTCGCCGCCAAGCGCGTCAAGCTCGCGCACCAAATGCCCCTTCGACGTCCCGCCGATTGACGGATTACACGGCAACTGTGCCACAGAATCCAAATTCAGCGCAAACACCGCAGTCTCCAACCCAATTCGCGCACACGCAAGCGC
>Ga0123352_10012145_pt1 | contig 13606 bp, 8 predicted proteins | sample TergutLab28metaG_FD_89700 | JGI IMG/M metagenome (GOLD analysis project Ga0123352, IMG submission 89700) | Labiotermes labralis P1 segment gut microbial communities from Petit-Saut dam, French Guiana - Lab288 P1 | ecosystem: Host-associated > Arthropoda: Insects > Digestive system > Gut ...
ACTTTGTTGTGGGTTTAAGTTTTTAACATACCAATCCCAAACAGTGGGGTGTAAAAGGCAAAGCCAGATTTGCCAGAAAAAACCGGGGGGGGGGGGGGGGGGCCACCAGATACTTTTTCTAAGAAATTTTTTTTGCTACTGAGTTGAAGAGTGGCAAATACAAAAACTGAGGTGAGAGTGGGTGAAAGGGGTGTATGTGTATTAAAGACTGGTTCAAATCAATCCTACCCCTCTTTCTCCTTGACTTGTCTCCTAATACCCATGGTCGATTTTGGCCCCTCTCCCCACTGCTGTGCTATTAGCCAAATTACCACTATGCAGAGCAGCATAATCAGGTTCATATTTTGTGGACAAAAGCACATTCTGCCAAAGATATTCACAAAGACATACTTCCTGTGTATGGTGAGAACTGTTTATCACATAAGGCTCTATACCCAAGGTTTCAGATTTTCACACAAAGACATCTTGCAACCAGGCAACAATAAAAGACCAGGTCACTGAGTGAAAATCGCAACACATGTGGCTGTGAGCCAAGTTCCTCGCTAACACCAATATGAACAGTATGAATTATAATTTTGAACCATACAAGGTGAGGGTGTTAACACTGGTTAGAATGGTAAATTCCAGCTTATTTTTCCATTTCTTGGACCATCTGCTTATAACGTAAAGTTTTTTCATGCAGCCCGATTGTCAACTTACTTCATACATGTATTACAGTCTCTTACTATGGCAGTTTCAGAGATTTTCCATTCTCATCCTAGACCTTACATTGTGCTGGTGGAGAAAGCATGTTCATCAGCATGTTTATATTTCTTCTGTCCTTGACACCATGGCTGTCAAGTTACCTCCACCCTAGTCCCTATGCCACCCCACTTCAAACTCATTTTCTGTCCAATACTCCTTGGCACTGCTCTTCTATTTGTTCTAACAGTCCCACAGCTGTTTAATGTCACAGTATGTAATCATCAAATAACTCTGGAGATTAAATGTCCATGGACTATTTGCATCCCACATTTTCAGACCCTTCAGTAAGTCTAGTTACAGATGCATCAACACCTGTCATTGAGGAAGTCACGTGGTTCCGATCTTGGCCTGAGTATGCATCATATTGTACACAGACCTACTATACATATCTTTTAGTTATCACGCTACTAGTAACTTTTATGCCAAACCTTTGTTTCTTCAATATAAATTCTTTGCAAATGACTCTGCCTTGGCAGAACACAAGACTTTCATATGCTACGTGTTAAGATGGGCTGTAATATTTAGTTTATGTATCACTGAGCTAGTACTGTACACAGTGAATTGTACTTTAATATTTGGAATATTTTATTTTTAAAAATTTGATACATAGCACATGTACAAGGAGAAGGTTACAGTTCCACAGACCAGTGACAAACCTTGCATCATATCAGAAAGTTGTGTACTATACAAGTACAAAAGTTTTTAACATTTTACATAAATGTATTGCAGATTTAATGGATGATAAGAAACAAAATGTACAATCATTAAGAAGTCTTTTCACTGAACACTATTTTTTACTGTATTGTTGAATTTTTAGATTAGCGTGTAACTTAAATGTAGTGCTGTGTTATGAAGAATGCCCAAGTGCAGAGAATAACAACCATAATAGAAGAGACACTTAGAAGAGAAAAAAGGCTGCTCCACTGTCTTCTTGGATGTGGCCCAAGCTTTTGATAAAGTTTGGCATGAAGGACTCTTACACAAAATTGAGCAGCTCCTACCAGCAGAATGCAGACATCTGCTAAAATCTTACCTATCCAATTAATACTTCAGAGTTAAGCAAGAGGATGAGTACTAAGAGCTCAAACAATTAACGCTGGAGTACTGCACGGAAGTGTATTAGGCCTGGTCCTGTATCTACTATACACAAGCGACTTCCCACAATCTGAAGAAGCTACCATGGCAACTTTTGCTGATGACACTACTATCATGGCAGTACGAGACAGCGTTGAAGAAGCTACAGAAAAATTACAACGAGCAGTCAACAAAGTAAACAACTGGACCAGAAAATGGTTAATTAGACTAAATGAAGGCAAGTCGGTACATGTGGACTTTACCAACAAAAGATGTCAACATATACCGATAACTATAAATGACAAAGTCACACCTCACTCAAACACAGCAAAATACCTTGGCATGATGCTGGATGCCAAGCTGTGCTGGAAGGCACATGTCAAGGAAATATGCAAAGAGTGGAATAAAATAAAAGAAAATGTAGTGGCTCATGGGAAGAAGATCGGCCCTGTCGATACACAATAAGCTGATGCTGTACAAGCAAATGTTGAAGCCTGTGTGGACCTACAGCATCCAGCTGTGAAGATGCACGAAACAGATCAACACTGCCATCATTCAACGATTTCAAAACAAGGCACTTAGGAACATCGTTGATGCACCTGGGTATATCAGAAATGCCGACCTCCAAAGGGACCTTCAAATGGAGATGGTTAAGAATGAAATTGGAAAGTTCGCTAAGAAGCATGAAGAAAGGCTTCTCCACCATGACAATTTTGAAGCGATCCAGCTGCTCAACAACAGTAAACTAGTGCTATGGCTTAAAAGAAAAAACCTGTTTGAGCTGGTGTAGTGATCATTAAAAGCAGAGCACAGTGAAGTGCACCATACACATGATTAGTGTCTGATAAAAACAGGGCACACTGTTAATGCAGTAACCACCACCAACAAAGGAAAAGACAATGCGTAAGAAAAAAAAAAAACTAAAGATAGGTAGAACCGCTGGGTGACACCTGAAGTTAATATTCACTTAGCAATTTAAGTCAGAGCAAAATAGCTTGTTGGTCTTAAGACTAAGTGTTATTGTAATTAAGTGCTGATAAGTTGCTTAATAATAATAAAAAATGGAGAATGCTGTATGTAATGTTTGAGATTGCTTGATAAATGTATTATTCTATTTTATTGTTTAAAGAGTGTGTTCTGTGTGTTACTATGAAATAACTGCTTGTCAATTGCGAATTATGATATATTACATGTTTCAAAACCACAGCCATAGGGCAAACTGATGGATCAATGAAATGTAAATGTAATGTAATGTTCATTTTTGTTGTCACTGAAATGCATAGATTTGAGAACATGAAAGAATCTGCCTTGTCATAGTGTTTATACTGTTTCATAGTGCTTCAGATGAACACGCAACAGTCAGGTCCTACTATCAGCTGTGTTACGTCACATCAGTACTTTTTGCCATTCTAATGCACAGGGTGCAACACATGAAGTAACACCAGCAATGAATGAGACTGAAGCCTGCCACTTCCACAAGTATTCTATTGTTCTGACTGAAGAAACTGCAATGTTGAACACAAAACATGAAGCTAGAGTACTCCAGTCACATACAAATCCTTAAAGCTGAAGGTACTACACCCACCTTCAATGCCACATAGCACTAAACACTTCGAGAAAAATTTCTTTGGGTTTCCTCCCCTAGTGATTTCAAGATAGAATATACACTCATTCATAAGCACTCAGATACGCCACTGTTCTATGAAATATAAACAGTCACTAACCTAAACAGCTTGCTATATGCATGTAGAGTTGACTCCAAACTTTGTAGAATTGTGTATTGGACTGATCTAAGCAGATATTTGAAATTAATTATTCCATACAAAATTTAAAACCAACATTCACTTAAAAAGGATCATAAACTAAGCTGTATAGAAACAAGTGGACTGTTATGAAACCTACAGAACAGGTAGTTGGATCCATTCTTAAGAGTGTACTTTTTATTGGAAGTGTTTAGGATTAAATATGTATGAAAACAAGGGACAATTTTGGTGGGTGATGAAAAGAACATTTAAAGCAAAAAGAAGCCTGGCTGTCAGCACCCACACTGGAGTTTAAATCTGCAATACTCCGAAGTTTAAACAGACCACAACTGTGGTGCACAGCATTTTGACATACCACACTGTCACACCTGTCACATCCACGTGGTTGTGAGATAATGTCGCACATAACATACTGTTAAATATATAACTGAACAAGTGTTGCCAATTACTTCAAATATGTCCTCCCACTCACTCCTCATGTTTATATTTTCCATCTACTGCTATACACTTCACATTCTGATAGCATGTTTCACTGACAATATATTTCACACATACACACGCATGCACACATATAAAAGAAAGGTAAAGGTGAAAGGTAAAGTGTTCCCGTTACAGGCCCGGTGTGGTCCAGAGGGTGGGTAGATGTATAGTTCTACTCTTCCATAACTGCAGCACTAGAAGGGGATGAGTGGTCAGCAGCACACCCCGGCCGCACTTTACCCCCGGGAAAGACCCGGTACCCATTTTACAGGAGGCTGGGTGGGCCCTAGGACCAGTCTGGAAGGGCAGAAAATCTCGTCCCCATCGGGATTCGATCCCGGACCGTCCAGCCTGTAGTCATTCGCTATACCAACTGAGCTATCTGGCCCCATATAAAAGAAAAGAATCTGTAAAGTGTATAAGGACTACCTTCTTAATCAAAATAACAGAGGAGGGTGCATGAATTATGCAAAGGAAGGCAAATAATCACTTAGGTTTCAAAAGTGTGAGACATAATTACCTCTTGGAATGACACCTGGATCCATAAATGTAGCCAGTGTGAAGTTTGCAATCACAAACAATGTAATAACACCTTGGTAGGCTGGAACCCATGGATGTGATATGTAGGAACGGCATCTGGAAACAGCACAGAACTGTAAAACAATCACTATAAATTATTAAAATACTCCCAGTGAACACTCTGCAGCATCAATATGTTTAAATTCAATCTGTTTTATGCTGCAAATGCATACAAAATCTTGTCAATTTCTGTGGCCCTGGGGTCAGCTCAGCCTCTAAACCGAAATGAGTACCAGGAATATTTCTTGGAGGGTGGAGGGCTGACAAACTTACCACCTTCATGTGCGAAATGTCTTGAAATTTGGGAGGCTCAACCTGCTGGAACCTTCAGGGCCTGTCCAGGGACTGATTTACCATTACCTTTTACCTCACAAAATTGTAATCACCTCATAGTTAATGTGGTGGAAAGTGTAAAATGTTTAATATACAAAAACTGTAAGTGAATTCACTTATTTCATCTAAAATATTAGTAACAAATTACTCATTATTCACAAGACTAAATTCTCTTATTCATAATTATGACCAAGGTGTGCTAGATAACTTGTAACTGATTCACCTGTATGTACACATTGCTACCAGTCTGGCAATGCAGTGGGACCTTGTATTTACCATGCTTCAATTGCCACAGTTGTTTGCATTCAAGCTTAATACCAAGAACAATAATAAAAGATAAGGACAATGCTGCTGCTGCTGATGAAGACAACAACAATGATCCACCTCATCTAAAGACATTTAAATCTGCTTTGTTTTATTAGAAGAATTAAAGAAAAGAGTAAGATACGTGAGAAAGAGAATGTAGGTGTTGTAGAAGACAGCAATGTAGGCAAGTTTCAAATGGAGGAACAGGAAAAAATGGTTGGAGGGAAACAGAAAATAATACATTGTTTTACTGTATTGTGTTATATGTAATTTAATGAAAGTAAATTGCAATTTAATAAACCTTTTTTTTTTTTTACTATTATTCTGTTAGATTGACCTGTACTCTGGCTACTCAAACTTGATTTACACTTTTTTTCCACAATAATTTATAAAAATCCATTACAAAATCATACTCCATATATACATTAAAATAATGTCGGAAACTTTTATTACTGTAACACAGAAACTTTAAGACAAATGTGACAATTCTTGTGTCAAGGAACTAAACCTCATCGTTCCTGAAAGTGTTAAAAAATTCAGTATGCACTGTATTTTCCAAGAACACAATCCTTGAACACATGGATTTTTACTGTTTGTGATTTACAGCAATGCACACTTTATCACAAATGGTATCATCACACACCAATCAACAACAGTACATTCATCAAAATTTATTTTCAATCACAGTCACTTAAGTTCCATGCTGTCATTATCACATACCCCTTTCTTATACAAATTTATTCAGTAGTGAATTTCAAATAATCTCCAAAGTACCATACCAAAATTAAGAACCAGTCAGATGTGGATGTGGTCTGTAAAGGTGTTAATTTGCCAGAAATTTGTCCAAGTTACGTACCTAACCCATTTAAAGGTTCAATTGTATCATAGAAATGCAAGAAACCAATATTGTGGCACAATATCTCTAATGGTTAAATTTTCTGAATGGGTTCTATAAAAGGTAGCAAATCACTATCAGCTTTCATGGAGGACTATGTTCCAGGGAGTCAACTGTATACACTTGGTACAAATCTATTTACGAGAGGAACTAGTCACTGCCACACAACTCCCCTCTGACAAAACTGTATAAATTAAATGGATGCATTGGAGAAACTTTGGTAAAAACATAACACAAAAATCACACCAAAGACTACACAGTACAATAACACTTTGCCCAGTGTGGCTTTGTCTAGGTATACTTACTTACTTACTTACTCCATGGTGCAGAGTCCTTCTTGAGAAGCTAACTGGTTTGCAGCTAGTCAAGAAATTCTCCGCATAGTTTAAATAATTAAATACATAAAAAAAACTGCCAAATGCTGAAATGTTTCAATACATGCAGAAAAACACAGTTACTCACTGAACTACCCTCCAAGATGGCAACATCAGCTACCAACGATCTCTGTAACTATTTAATGTCCAAAAATGTTATGCATTTCAAGTGACCAGGGACCCCTAAGTATCTGCATTCATGCAATCCTGTCTGATAAAGCGGAATGGAAGATAATCACCGAGAAGGCTAAAACCCATAGGGGGGTGTAATGACAGTGAAAGAAGAAGAAGAGGAAGAAGTGGAAGAAGAAGAAGAGGAGGAAGGAGGAGGATGGAGAGGAAGAGGAGGAGAATAAAGAAGAAGAAAAAGAAGAAGAAGAGGAAGAAGAAGAGGAGGAGGAAGAAGAACACCACCACCACCACCAACAACTGTCCGATAAAAAGTATATACAATACAATTTTGCCCAATATGCCATGCTCACTGCAGTGTCTAAACCGGCCTTAAATGTGGAATTAAAGACATAAGATTCTAGGATGGGAACATTTGGAGGCAGCTGAAAGCAACATACACCAAGAATGTCTCTACACCATCTTTCATAATTAGCTCCATTTTTTGAAGCAAGATTTGGAATACGAGCAAACAAAGTGGAAGGATTAGGTATAGAAAAACCTGTATCAAATAAGAAGACCTCCTTGGTTGGCATAACATATCCCATTAACTATCACTACAGGAAGAAAATACAGCAGCCTTAGAGGGAAGATATATATCACATTTAATACAAAATTTTTTACTACTCATCATTCAACAACAATTAAAAAAACTCTTCTTGCTGCCTAAGAAACAATATTTATGAGTAAATACTGAACTGCAATCAAAATATGTACCAGTGCCTGTGTGCTGCCATGTTTCCTCACATGAAGTAATATAAACCCATGAAGGATATGGTTTGCCAGTGGAGAGTTTTAATTACTAATATAAAAACTAATAGCCTAACCATGGTAATCACATTTGCTTTTTCCTTTCACTAAATGGCAGCCAAGTCTGTCACTAAGATGAAACCTCAATGCACAGCTTTTATGCATGTTGGCAAACATGACATACGTTACTGTTAGAGCCTAAACCTTATGTATGCTGGAAACTCCAACTTAAGTTTGTTACTAACATTAAAGCCCAAAAACCTAATTTCAGTAAATTATATTTTGTGTTTTAACTGGGCTCAATATAAAAAATTTGATAACTGTGAATCTGACCTTGGTATTTAATTCTGTGGCACTTTACCTACATAGAAATCTACAACATGTTTCTGTGACATATGTTGAGCAATCCTGACACAATATTGTGCAAACTCTGAGAGATGCAAAGATGAAATACAGCAAAATGTCAGAATATATTATGGCAGCACGCCAGGACCACAAATGTGTGTATATGGAGCATTACTTTTAATACTTTGATACCTATAGCTTTATAAGATCAACTGAAATATGATTTCTAAATTATTCCTACCTACTTATTTATTGACAACTTATACAGTGACAATCATCATATTCTTATTACATATTATATATATATATATATAGTATACCAATCATTTATGACAAGTTGCCATAAACACTGCACGTGTTCACAAAACTTGTAACTCGCTGAAGATGGCCAGGGTACATGGTCAAAACATGTGAGAGCTTTATACAACAAATATAAAAACACTGTGCGACTAGTAGATAGTGAAATTTGTGTGCAATAGACTGTTACACAGACGCTGTAATACATCAAATATTATAACGGCAAGTTCACTCATAACTGCCGCTTCTTTCTATTCATGAATTAAAAGGCACTTAATGAAAAACAGCAGACAATGAATTCTTGGTGAGATATAAGGGCACTACCAATTCTGATTGCACTAAAAAAATCAAGCTGTAGGTAAAATGCTCACCCATATGGATTTGAAGCTTCTGAAGCAGAAATACATCTGCGAGTAAGAAGGCTTTGACAATTTACTGGTCAGTTAAAGCTGAGAGACAAGTTCAAATTCTGTACCTGCATTTCGTACACGCGTAAAAGCATGCCCAAACACAAAAAACTGATCCACAAGTGCATGTATAACAAAAGACAGGAAATGTAACCAATGGAAATGACACCATAAACCGAAAAGTTGTGCATGACAGACGTTCAATTGCAGGGCTTCACGGAAAATATGCCTGCAGAAACAAGTGTCAAATTCATAATTCTGTAAACCCATCTTGTTCACGAGTGCTCTTCATTACCAATTCCCCAGTAAAGTATTATATGACGCATTTAAGAAAGAACGCAAATATCTTTCACGTGTTTATGTTTGAAATAACTGTAAAAACTGACAAATGTGACACCAACATTTGCTACACAAAGAGAATGGTAACACAGCTTCCAACTTATAAAATACTTCACTGTTTGGTTCCTGTGTTTAATTAGCCTTTCTTCACCATCACAAGCTAAATCTCTGCAAGTTTCAGTCTTCCATGTGCAGATTAATTTCACTATTGGTATCTTACTGGTCTTTTCTGTGCCACCTCCGGTTTCATCGTAATAAACAAATTCACTCTACTTACGGGAAATAGAAGAACAACGTCGTTGTTCCCAACAGCAATACCCAGGCAAATGTAGCAGGTATAAATTTCGTGAAACTATCACATTTCGGCATTATGTTTCTCAAACAATAATTGCAGACAAAATTACTCGCAAAGTTTTCTGCTACAAGTCAACATGGCCGCACCTATTCACTGCCGAACTACATTTCAAGCGATTTGTACAATACGCGACACCAAAAACTACCAATGTTATGAGAAAGCACACAGCACGCTGACACGAAAACGGTACTCCATTCTACCTGATGACTCCCTGGAAACCAATAACTTAAGTACGATATTACACAGTTACTTTACTTTAATGTCAAATAATGTATTCATCCGCGCGAAAGTCTTCATGCACAGCCTTCGAAATCAAATCAACTCCGTCATCAGCATGTCAAAAAATAATCGGATGAAAGGCACCGGTGTGGGAGGAATCCTAATACATGAGAATTGTAGAACGGTACTCCCCATACCCACGTAAAGCATGGGATATGCGTGAAAATTGGTGCTACGAATCAACGATGCGCGGTAGATCCAGGCTTGCGAGCTGCACGTGCTATAGACAACGCTTAGGCGCGTATCGTTTCAAATGGATATCAGTCACTGAATGTCCATTTTGTGAATTATCAGTGGTCATTATTCTTGCAAGACAGTCATAGAATGTCAAGTTGTCAACCAGGTAGATTTCAGTATCATTATACAAGTCAATGAATGGTAAATTTCCAAATAAATGGATGTCTGTATTATTATGTGAGTCGCTGGGTGCCCAGTTTCCAAACATGCAAACATTATTTTATGTTACCTCTGCTGTGCATATTCTTGCAGTCAATATATTAACCTTTAGTGCACTTACTATAACACAATAAAAGCAATTAATGACTTTAATATAATACTATAAAATACAATTAATGACAACTATGAAACTCCTACATATTCTGGCATGGGATGCCATTCTCAGAGATTTTTCTAGAACAAAGGAATACAAGTCCAACTTGCTGATAGCATGTTAGACTTGTATTCCAAGTACAGAGTTGAATGGAGAAGAGTCCAACAATGACTGGAGAGTCACACTGATAACGTCAGACTTATTCAACATGGTTGAGTTCATCTACCATTGACAAGAACAAGGAAGAGACTGATGAAATGGACAGAACCATTTTAATTGCAATCTTGGAGCTGTCTGCAAGTTGCTCAGGTGCAGGGCTCACCAGAAGTAATCATTGTGAATGGTCTTCGAATAATATTAACATTAATTTACCAGTGAGATTCTATGACCTCTTTCTGCTTAAATGGGTTATTAGTGAGAGTCAGTAATATAAAATGAAAGGGATGAGGGAAATTTTAAAGGAATTGGTTGTAAATATATCGGCATTGTTTTACGGATTTTAATTATGTAATATCATTAAGGCTACTTCTACCGTATTTCTCCACAAACCCCAGGCCTTATGAGAGTGCATATAATTATTCAGAATCATTATAAGTCAGGCCAATCTCACATGATCTGATCCCTTTAACACCCTCTCTAAATTGTGAGATGGTGGCAGCTACCCTTGTAGCAGGATGATCACTCCAGTGATTCGACCCACTATATGACAAAATTGAATACAATTCCTACACCCTGATAGCATGTTGGACTTTTATTCCTTTACTCTAGAAGACCACCTGAGGGTGACACTCCACCACCAAAACATGGAGTTTCATGCTTGTTATGAATTGTATCTTACTGTATTTTATTAAGTGCATTTTTGGCTTATATGTTTATTGTAAGAATATGCATGGTATGAGTAACACAAAATTCACAAATCCTCACCCAAGAAAAGTTGCTTACAACTGCGAAAACACAAAGGAAAAACTTTGTAATACCAGTGCAGCCATGTGGTTAAACAAAATATGCATCAATGTGTGACTCCCTGAGGATGGCATGCCCATGCCCAAACTTGTAGGTGTTTCATCCTTGTCATGAATTGTATTGTAGAAATTGTATTTTATTGTAATGTATTAAGTGTTTGTGTTGTCTAATACATTGAAAGTGGATATTAGTATTGCTAAGTGAAAATGACTGAATGCCAATTTCCACATAAGATGGAGGAATGTCAAATACATAGGAATGGCTGATGCCACTTTCAAAGGTGAAGTAACAGTTAAATAAAATCTGCAATGAACTCAGACCCTTAATTCTTGCATATTAAGTATATTCCCCTGGAAAATGTTATTTGTTCACCATTCTTGATATGAGATACACAATGATAAGTAAACGGGAAGTACAAACCATCAACCACAACTAATTCACATCAGCATTTATTGCTTGCAAGCAATAAAAACTCATGTAAGCTTACATTTAAATTTAGTTATGGTTGACAGTTTGTGCTTCGCTTTTATTGTTCATATATCACAATGAGATGTCATTGATAAAGATACACGATGATCACTAAGAATGGAGGAAAGTTAAGTGAAGCTGTGCATCTCACTTCATTGGACTAAAATATGATTTATACAGCACAGACACTGATAATGTTGAATGCAACCGTCATTTCCTGACTCCTAGCAGGAAATACATGACTTACCACCAAGTACGATGAGACTTTCCCAGTAAAAGTCAAGTGTCACATAATACAAGCAATAAAATCATTTTATCTCTATCAGTAGCCTTCAGACTCTTAATATCTGTAGAAACCTTGTGACGACATCTGAACCACTGCAGAACCCTCATGAAGTAAAAGTAATAGCATACTTTTAAATTACAAATACAGTTACGAAGGAAATGTCTTTGTGGAACTCCTGAATATTAAAAGTGTACTTTCATCCTTACCAGTATTGTTATAAAAGAAATGTGCTTGTGGAGCCCTTGAATGTTTCCACAAAATACCAGGGTTCCCTACAACACAGTTTGAATACTACTCATTTTGCCAATATGTGCGCATATGCAAGGAACCCCTCACTCCCCCCTGTGTCTTCACATGATTCAAACTGTGCAAATTCACCTGAAGCAGTTCTTTTTTAAGAACTTCAAGAATTACTCTTTGTTTCTCTATTAAAAATGCCATAAATGTTACAATTGGCAAAATCATGTTCTATTGTGGCCTGACATGTGGTCCCTCGTAGAATCAACTCCCAAGTTTTGTAACACACTAGCATCCCATCTGTTAAAGGTTATTATAATTGAATCGAAAGAACAACATGCATCATTCCCCATTACATGGCACATGTGTGGACACAAAAACCAACACACTTTGATTCACAGGAATACAACACCATTAGCCAGATCAGCTGTCATGAAACAAAAAAATAATAATAACCTGACACTTTGAAAGAGTATCCCACCCAAAAAATGGTAAGGTACCTAGACAATATTTAATTATAATTTATAAAATAACCAACGTAAGAAAGTATAATTCTCAGTGTATGAGAAGTTTAAGGCATAAATCCACTATACAATGGCAGCCAAACATTAACAGTAGATATCTCCGTAAATATGAAACGTGACATCTTAATTTGTGATTTTCATGTTCAGTTTCTAAACTTCCAATTTTTAAACATTAAATTTTAAACAACTAACAAGCACAATTATAATTTCAGTTGTAACAAAATGTAAATGGCTTGTCTGTCAGTGCAATACAAGCCCTTAAGAATTAACTTGTAAATACCTCTCATCACATTGTATTGTAATAATTGTATTAACATCCAATAATTTTTGGTATCTTTCACTTATATGGTATTACTGTTTTATTGTGATTTATCATATCTAACCCTAAATATTAGATAATACACCTAATAAATTGAACGACTCTGTAACTGTAATGGTAGAGACACTAAATAGTAGAGAACATAAGCGAAATAGGAGATTTCCAAAAACAAGATCCGATGATTTTTTATGGCCAGCAACCAGAGGGTAAATGAGGTATATAAGGAAGTAACAAGTAAATATGAGTCCTATATACCGAATAAACTAAATAAAATCAAACATACAGGAAAAACACTCACCATTTTTCATCAAAATATCTGTGGCCTACTAAATAAAAAAGAAGAACTATTACACTCACTAATTGAACATCCAGTACATATAATCACTTACATGATGGAGAGCTAGAAGGGATGATATTTAATAAATATGCATTATGAGTGAAATTTTGTAGGAAAGCCCACAAGGGAGGGGGCGTGTGCATACTCATAGATGTAAATTTACATTTCACAAACATTAATTAGGATAAATACTCCGAAGAGAGGGACATTGAAATCTGTGCAATAAGAGTATACACACCATCCTGTCAAACTGTGGTAGTGACGGTCTATAGATCACCAACTGGTGACATTACAAACTTTCTTAATACATTAGAAACAGCTATAGACAAACTATACAGGGTGTCCCAGGAGGAATGTGCCAGACTTCGGGAGGGTGTTCCTTATGTTAAAGTATACCGATATAACCCAAAACACCTATATCCAAAATTGAACGG
>Ga0123352_10012146_pt1 | contig 13606 bp, 7 predicted proteins | sample TergutLab28metaG_FD_89700 | JGI IMG/M metagenome (GOLD analysis project Ga0123352, IMG submission 89700) | Labiotermes labralis P1 segment gut microbial communities from Petit-Saut dam, French Guiana - Lab288 P1 | ecosystem: Host-associated > Arthropoda: Insects > Digestive system > Gut ...
CAATGTTGTAATTCAACAGCACAGTCGCAAGCTCCACAGTATGGATGTACTGTATTAATGTCCGAAACATGTTGAGTACATAAGAAGTGAAATAAAAGAGCAAGTGACATCAAGTTGGTCTTTATTCTTCAGCTATCACAATGATGCACGGTCCAATAAACATAAGAATTACGGAAACCTTTTGTTACAAACACGGTTAATTAATCAGTTTAGTACAGATAATTCTGTCCCTTTCACGCCGAAGTGTCTTCAAAGCCCTGTGCAATTCAACTCGCCTGATATGCACCGGTCAAGCAACTAACACATGGTGTGGACAGACCTCTGTTTAGAAGTAGACCAGCGCCATTACCTGCAGTTCATCTTTCAGTGACTGAATCACCAAACTAGTTTACAAATAAACACGTAGGAACTGTGTCCTGCAAATTAAACATCGGCATTGAGTTGTTATGTAACATATGCCTAAGCGCATGAAAAGAATGTGAAATGCCAAATTCCTGTCCGCAGTGTAACAAAAACGAGTTCGATGTAGTATACTTGCAAAAAAAAGTTTGACAAAACTTGTTTCGGAAATACGGGCATTTTGATGCCTTTTTAAAGAAAACTATTTGAAAGTTAGAAGTTAGGTGAACAAAAATAGTCGAGTGGAGAAGATATTACTGTTATAGAAATGCATGTTACGGATAGTGGTAACTGCGAATATTACGGGATTTTGTTCGGTGGCGTGTTCTACTTTTATTGGTGATAAATTTTCGGATATTCTAATTAATTATTTGGAGTTAGTTATTTAACATGAAAATGAAAACAAAATTCGCTGCCATTTTTATTCCTTCGAAACTTCAATTGTAACACTCCTAATAATCTAAATTTGTTACAATTTGTCAAACCAAAAATAAAAGGCCAAAAATTTGAGGGTCAGATTGAACATATTTTCTATTAACGTAGTTTATTTTAAAGATATTTTTATGATGTATATAAAATCGTTGATTGTTTTGGTTAGCTGCAAGTTTTACAGCACACAATGTAATTCGAATATAATTTTCCTTTAGATGCGAATTTACTTCCATGACACTGGCAATTTTGTATAAATAAGAACCTTCTGTAAAGTTTTTCTTTTCCAGATCAGCAGTAAAACTGGACAGTGCATTAAATCTATTTTCACATGTGGAACTTCACCTCAAAATGCCAATGAATCTCGTCACATAAAAGACAGGGAAATTAATAATACGAGTATTTTTAAGGTTTTAAATGACAATAATATAAAAATGAGATAATATATTTTCCTTTGTATTATAATTTGAATTTAAGAACTTTACTTAACAATTCAAGGTCCAACTTACAGACTCTTAAAACAAATGAACGCAATGATTTACATACATATTTTTAAAATAAATAAATGTTTATTTTTTTCTCTCAAATTCGTTCCCATTTCACTCCGCACTCTTCAAACGTTTCTGTCACTGAATTGCGTCTAATAGGATAACTTTCTTTATCGGCCCCCTCCAAGAAATGGTCCACTTCTTTGTCCCCTGTAGCGCAGCCCTTCACAACTCGCTTCCGAAGACTTGCAGACCATACAGCGACATGATAATGCTTCAAGGTGTTCGTAACGTTCAGTTCCAGGTTCGACTCCTTCCTCACAGTTTTTCAGTGTCACCGAGCTTAAAGCTCGGGTATCATGTAGGCACACCGGGTGAAAGGATCTTTTGTAGGGAAATCGCCAATCAGATATCTGCAAAATGAACAGTATACATGCGGTTATTATAGTAACATTCCTTAACAACCACCCTATAACATAACCTTTAAGAATTCGATATGCTGACGAAACCAACAAATGCATATAAACCTTTAAGAGTGTATTATATTATATTATGTTATGTTATACTATATTATACTATATTATATGCCTCGTACAAGTTTCGGAGATACTTGTGGCCATCCTCAGACAGGTGAATTATAAAGAGCATATTACAAAAGTTTTGAACCAATACATAAATGTAAGCTATTTAGTTTTAAAATGTATGATTTCATATATATCAAAATAAATACAGACAAAATTTTTGTGATGAATTCCATGTAGGCATTATGTAGTACGTCACCAGCCTGAAATGAAAGAATCAGGGGTTATAAAAATATTTATATAATAAAACGTACTACAGTATACTCTGAAACATTTAAACGCAATTGTCAGTTCTATCACCATATCGAATCAGCCTAATTCATGGTCATGGATTATTTACAATTTAAGAAGAATTCTTGATTTTAAGCTTTCGCCGTGTTCCGTGTGTAATATGTTTTCTTTTGGGTAATTCCCCGGCGTCACAGTGCTAATAGCCGACGTTTCGGAATCCTCTATCAGTTCCATCTTCATAGGCAGGTGGATGAAGTACGACAGGGGATGGGATGTGTGGTGTATCACCCTCTATCAGTTCCATCTTCATAGGCAGGTGGATGAAGATGGAACTGATAGAGGGTTCCGAAACGTCGGCTATTAGCACTGTGACGCCGGGGAATTACCCAAAGGAAAACATATTACAATTTAAGAAGAATTTAGTGGCAGATCAAATGGAGGCCCAGATTCCACCAAATGCCAGAACATCCGGGATTTTAGGTGCAAATATTGCGCTGGGGGAGATTTATCTCCGAACACTTCTATTTCACCCTATTAAAATGATATACCGACGCTTCATAATCACATACATATACCACCGACGCTGTGTAATACAACAAAATAATAGCGTTATTAAATAAGTCATTCTTTGTTGCGGTGAATTAAATAGAAATGTGGACAATATTTGCATTAACACGACTCCATGTACATACACAGTGAATAGTGTGAGATTAGGCAGATGTTTGATGAGAAATCAGTTTTTTCACCTTTTTCCGTGTTCTCTCAATGTCATACTTGTAGTATCTTCAGATACTTCAGTTCCGAGCCAAATATTCTGCTGCATGTAGGTGTAATTACTGTTACGTGTTCAGACATATGGAATTATTTTTTCAATGTTTTACAAATAATAAGCCTGCTCAACGTCATTTCATCCATCACCATTTTCATGCCTGTTGAAAACATAAAATTTAAAGAGGGGAAAAAATATTCTCCTTACTGGTTGTTTGTTCGCCGACACAATCCACCGAGACCCATAAAGAGCGGCAAGTTGTTGACCAGTTGATAAGTATTAGTTTCTGATGAAGGACTGTCGTTTATGGCAGTAGTTATTACTGCAGTTTCCTGTGGTGGACTGAGAAAGACCACGCCATATCTGAGGTCGTCACCGCTTCTGACAAAGGAGTGATAATGAATTTCCAATATATGAATCACATGTGCTAGCCACGAACCACTATAATCAGCGTGAGATATTCCAGCATACAAGGAACCGTGCTGGGTTCGTGTTTGACTTTCCATAATCTAGCCAAAGTTATAAAAGCTCTGAAAGAGGAGTAGGTAGGTTTTCACCCTTTTTATAGGCCACGCAGGCCCTTAGGGTGAGTATAGGTGTAGCTGTACCCTTTTTTAGGACCTTCGGCACTAGATGGGGTGGGGGGATCAGTCCCACGCCCCGGCCGTGAAAGAGGAGTTACTTCGTTTTTAATGAGAGTGGTCGTTAATCCCCGGCCTGATAAGCGGAATTGGATAGAGCGAGCTGCTATTGGAGCAAGAAACACAATGTGAATGCACTCCGCAATGTTGTATTTTGTAGGAGTGTGTTATGAACTACATGGAAATCGCGACGGAATTCGAGAGGTTACAGTACGCTAGTCACTGTATCACGTGAATGGAACGATCTGTCATGGCTTAGACAGTTACACCTTCATGCAGGGAACAGGCTGACAGCTAATTATGTTTTCTAATGCTTGCTAAAATTAAAAAAAAAAAATGCAGTAGAGGCACTTTATGAAACAATCCTTTTCTTATATAGAACGAGAAATATACCTCCATATCGCACTGGTTGTAATGTATCGTGTTACTGCTTATGTATGTACGTACGGATGCATGTATGTATGTAAGTATGTAGGAGGGGTGCTGGCAAGTCCTTAGCCCGACCTACTTTCCGATGTCGTAGGACGGAATCGGTAGTGTCGTTGGAAAGATGGAGTCTGTTCATATGCCGAATTGCAAGCATTTCTTTGTTACAGAGGCTGAAAGGAAGCATGTCAGGCGACGTGCGCGATTTCAACAACATGGAGACGTGAGTATCATCAAGTTCTTTTCCTGCAAGGCAGGAAATTCACGCCATTCTGATAGAAACATTAGGGGAACATGCACCATTGTATGCCACCGTCAAAAACTGGGTGGCCAAGGTTAAACGTGCTGATTTCTCCACATGTGATGCGCTTCGTCCTGGACGACCCAAAACAGTGATCACTTCGGAGATTATTGATCAAATTCACGAGATAATATTGAAATAACGCTGGAGTTCAGCTAAATGAATAGCTGAGCAACTGGGCATCTCACGTGAGCGGGTTGGGTCCATCATTCATGAAGATTTGGACACGCGGAAGCTCTCCGTGAAGTGGGTCCCGAAATGCCTGAACGCGGATCGAAAACGTCAACGGTGCCAGTCGTCTGATCAACTTTGGGAATTTTTTCTGCGCGATCCAAATGAATTCCTGTCGCGATTGGTGACGTTGGACGAAACCTGGTCCTATCACTACGACCCGGAGACAAAGCAACAATCAGTGGAGTGTCGACATAGCGGCTCATCTCGTCCCAAAAAATTCCGAGTGCAAAAATCCGTTGGAAAATTTCTCGCCTCGATTTTTTGGGGTCAAGACGGCTTCCTCTTCGTTGATTATCTTCCAAAGGGCCAAACTAACAACGCGGAGTAGTACTCGTCTCTGTCGGTCCAATTGAAGGACATTTGGAAGGGAAACGTTGCGGGAAAGTCACCAAGGTGGTCTTGTTCTTGCACGAAAATGCCCCGCCTCACCGGGCACTTGCAATCCAGTAGAAACTGGTCTACCTGGGCAATCAATGTCTTGATCACCCACCCTATTCTCCGGATCTGGCCCCGTCAGACTAACATCTGTTCCCTGGACTGAAAAACAATTGAAAGGTAGCGATTTTTCATCTGACGCGGAGGTAATTGCTGCCGCTTAGACCTGATTGGGCGGACAAATTTCTGAATTTTTTTGAGTTGTTTGCAAAAGTTAGAGCAACAGGCTAAGAAGTGTGTTGAACTTCGTGGGGAGTGTGTTGAATAAATCCCTAGTTTTGTCGCTGTAGCTTGTTTTTTCCTGGTCGGGCTAAGGAGTTATCAGCAGCCCCTCGCATGCATGTATGTTTGTGTGTATGTATATGTATGTATGTATGTGTGTGTGTGTGTATGTATGTTTGTTTGTTTGTATGTGTGTGTGTGTATCTCCGTGTATATTATATATATATATATGCATGTGTGTTTTTTTGCATACACATGCATAAATTAGGTTTGTCATAGTCGGTCATAATTTTCATGTATATAATTCTAAAGATGTATGTCAATTCACACCATTTCCCAGGCTAGCATGTCACGAGAACTTAACAAATAAAATATATAAAACAATACCGACAGGAATTCTTGTTCCACAAACCCAATTGAAAAAAGTAATATCGACATTATATACAAAATAAATTTTACCTCGTAAATGTAAACATTATTTTTCAGCTAATTTACTGAAAATTCTATTAACTAAAAAAAAAACAGTGTATAGGTTAGGTCAGCATTTTGGTAAATAAAATTCTGACTATTTTGCAAACCATGGTTGATCACAAATCACAGGTAGCCAGTCTTAAACGACTCTTCCAACAGACAGAAACTATGTAATCAGAAAGTCACTTGTTTCAACACATCGCATATTTACTTTCGGCCCACTGTCATGGTCACGGTGATCAAGATACAGAACCTGAAACAGGGAGAAAAGAGTTTGTTCTCTCAAAGTCACTCATATTTTTCTGCCTCCACGTTTAGAAAATTTCTTCTCTTCAGCCTTTATTTTATCCGGACTTAAGAGAGGGCTATAAATTTAATGTAATGTTTCTTCAAATGGGACCACTCATATAACACTATGATTGCAGTGGCTGAATAAGATATGTAGTGTTCTTGAGTGGACAAGAGAACTATTCCTTGTTGGAGAGAAATTTCAGTACATAAAACAACTAGATCTCAGGTCGTAAAGCATGATATAATCTGAGTATTTTTTACGATAAGGCGCCGCACTTTTTCGTAATAAGCCTGAACGAGATTGGTTGCTTGTGAGGGAATATAATATAATTCAGATTAACAACAGACATGACTCATAGCATAGTGGAGCTGCCAGCCTGTGCTTCCATCATTTTGAACTTCAACTCCTTAGAGAAAGCATACAAAGCGAGCTTCTTCTTTAATCAGGTCGCCATCGTCATTACGAACGTGACTCGAATTACACATATCTCTTGAAGTCTACAACAGTTATGTTGCCAAACCCGTACTTTTTCCAACAGAAAAAATAACATAATCGTATAATCTACTCCACTAATTGCGGAATAATATGGTTTGTAGTGACGGCAAATCACTGGCACTTATGTATAAAATAAGGCACTTATTTTGGGATGGAGTTCTGATATTCTCTTTTTCTTTCATTTCCCCATTTACATGATCGTAAAGTGAGTCCCGAGATGTAGTCGAAGAGAAACGTGCATACTTTTCAGATACTCAGCAAACTCAAACACAAGGAACCTACGAAGCTTACTGCAAGTCAAATTAAATTTACACCGTGGTGATTTTTACGGTAATATTGCCTCGAATTAAACGAAGTAAAAATAAATATAACTTTGTTGAAAAAAGCCCTTTCTGAGAAAATAATACGCAGTTTGCCAGACAGTCAAGAAATGCCCTATATCACATGAAACCCCAAAGTTCATTACCGTGTTCACATCGCCCCACACTAGCGTGAACGAAACTGATGCAGTCCACACCTTTTCAACCAGTTTCTTAGAAATTATTTTAGTTTTCTCCCATCTAGGCTTATTTGTGCCAATTAGGCCCCGTCTTTCAGGTTTCCCCACCCAAACCCCGTAAACATCAGCTTTCCCCCAAAGAAGTCACATCCACTTTCGCATCCTCCTTGACTGGATCCTCTCGAATAATATTTGGGGAGGCACAAAATCATGAAAAACTATATTTTGCAAGTTTCGAAATCTCGCATCACTTCCTCCTTCTTAGGCCGAGGTGTCTTCTTCAGTGCTCTATTCTCGGAATCCTCGTCCTACATTTTTCCCTTCAAGTAAGGGACCAAGTTTCACAACCACACTAACAACGGGCAAAGTTAGAGATTTCTACTCCGTATTCTGTACTTTCCTACAAAACAAAAGTTTCTGGACTGGATGGTAGCAGGCAGTTCCTGAAATTCAATCAGCTCTTAATTTTTAAATGCATGAAATTTTTATTTTTAACGCCATTTCCAGACTTCTGAACTTTATTACTTTTTCAAAGGATTTAAAAACCACTTTTATTTTGTGACTTCTTTCCTGATTTTGTTTACGAGGCACGAACATACAAGTACTTTTATCAGCATTTAATTTTCAAATAAATTTTTCCTTATGACTTTAAAATATTAATATTTTCCTTTCATTGCACTGCGAGGTATTTTCCTTTTTGTCGGCGTTTAGCACTTTCCCCTCAACTAACGTTAGATATGATATTCTACTTTTGAATTTAAACATTGACACGTTTCTGTAATGTGCTCCGGGGTGTAAGAATTCTCTCCTCTTCCTCTACGACACGGATAGCACACTGGGTGTCACAGTAAATATTGTAATCAACATGGGGTCCCTAAAGTCTAGTAGAATTTGCTTATTCTAAAATCGAATAAAGACGGTCCCAGGAGCCGCAAGGTCTAAGGAATAGGTCTGCGGCCGTTCGCCTGCCGAGATCGTGGGTTCGAATACCACGGGTGGCATGGATGCTTGTCTCTTGTGAGTGTTGTGTGTTGTCAGGTAGAGGTCTCTGCGACGAGCTGATCACTCGTCCTGAGGAGTACTACCGATTGAGGTGCGTCGTTGAGCGTGATCTAGATACCTCGTGAATGAGGAGGAACTGGCCTACTGGGGATCAAAAAAATCTAATAACAAAGCTACTATGCTGCGTTATATCCGTGTACACACACACACACACACACACACACACAAACACACACACACACACACACACACAAACACACACAATTTACAGACAAAAAGTTTCCTTTCGCACAGAAAAAGACACCGCTTAGATATGCATATATTTATATCCCAGGCGACATAAACAGAGGAGAAGATGTTTCTGTGTACGGTCTTAAGGCGTATGGGGAGGTGGTAATAGAGATCCACGCATTCTTAATATCAACAGGACATGCAAATAATTGGAGAGCTTCAAGTCTCAGGCGCTTTGCCGCAGGTTCCCATTGAAAAGTGAATGCTTGGCTACAGGTACGGTCCTGTCACTTCGGAAAATAGGAAGTACCTTATCCATGCCAAGAATTGCAGTATGAGTCCTTCATTTTGCAGTCCGTAACCTAGTCACTACAGCGACTGCGCTTTCGCAGGGCCACACGCAAGCTGAACATTCAATATGCATCCAACGTAACAACTATATATTTTTTATTTCTATTTGTGCTCAGAGCAATTAAAGGTGTTGGTTTCGATTACGTAGCGGTCTCTAATATCACATATTAATTCCCAAATCCTTCAATGACCTTTCGGTTTTTATTACTTCCTGTTTAACATTCTTTTTCTTGAGGTTTATGAGACGGGATTTCCTCGCTCTGGTGTCTAATGAAGGGGTTAGGACACACTGCGAAGGACTCTCTTATTCTGCATGGCGACCAGAAGTTCTATGGGGTCCACCAGATCCCTATTCAATGGGTATACACAAATTTCATCTGGGAGTGAAGCGGCCAGAGTCTGAAGTTGACAACTCACCTCCATCTTCTGTTGAATTTAGGAATGGATGGAGTTATACTCCACTCGCTCACGTATCTTTATTTCATCACAGGGACAAATTTACATTCCTTGGTTTTGGATCTTAAATTCTGAAAAAAACTTTGCCCTGTTTGGAAATTTAACAGGCGAGGCATAACGACGGGGATTCATTCTGAGAAATGCGTCGTTAGGGGATTTCGTCGTTGTGCGAACATGTACTTGCACAAACCTAGATAGTGTAGCCTACTACACACCTAGGCTGTGTGGTATAGCCTATTGTTCCTAGGTTACAAACCTGTACAGCATGTTACTGTACTGAATACTGTAGGCAATTGTAACACAATGGTATTATAATTTTGTATTGTAATCTTATGGGACCACCGCCGTATGCGGTGGGTCGTTGACCGAAACGTCGTTATGAGGCGCATACCTGTATTAGAAAGCTGAATATGTAATTTCATGCAGCTGAATATAAAATATAAACAGAATTAAAAATGTGAAATATGCTCCTGCTGCCTTGGCAAACAAAACTGTCAGAAGCCAATATGTGTGATTTCACAATTTCAGTTGAGATAGGTATCGTTTAATTTAAACATTTCCCACAGAGTATCTGTTAAATTAAGCAAAATTTCCGTCTACCACTAATTTACGCCAGACACGTGGAACGAACACACCCAGTAATAGACATCCCGCAGTTTGAGTGCAATTACCATTTTAATAAACTCTTTAGCATAAATTCATTAGGTGGATAATGAAAAGCTTCCGGCAGTGTAGGGAAACACAAAAAACCCCGTTACGTTTCTGGGTAAAACTGCAAAATGATTTTATACTACGTGATTCAGTGTTCTGTCATAAAGATAAGAAAATTTAATTGAGCGCCTTAATTATGAACACAAAAGGTATACGTGTAATTTCTATTCTACTTAAATTATGTTAAATGAAAAGTGATATTTTGAATTTATTAGTATCAAGTACACTTTATAAGGCGTTTTATTTTGGAGCTTTCATATTAATTTGCTGCATATTTATGGATGTTATATCTTAGAATCTACTGAGACTAGAACAAGGGCACATATGCCCCCGGGCACCAGGTCGTCGTGACGAATATATCTGGTACGGTTGCGCCCAATATTTGCCGGTCCTCAGCAGTGAAATGGGTTTTCACGTTATATTCTAGATGCCTACAATGTTAAGCTGTTGCAAGGTTTTTTGAAGTTATGAACACCACTGTACTAGAATTGCTGGATTAAATCCCATTCTAGCTAGCATTTAGTACTTTGTTTAACGTCTTCTCAGTATAGTAAATTTACCAAGGGCCGATCCCTCGAATATGGAGTCCTAAAGAATGTTTAATAATTCGCAAAGAGCGCCGATTCACATATTTAAAATTCCTGATTCATAACGTATCTATGGAACACAGTCTTCCTTGAGTAACTAACTGGTTCATAGTTCTGTATATCTTAATCTTTAAATTTTTGGACAGCAAACTGGAAGACAAAATATTCTGCACCGAATGATAGCAACCATTCCCTGACTTCCAACATGCTCTTAATTTTTTCCTGAATAAAATTTTGATTTGTTAAGGTTGTTCCCAAATATTTGAACTCTTCTACCATTTCAAAGGAACTATTATCAGTCTTTATATTGTAACTTCATTCTGCATTCTGATCTCGAGAAGCGACCATGTACTTAATTTTATCAACATTTACTTCTAATCCTACCTCCTTACTAGCAGTTATTAAGAATCTGTGTTTTTCTTTATAGAATATTATATTATATTAACATCATCAGCATAAACCGGAAGCTGATATGTACCACGTAATTTCAAGCCATCCTGGTTTTCCTAAACACTTCTAATGGCATACCCTAAAGCAATGTTGAAAAGCAACAGCGATAAATCATCTCCTTGTTTCAAATCATTCTTAATAGGAAAAGTGTCAGACAAAAATATTTTCCTACCCAGACTGTGTTAGAGGTTTCAGACACGTTTTTATTAGCCTCACCAGTTTCATGGGCATACCAAATTCAATGATTTTATTATACAAGATGGCCCTTTCTAGAAGTCTATACAGAGCGGATGTACTGCTGCATTTTATCCCCATTTTCACCGAGTATTTGATGAATGCAGAATATATATGATCAGTAGTTGAGTTGTTGCGTCGAAATACCCACTGATGATATCCAGTAATTTATTCTGCATATGGAGTTAGTCTTGACAGCAGAATGTTGGAAAAATTTTGTATGTAGTTGACAAAAGTGATAAGCCTCTATAATTACGACATTCTGCCCCATCGTCCTTCTTATAAATAGGCACGTAAAATGATCGATTCCTTCCACTCCTCAGACAATTCCTCTTCATTCCAAATCGAATTAATAAGTTTATGTATCTCAGAGCGAGTTGATGATCTCCCTGCTGTAATCGTTTCTTCTGGAACTTGATCAGTACCTGGTGATACGTGTCTTTTTAGATACTCAATAGCCATCTCAACCTCAAAGGCACTCGGCTCAGGCACAAGTGGCTCTGCTGTATAAATTTCTTTCTGCCTAACATCATTAACCCGTTGTACATTAAAAAACTTAAAGAACTTGTTCCTCAACCTAGCCTTGAAACTGCCAGTCTGTAACCAAATCAACCTTCTTATCTTTACTATACTAGTTCCATGGCGATAACCTTTCTTAAAGTAATTAATATCCCTATATATGTCTCTGGTAATTTATATTTTACTGGTAGTTTCAATTTAATTAATTTTAGATTTCAGCTATTCCTTCTTTTTTTTCCTGAAATGTCTAATAGCTTCGCGTCTTACATTGATGAGATCATCTATATTGTTTTGGTTTGGATGCTGTACCCATTGCATTTTAGCCTCCTTCCTTCGATTTAAAAATCGTAAACTTTTTCATCAAATCATAGTTGATAGTTCTTCAATTCGTACAGACCTGGACTCCCTTTAGCTGAGGTTTTGATATTCTCTTTAATGTTCTCCCAATCCTATTTATGTCCTCGCGATCACTTAAGTTCTCCAAAGCTGCTAACCTGTTGGTAATCTCAATCTGATATTGTTTCCTATCCTCCAGTTCACTTAGTCTTCTGAGATTAAATATCTCCACATCAAACTTCTGTTCCGTTTATTTACTTACTGCCAATCTTTCCCTAACTATTGCAACCACCAGACAGTGATCAGTATCACAGTCAGCTCCCCGGAAAGTCGTACATGGAGTATATTTGATGCCATCTCCCATCTATCAATGTATGATCAGTTTGGTTTTAAATCTTCCCGTAAGGGAACACCGTGCTCTTAACAACTAGAATTTTTTGGTGTGACACAGTTTGCTATTCTAACAGCATTATCATTACAATCCTGATGTAGACTTTCATTCCCAATTGTCGGTTTGAAAATATACTTTATCCACAATTTTGCATTAAAATCTCCTAACAGTTTTCAAATGGTGCTTAGGATAATGATCGAAAACCTGCTCTAATTCCTCATAAAAACTGTCTTTTGATTGATGGTTCTTCCCCTCACTTGGTGCATCCACATTCAAAACAATGTCCAGCGACCTGTCAGAACTATATATGACTTCCTATTGCTAAAATCTCTACTTTGTTAACTGCTGATACTACTGTGTGGTGCAATAAAAATCCTGTTCCCAATTGATGATTTTCGTTTTTTTTTAGAAAAAAAATATAATTCCCTGCTGTTACAGTGACACTTTGTCGCACCTAACCTCCTGTACACCCACAAAATCTAATTTATACCTCGCTATCCTGATTCATAACGACTTATTACAATTTGAAATATTCATGTTAGTACACCAAACAAGAAGCATTTCTCCAGCTGTCATAACAAACTGGAGATTACTAAAAAACAAGTCGCAGTTTCAGGTATTCGCAGGATTTTTAATAGGATATTGATGGGTGTGTTTGTAAACTAACACAAGTTAGGAGATCCCGGTGGTTGTGCGGTCTAAAATGTACGTTTGCAGTCTTTTGATTCCTTGGGTCGCGTGTTCGAATCCCGCTGAGCATAAGGATGTTAGTATCTCGTGTTTTTTGTGTGTCGTGTAGATAGCGTTTACTGTGACGAGCTGATCACTTGTTCAGAGGAGCCCTCCCGGTTGTGCTTGTCTAATTGTGCGTGATCTGTAAACCACAAAAGTGAGGCTGCCTTTGTCCGAGTTGGGTTGCTGCGCCATAGACAACAAACTGGGAAATATATTCATAGCTAACATTTTGGGCGCACTATCTCTTTCCCTCTTCATAATTTTCAGTTTTTGAGTGTTAAATTTTGGCGCTATTGTAAAATCCTCGATAAAACGCTGAAAATTTCGAATATATTAAATGTGTCTTTCACCTCTGTAAACAACGAAAGCGTGTGAATTAGGAACATATAGCGAAGTCCGTGGCAAACTTTTAAATAGCATTCAAACACTAAACTCTCATGCAATAATGCACTGTTAGTGGATATTTATGCAAACTGTAGAACGGACAAAACTAAACCACATCTGAATAAACAACGCTCAGAGCGTATCGCTTCAGAGATATACGAATATAAGGTAAAGAGAGCCCTGCACAGGCCTACTACATGCCCAGAATTTTCCACAAGGTTGAGGCTCACAGATTTCGAGACATTCGGCACATGAACGTGGTAAGGTTGTCAGCCCTACGTAGCGGTCGCCTTCCCCCCCCCCCCC
>Ga0123352_10012148_pt1 | contig 13603 bp, 5 predicted proteins | sample TergutLab28metaG_FD_89700 | JGI IMG/M metagenome (GOLD analysis project Ga0123352, IMG submission 89700) | Labiotermes labralis P1 segment gut microbial communities from Petit-Saut dam, French Guiana - Lab288 P1 | ecosystem: Host-associated > Arthropoda: Insects > Digestive system > Gut ...
GGTGGGGGGGGGGGGGAGTCAACAGGAAGGATGATCAACTTCAAAGCTACAAGTTGGCTTGAGAATGTTTAAAGAAGCACTAGCAGATGTTCCACTATCTCCTCAATGCGGTCTGCCTGAACACATTCATCATATACAAGAAGGGTGGATGCATATCTAGGTTGGATTTCCTGGAGAAACTGGCAGAAAGCTTGTCTTCAATGGGTGGAGTGGTGGAACATACAACTAGGGGTTGCCCATCAAAATCACCCAAACCTTCTAGACTCCTTGGACGCTGCTTCCCAGACATGGTGCCAGTGATGTCAAAATAGAAGCCTACCAAGAGATGTGTAGTCTGCTGGGCCAATTGAAAGAGAAAAGAGTCATCATATTGGTGTCCTGACTGCGAGAAGGACCTACATGTTGTATCACATTTTCAAATCTACCACACAGATAAAAATTTAAAAATCTAAAAAATCATAAATGTTGTCATAATTGTGAATAAAAGCTGCAGTTCATCTTTAAACCAGTTTTTCATTATATACTGAAAGAAAACCCCACTGTATGCACCCCTTCTCTTGCTTTATATAAACTTGGAAAACGGGTAGGAAAACACGCAGGGCAGGTTACACTAGTAGCCCAGAAGAGACCCAGTTAAGAGGTTAAAGTCTCAAATGATTGTATTACCCTTTTCATCTGTTGTACTGCTTTGGAGGACTCTATGATAACATGCCAAAATCTGTCCAATACACGCGAACACGAATTTTTCATGTTATCACTAACTTTCACCATATCATATTTCATCTGTCATTGGTTCCCCCATACCCATATTTCCTGTAAGGCCTCGACTTCATGCATATAAGTTTTAAGGTCTCCAGCAGGCTTGCTCAACCCTTTACTTGGTGCAGGCAACTTCCTCAAAATTTGGACTGCACACAGGCAAATGGAAATTCCATCCATGGAATGAAGAATGAATAAGTACATGTATAATTTTAACGGTGTATTTGTCTGTACAAGTGCAATAAAAAATATACAGATAATAACACGAAAACAATATTTAGAAAATGCAATTCACAACCCAGGCTACAGCATCAATAATTTTAGCACATTTTTTACATACTAAATTAGTAATGTAATGTATGTCTCCATAAATAACCAGCTAATAAGTTCTCAAAAGTGCTCTGGTGTTCTATCCCATCTTTGCTAAGGAAAGGGATAAAAGACATTTTTTCATAACACTGTGTCATGGGTAACATGTTTCCTGTGATAAATTCACTGAGATGGACTTTTTTCAAGAACATAAACCCCGCATATGGCAAACGTATGCTGTAGGATATAGAGTGCACCCTTCCCATTTTTGTTTCACCACATGCCTACTCCACATTATTATCTTAATATGTGATTCCATTTTTGAATTAAAGAAGTTTTACTACTTACAAGACTAGGTAATGACTTTAGAATACAAGTTAAACAGACTTTGAATTAAGTACATTATAAAGAACTTCAAAAAGAATTTTCCCAAAATGGGGTTACTGCCTTCAAAAGTTGCTGAAAACTGAAATTATCCAGTACTAAAGTAACAACATATTCTAGATTCGTACACACACATTCTTCTTCTTGTTCTTCTTCTTCTTGTTCTTGTTCTTCTTCTTCTTCTTCCCCTCAAGCACTACATTCGACTACGGACCTTGGCTTCTGATACAGTCTTCCCCTGTTCCTGACTAGCCTTTGCCTGCCTGTTTTTTTTTTATTTCATACACATGTGCTGGGGAACCAGAAAACAAGTTCAAATAAACATCACTCAACAAAAGTTAGCTTGCATCACCAGAGGAACACATCACCCATGAGGATATAAATTTCATTATAAACTATCAATGTGTGTGCATACATGTCAAATGCACTTCCATCCTAAAATTTCTGGTCTGAAAATCATGGTATTCAAGTATTCAACTTTGTTACCTTCAACCTTTGCCAAAACATCTACAGGTGGATATTAATTTAACAACATCAAAATCTGTAGTATACGCCAAGAGAGGTCATCCAAGCCAAAAAAAATCTATTTTACAGTGCATCTCAAAGATGCAAGACATTCAAGACAGTCACACTCTCTCCACAACCTAAGATTTAAGTTAACAATTCCTGAATGTCATGCTAGTTTTCTGTCCTATGTACACAAAATAAACGTCCAGAGTCAGTTCAACCTGCCACACTTATGAGCAAGCATCTGCAGTATTAATAGGCAAACCTATCACCAACATTACTACACACAGCAGCCAGTTCTACGTTAAGTCAGGCATTTCCTTGCAAAGTATAAATACAACATACTCACCATTAGTATTACTATATACACTATCTGCAAGCATAATGACACACAGAATGAACATATCCATAAGCCAATATGTACATTTTTGGCATCAACAATGTAATTTAATAAAACAATTACCAAAATTATATTACTCAAAATTATATATATACATCTATCTACACTCCAAATGAGTATGGCTACAATGCGGACAAAAGGTAACGGTAAAGTTACTACTGTATCCAGGCACCATGCCATAAAGGTACATAGGTGTGTGAAGGCTAATCTCCATGCACTTTGGATTTGGTCTCAGAGAGAGGATAAGAATTGGCTTCAAAATTTCACTTCACTCTAAGGAAAGGGTGTATGCTACTCCTTGCCCAAGAGACTTGATGGCCCTCACAGCCTGCCAGGAATCAGTGTTGAAGAGACTGGGTTAAATGTTAATCTTCTTGTTAAAATATTGCCCACGTGTCTAGGTAAATTATGGTGGAAAATTTAGCACAATGACAAGGAGAAGTTGTTACGAGTGTGTGGAAAAGTTGCTTCACACTGATCTGGTGTTGAGTACTTAACCAGTAAACGTACAAGGATAACAACCGATCAGAGAACTGTTCTAATAATAATTAATCAGTTTATGTAAACAGGAAGATCCATGACTTTCTAAAGCACAAATTTGTGCCAATATGTATAAGTCTTGGTTCCAACTTTAGTTGCTTAGAAGTAGCCTGTACTCTGGCAATGCAATTACACTCCCGTCTTCAGCAATGAATGCAATGCTTGCCAAAACACTGACTACATCCAACCAGGCTCAAACTTGAAATGAGAATGTATTATTTCTGAGATAGTGCTCACTTTGTATGGAAATATTAAAGTATAAAGCTGAACAACTGTAATGATAACAAATGCACATAATGGTAGGGGACGATATATCTATACAATGAATCTGACTGCTGTTCGATTAAATGCCAGTCTGTTCCGTACAATATCAGTCAATCAATCAATCTCTTGTATTATTTAAGATTGGTAATTATGTATATGAGCACACAATGACTGAAGGCAGACGTGTGCATGCAGTAATGTTTAAACGCATGTCAGTATCAATGTTTATCTGCAATGGAATAAGATTCAAGTTTAAAGGACCATTACTCAACCTGGACTAAAATTAAATAACATGTTGCATTTGTGGATAATACAATAAGGTTACACAAAGAAGAATGATGAATTAGAAAGGAACAACACTGTCAAGATGTACATGGGCTTGCAATGTGGGCTGTAAAACAATATAAATAAAATGACTCAATCATAATGAGTTATAGAAGGTAATATAAAATATGGCTGGTTCAACAGACTATCCCTATACCATTAAGGAATGCCAGGAAGTTAGACATGCTATGGAATTATGGCTAAGAATGACACGCAATATCATGAAGATATGTAAGATGATGACTTTGTCATTATGTAACCACTGCACCAAGATACGTAAAACATTAGGTAGTATACTTGTGGGTACAAAAGAGGCCAGACAACCATAGAGACGAGCATGATTAGCATAAAGCCGTAACCATGACTTTCTTCATCCTGACAGAGCTGCATTAGTAATACTAGTGGCAATGATGAAGGAGAACAAAACACAGTAAGTTATGTAAATGTAAGAACTGTAAAAGTCTCTGCTGTCAGTGACAGTCATTTGGCCTGACTGGATTGGCCAGTACAACAGACAAAGAAAGTGTACAAATAATCAAATACACAGCTGTTCCTTGGAACACCATAAAGGCGTGGTTGAACCCAAAATCAAAACCTGACACTATACAGAGGTGAGTGGTCAGCTTCATGCCCTCAGCTGCTGTACCCACATGGAATGGGCACCCATTACCCACTGAACAGGAGGCTGGGTGGGTCCTTTAGCCAGTCTGGATCCCTAGGAGAGGGCAAAATCTCTTATCCCTGCTAGGAATTGAAGTAAAATTCCTTGGTTATAAGGCCTACAGTCTAGTCATCATAATGACTACACAACCCTGACTCCATAAAACAACAAAATTAAAATTAACTTCCAATATTCATGGGAAATTTCTTTCTTAAAGAAAGTATGAAAGGATTTCAATTCTCTTAATTTGGATTAGAAGTTTCCATCTCAGCTTGCAATACAGGACAAAAAATTGCTGACACCCAAGTACTGTAGTGGCCTGTAGACAATGTCATTCTGTAGATTTAAAATAAATCTCATACAATGATTAGAAAACGGGCATTTTAATGAAAATAAACAGTATTTTTATATAACAAAAAATTAATTGTAAGATTTAATTTATCTATGTAGTCAACAGAAGAAATTACATTTGCTCTACAGAATGTCTTAAAAGTTTAATCACAGTATTTATTTAGAATGTGTATTCCTGTGAACAACACTCTTTTTCATTTGTCACAAGTACAACAAAATGTCAAACTAAAAAATAAATCAATAAATAAATAAACAAATAATCATAACAGTGATGATACACCTAATGGAAGTAACTAATCTATTTCACGATCATGTGTCATAAGTTCTCTACACAGATGCCCTGTAGGATTCAAACTTCAGCACAAAAAATTCAAATATAATCTATCAGACAGAATGAGGTAATTAAAACACAAAAATAAGCTCCTATGGTTAGAAATCAAGTTCTCTGCATATTAATACATAAAGGAAAACAAGAAGGGCTTCTGATAAGTAATTGTGTATGCCACTAGCAGGTCACCAATCAATATATATTTCACCCAGAGCAGACTTACTTGCTAGATAACCTACCTGCAGGACAGTGCATTTACCAAACCTTAGTAATGCTTCCCTTCATACATATCCCACATAAAGCACATTACATGATTCAGAATTACTAGAAATATATCTTCAAAATCCAGTATTACAAATGTTTGAGCTTTTAAAATTCTCAATGTGGTATTTAAGGTCATGATTTTCCGAGATGTTACATCATACAGCTTGCTACACAGATACCAACATTTTGGTGAAACCTACTTCCTCCATTCGCAGAACAGTAGTAAAGATGGAGGTAACAGGTTCCTCTGCAATATCCAAACCCATCTACAATGTCACATCCCAGAAAATAATAATTTCAGGACTGTCATTGTTGTGTTTTGAATCATGGTTGGTGTTCACTCCCAAATGAAAAACAATGTAACTTATGTTACTTAACCCTCCAGTGCATAACAACCGATTAGAAATGCACAGTCGGATGCTTGAGATGCCAAATGCTGCCTATTACTAACACAATTATGCCTGCTCTCATGCATCTCCCATTTAAATTCCTATCTTTAGGCATTACACCAGGCACTGAAGCCTGGTGCCAAACAGTTAATGATGACAATAATAACTAGATGATTTATTTTATAAATATTTAACAGACAACAAAGACTTTAGGTTGATACCCAAATACAAAGTCCACTGTTCATAGTAAGCACATTTTAGTTTTTGTAGTGTAGTCAGTTGTCACAATTCTGACTCTCTTGAATACAACTTTCTCTACACAAGACTTCAACATTTTCAGCACTTTCTCTCCATTACTATTTCCCCTTCTAGTACACAACTACTTCACTACACAAGACCTCAGCATTTTTGGCACTTTCTCTCCACTACTAATGCCCCTTCAAGTACACAAGTACTTCACTTGGAAGTTTTCAGCATTATTCTGGTTACACATTATCCACTCACCTGTATGTTGGCAGGCCTGGCCATGGGAAGCAAACCTGCATATTGTGTTGGGACTCTGCCAACAGATGCTCCTACATTTCTTTGTGTTTGTGCCATCACTGTTCCACTGTAGCTTGGCGGAGGTCCTACAGGAGGCTTCCCACCTATTGGCCCATTTGACACCACCTGGTGAAGCTTCTGCTGCAAAATGACAGACAAAAATTCGAACACAGTGTTGGTATCCTCAAGCAGAAACTTTACAGCGTTATTTGTCTACAAATTGTGTGCCCTTCCAAAACTGTCCTCAAAGAGTGTTATTTTGGTTTCGCATATTCTATCTCTCAGCCAGGGAATGTAATAAGTTCCAAAACTTACAATCCCGACTTGAGATTTCAGAAATGCCCTCAGCTTTTATCTAGTTTTATCACTTATTCAGTGGAAACTGTCATGTCAAAAATGCAACCCCCATATCTTAGTACAAATTAGTCCATACTTAACCTACTTAATCTCAACAACAAGTATGAACCAATTATTTCACTCATAATTAAAATTTGTAAGCTATATCCCTAGAAACATTGGTCACTAATTACCAACAGTTGCTATGTAACATCCCAGAAGAGTGAAAACCACCTCCAGTTCTGTTGCTTTTACAAATGAGTATTGGCAGATACTGATCAACTATGATGAGTGTCATCAGTCTGGATGTCTTGCAGGCTGGTAGAAATTTGCCATGAAGATGAAGACGGCAGTTTTCTCCAATGTATTGTTATATTGCTACCAGACTATATGGTGTAACACTGTATTCTTTGTTAACACCAATATACCAGCCTCAAATCACACACAGATGACATATATTAATAATGTTAATCAAGTGCCTTTGTTTGCCAACATTGTATGGTTCTTCATCCACTTGTTGGTACTATACTGTACACTGCATTAAAAATGCAGTTATACTGAAATGGGTGAGTTGTCACTGTCCATGCCATGAAGGCATACTGGGAGAGGAGAGGTATTGCCCCTCTCATTCTTAATCTCAGCACTGGGTGTAGATGAGTGGTCAACCTGATACCCCAGGTAGTTTACACTTGGCACCCACTGAATAGAAGGCTAGATTGACCAAGAGCTTGCCCAGATATTTTGGATATGGCAAAAATCTCTGGCCCCTGACAGGCATCAAACCCCATATTATGCAGCCCATAGCCTAGTCATGTACAGACTACTCTATTTCATATTTGCATTAACTTTCATCTACTATAAGCATAACACTAGTTACAGATACAAAAATTCACAGAATACTAGAACTAAATGCAAACAACAATGCAGCACCTCTAGTTTAAAACTTAAACACTTTCCTCCAGACAAAGGGCAAAGTTTCATAGAACAGGACAACTTTTAGTTGCTTCCAGAGTTTACAGAATATACTCCCAAAATAACCCAAAGGACATCTGCACACATAAAAAAGTCACAATGGTTTAAAGAAAGGAGTAAATGGTTACTATGAACTGATAAGTAGCAACAACAGTCCTAGACAAATAACTCACAGGCACATAATATTTAGTACAGGCTATGTTGAAGCACTTTATGGCATATCTTGTGATAATTCTTATGCCATCATGGCACAGCTGACAGTTTCTACATCCATTACTCAATGCAAGATTTAGTTCATGGTAATACAAACACTTTTGAACAGACTTGTACTACTGGGCTTTCTTTTAAAATTTTTTTGATGGCCATATCAGCAGATGGTTAAAGCAAACCAGCATTTCACAGACTGACTCCATCTCCATCATCAGGTTCGAATATAATTCAATACTAGCATTACCAAACTACACAGAACAGCTACACAAGGCCAAAGTTCATGTAGACTTTAGGAAGCCCACATACTGAGCCATATAAGAACCCTGATGATGGGGGAAGTTGGCCTCTGGAACAATGGGTACTTACACCACTTGATGTGGCTGTCACTCCACAAATACATTATTCAGCTTAATCTCTCTTTAAGCTTCAAGATATTGAAAATATATGGTTGCAGAATCTAACACTATGATTATTTTCTTTGTAACAAACAGCAGAGCTCACTCTAGTCTTAAATTCATAAAGTCTCATACTGCTAATAACTTGCTGCTCTGAAAGTTTCAGTCCAAAATATACCACCAGCCATAACAGGACAAATCCCTCCAACATGGACATTCTACAAGGTGACAGCATAACCATCCCTACAACAAGTACTTCACCATAAATCAATGAGGAATGTATAGATGACACTGCGCATGATACATCCTCAACTTAAATGCAGGTGAGTGGTCAGCTTAACTTCTCCAACTACGGTTAGCCTCAGAAAAAGAGCTTGTAAAATCTACTGGACAAATACATGAAAAATATCTGAAATAACATGAATATCATCATATAAATGCACCCAATTTCTTACGTTCTTGCAGCTTGTAACATTAGCTTTTAAATATCATCAAGTCATTATGATGAAACTGTTTTGTTTTTGCATACCCTACAGTTACCATCTTCCACATAAATGGAGATCATGACTGCAGTGTATGCTACAACAATGGAACAGCTTCAACAAATAGCATGGCCAAACCTAAAAACCATAAGTCACCCATGTACGTACAATAATGAATAAAACAACAGTAAAAAGAGTCTATACACATCTTTAATTAATTATCAGTTTCAATACTTATCAGCATTTCGGTTCTGATATTCGTGGATGCACGCTCGACTAGCATTTATAATTTTTAGGCAAGTATCCCCGTTGTGTTATAAAACACTACTAAGTAACACAATAGTAAATGCAGTCTATATGCAACCTTAATTAATTATCAGCTGAAATAATCATGTACATACATGGCTATTATAACCACATTCTGCCCTGAATATGTAGAGCAAATGTCCATCAAAATTCTGTTAACTGTTCAATCCTTCTATGTAGTTCATTCCTACCTGTAAAATGAAGGAATTGTGTTCCTCCACAATGACAGTAACCACCTAATATAGACTACACAGTGTTAGAGCTCAGGTAGCTACAATCTGAATTGTCAAATACAACATCACACACAATCACACATACAAAATTCTTAAGCATTCCTTAATTCAAATAAAAAATTCTGGGGTCCTCTTTCAGGATACATATGGATAAATAATGCATAAAGGAAGTAAACAAAGAGGTAGAAAGTCAGGTCACAGCTGTCAAAGAATCAAGCCAGACTCGCATTGCACAAGCCAGGCTGAGAAGGCTAGTTTCTACTGTCAACATTTTCTAAAATGTTCCAAAATTCTGAACTGAAACTCAAAGGCTCAGAGGTGAGCCTTTCTGCTTGTTGCAGACCTCTCTCAAAGCTCGCTGCAATGCAAACCTGCCCAAACTAACCAAGGATCCACACCAACCTGTACATTAACATGGCTTCCCTTGACACCAGAACTGGAAACACTCAATGCAGTTTCCATAAGGAGGTTGCTACACCTGCGCTGACGACAAACTTGGTGTGTCCGTGTGCTGTTGCAGGGTGGACACTGTCCACAATTACCCACAGTCATGCAGCCTGAGCATTTTCCACAACGTTTACGCTTTTTTGGCAATCGGTGTTCAACTGTGTTCATTCCTGAGAGTTCTTTCAGGTTAGAACTTTCTTCCTTTTCAATTTCTTGTCTTTGATCTAGTGGCCGTAAAGCATCATTCCTGTTGTTGTTATTACTGTCATAGTCTTCATCACCTACTTGGTCTGTCACAGAAGGTGATGGACTTCCAGTCTTGTTGTTGCACAAACCGTGGTAGGATAACGAACTTAGATTTCCAGCTGAAGATGTTGCAGGTTTGAATACTGGTTTGGAATCGAGCCAGGGCTAAAATGTGAGAGTGGAATCAGAAGGCAGGGTAATGCTATTAAAAGTTACTTGCACTAAAAATACACACACAAACATTCCAAGTTTCTTGCAAAAACAAACTGCATTTTAAAAAAATAACAAAACACTACAATTATGCAACACTGAAATTCAAAAAGGTGAGTTGCAAATGTGTGAAAGGAAGTTTCCAGCAGCTACAAAGATATATACAAAGAAGGCAAAATTATTACCATCCATACTTCCAACAGAAAATACCATAATTATGGAAAGTCTTTCAGTCTGCTGAATCTAGCGAGAGGAATTTTATGCAGGTTAGCATTACATATCCATCAAATTTTAAACCACAGAAAGCTTTTTTTTTTTTCTTTTTTGTTAAGAAGCATATTTTAAGTAATTTGGTTGACAATGTGTGAGAAAACCAAAATAATATTCCTAAACAGTGCTTACTGCAGTCAGCAGTGGTAAATGAGGCATATCTAATACACACATATATGTAAATACAATATTTCTGTCTTCTGTTTCCTACCATGCACATAACAGAGAACATCCAGGTAAGACAAAGAAATTATATTCCAGGCACAGAATGGGTATTTCATATAGTTCCCAATATATCCCCACACCACCACGAACAGTGTGTTTTTGGGGAAATACGCCATACTTCAGGAGAATGTTCCTTGGGTTAAATTACATTGATCTAACCAAAAACACCTACAGCCAAAGGTAAATGAATATGGAGACAATGGTTAAAGAAGTTCTAAAGAATAAGAGTGGTCAGATGTTCAATGACTACAGAATACATCTTAAAACTTGGAGGAATTTGTAGTTACTGTAATGTTAACAACTGTACTTATCAACTAATTTACTTCTGAATGACATAAAGACATTGACTGAGCAAGAAAAATTCACACTAGCTTCATAAAAATCTTTATGGTTCCAGAGTACATTACATAGCATACTCACCTTCACATGGCTTGACTTAGTTATTGGCATAAGGATGGGCCTGCGCAGTGTACTGTTAACACAACATGCTAAACATGTAAAGTACATGGACCACAGGAAGACCACATTTTGCTTTCGCATCTCTGTAACCGTTTGAATTCGGACATAAGTGTTTTTAGTTATATCGATGTAATCTAAGGAACCTGCTCCTGACGTATGGTACTTTCCCCCTGAAACATCCCCCCCCCCCTCCCAAATGTAATTACTTAAGTTATCGTACGTATGATGTAAAATTTGTAAAGAAAGTGCCTGTCTTTACCTTCTTACAATCGATGTCATTGCACTAAGCTAGGCAGCAGCGCATATGGGATGTCTTTGAGGGCGGACTGCTCCCTCCGAAAGTCTCGGTCCACTGGGAACACAGGAATAGCGAGGAGGTTCAGTACAGCGGTGTGAATGGTACTGGAATCCGCTACGTGCTGACACCTAGCGACAGAAGGTTCAATTGTCGGTTCATTCAATACATTCATACAGATCTGTGCATAACAATTGCCATGGGCCCAGTGCGGAATCTCAAACTTTGAGGTTCAGGAAGGTTTCTTGTATTAACGACTTTATGTAATGTAAAAAATATATTTAAATTACATTTCTTAAAGTAATTTAAGAACCTGCAAAGGAAAAAATCGTGGGAGGTCTTAAAATGGATAAAATAGTTTGGATCTTCTTCTTCTTCTTCTTCTCCTCCTCCTCCTTCTTCTCATCCTCCTCCTCCTCCTTCTCCTCCTCTTTCTCCTCCTCCTCCCCTTATTCTTTTTCTTTTTCTTCTTCTTCTCCTCCCCCTCCCCCTCCTCCTTCTCCTCCCCTCCTCCTCATCCTTCTTATTCTCCTCCTCCTCATGCTTCTTCTTCTTCTTCTTCTTCTTCTTCTCCTCCTCCTCCTCATTCTCCTCCTCCTCCTCCTTCTACTCCCCCTCCCTCTCTTTTCTTCTTCTTCTTCTTCTTCTTCTTCTTCTTCTTCTTCTCCTCCTCCTCCTCCTCCTCATTCTTCTTCTTCATTGGCGTACGGTCCTTAGAGCTTAACTAGTGCCTCCTTCAGAATGGCAGCACATGCAAATACCTCTTCTGCTTTAAATAACTTGGATAAGACCTTTAAATATTGACATGAAATCCGAACACAGTACAATATTAAAAACATATTTATTAAAGATCCAACACGTTGCGGCAGGTCACCATCATTATGTATCACACGAGCATAAGTAACACGTGCAGAATGTACATCATAAGCTAATATGAAAAGAACAAAAGAAAGATAAGAGGGTACTAACACTCTAAAGTGTAAAATGCCATACCTGACACTGTGCCAACTGTTACTGTAGACTGCATGTGTATGGCTCTGCTGTACTCAGATAATAATTAACTTACTGCTTTCTACATACAGCGTTCAAATTTTAGTTTTTCTTTCTCATGGCTCGACAACCCAAGACGGCCCAGGCCTCCTCTACGAGGTTCAACGATCACACTCAGGCACAGCACACTCGGTTAGGCATCTCTGGACGAACGATAATGCGTGGCAGAGACCTCTACCCGACAATACACAACACTCACATGAAACAGATATCGAAGATCCCGGCGGAATTCGAACCCGCAATCCCAGCAAGCGAACGGCCGCAAACACACGCATTAGACAGCACGCCCACTGGGATCGCCAATTTTATATTTCCAGTCTTCTTCCATCTTTTTTCTTTTTTACCATTATATCAGTTCATATTACGTTGTCTCAAAATGCTGATTGTACCCTTGACCACTGACACGGGCAGCCCGCCGCAAAATGCTGGAGTACTGACCAATACATTTGTAATAGTGTCCTCCACTGTTATTTGACGGTGTTACAGTATTAGTGATATTTCTTCTGAAGTCACTTATTTGTGTATACAGTTAATGACTCACTCAGCGAACAATATGTCTGGTCTAAGCACATGCATTCCTTGCATAGTACACAATAACAAATAATCACACACACTTACGAGAAATAACACTGCTTCGGGTTATTGAGCATAAATGGTACAAAGCAGCTCATTTGTTGCTTAGTAATTTATACTACTGCACTGTAGTGAATGGTTGGCTGGTACTGTATGCTGTGGGCATATACATGCTACTGATTGTAATGATAATGAGTAAATCATAATGGATTACATAAATAGTTTCGTTGTCATCATTATCCGTCACTAGTTAGGCCTTGATAGACCTATTTCGGCCCGTCTCATAGTCTCTTCAAAGGTCTTCCAAGTCACGTCGTCTTAATCCACGTGGTCTATAATTGAGCTTTCTGTTTGGCACCCTGTTGCTGTTCATTCTTGTTACATGCCGTAGCAAATTTGAATTGCATCTCCTTAGTTTCTCGTCAAATGGTTCTACTTACAACTCTTCAAAATTTTACTCAATTATTACACCAACCACTACACATATATAAAATTTACACATTAAAACATTAAAAATGCTCCGACATGTTACGGTCCTAAGACCATCATCAGGGAGCTATATAATCCTTGCTAAAGTCACACTAGAAATAGTCACATATTAATTTCGCTGTACCAGTTGGGTATTGTGGCAGCATGCCGTGTTGAGTAATGTTATGTTGCGAAGAGTGCCCTGCAGAATGCACATCCGTAGCAGGGCACTCTTCGCAACACAACATTACACAACACTGCATGCTGCCACAAAACACAGCTTGTACAACGAAATTAATCTGTGACTATTTATAGTGTGACTTTAGCAAGGAATATATAGCTCCCCGATGATGGTCTTAGGACCGAAACATGTCGGAGCGTTTTTAATGTTTTAATGTGTAAA
>Ga0123352_10012150_pt1 | contig 13602 bp, 4 predicted proteins | sample TergutLab28metaG_FD_89700 | JGI IMG/M metagenome (GOLD analysis project Ga0123352, IMG submission 89700) | Labiotermes labralis P1 segment gut microbial communities from Petit-Saut dam, French Guiana - Lab288 P1 | ecosystem: Host-associated > Arthropoda: Insects > Digestive system > Gut ...
TAATAAATGGTCTGACATTATGTGTGCCACCTCGTAATAAATGGTCTGACATTATGTGTGCCACCTCGTAATAAATGGTCTGACATTATGTGTGCCACCTCGTAATCTCGTAGTGATACTTTGTATAGTTCAGACGGATTACAGTTGACTTTAACTAGAGTAGGTGCAAATTACGTTTATTTAAGTAGCGCAGTAGGTGACATTTGAAGATATTTTGTACTTTAATTACAGTTTTAATTTGCTGCAGTCGCTCATGAAGGGCCACAGTGTATAGCTAAATACTGCGGCACAGTTTTTGGATGGCAACCAAATTCTCATCAGAAATTCTTTTAGACTAATTACGCGACAGGAATTGGATTATAACAAGAAATTTGAGGTTTTACACAACGGCTATGACGATTCCCATTTTAGGGGGCGTTAAAATGCTTACAGCGGTACAAAATTACCAAATTTGAGACTGATCTCGCTGCATCCATCTTGCAGGCAGTCCAAGCAGAATATTTAAATTATTAATCTAAGTTTTTTTTAATTTCAGCTCCTACCTATTTTGATATTGAAAAGAAAAGCAACAATACAAGAGCCAAAGAAAGGAAAACCTACTTGATGTAATGAAAACAGGTGTATTCGAAATATCGTGATTAATAAATCCATCAGATTAGTAGGAAATTCACGTGATGGTGTTAGTGACTACTCAAACTTGTGCAATAAAAAATCCGTCTTCAAACTACACAAATATTTACATCAAGCTTCACACAAAACAGACTACTTCTTTATTGCAGAAACAAGTTCTTTAAAGAGAACTGAGCTCTTCTGGGTTATTACGCAGCGAGTAGTGGTAATTCCTTACCGACATTTTGGGACAACCAATCGGCCACATCTTCATGGGACCGATACTTTATCCCAAAACGTCGGTAATAAATTACCACTACCCGCTGCGTAATAACCCAGAGAAGCGCAGTTCCCATCTACTTCGTGGCGAAAGCCTGAAATCAAGCAGGTTCCTTAATGTTCTTCAGGGAAATGATCTTTTTTATTCTAAAAGTTACGGCATATACAAGCACATGCCATGAGCGAAATACAGAGTTTATAATGATTTTGTTGTGAGCAAGTTACTATCCGGTGAATACTGCATTATTCATGGATGTGAGGCCGTACAGTTTAGTATGTGATATCTAGCTATACTGTGTCACGTCTCACGGGAAACAAACCTTCGTTCTCACCTCTATGAATACTTCACGTTTCATTTACTGTCTTAAATTAATCTAGTTTTCAATACCGTTAATACCAAACCTACATTAAATAATATTCCTTGACTAACTACAACAACGTCCCAACCTTTGACTCAACTTAATGTTATATTCTCATCTACGTCTTTGTCACCCATTTGCCACTTTTCAGAAGGCATCCCACAAGAATGCTTCAAGTTTTTATTTTTTCCACATATAGAAGCAATATATTCAGTCCATCTTGAACTTCATCTATTCTGAGATTAATAGACCAAATTGAGATTTAGTTTTCAAAGCAAAAAATATTTACAGCCTTGAAAATGATCGGTTATTTTAATTTTGCAACTTAAACGAGATTATGATTTAAAAACTGAAATAATTAAGTACTGGTTATAGTATAGTATCTAGCAAAATAAAAAAGATTCAGTATATAGATTTTACATTTGAAACATATCTGCGACATGTTTCTGTGCAATTTGGATGGTCAGGAAAATTCACATCAGAAAAATGTGTGTAAACCATGAAATAAGATTTCAGTTAACTTAAAACTGAAAGTAATAATTTTAAGATAAATCTTAATATCGGGAATTCCATAAACTATAAGGGGATACGTGGAGAATATTCCGTATAAAGTAGAACAATTAGTATAGTAATTTGGAATTATTTGATGTAATTATCCTTGATTATGATCCTTAATTGATCGAAAGAGTTTGATGATGTAATGTTTCAAATATGAAACCTATGCCCTAAAACACTTTGCATTTTTTATGTGTCATGCATCGTGTATTGTAATATAATTACACAATATAAACCAACAAAATGCACCTTGTTCCAAATGAATATTTTGATTTTTAATTTTTTGATGTCTTCTGCATGTTTCGAACCAGATGGTTCATCTTCAGGAAGAGGGTTGTATATACAGTTATGGTATGGTACGTTTTACATGCATCGGTACCTTCTTTAAGATGAATACGCGGGTTCGAAACATGTAGAAGACATAAAAAATTAAAAATAAAAATATTGATTTAGATAAGGTGTAATTTGTTGGTTTATATTGTATAACTGTGTATTTTGTTGAATATTATATTTAATTATAATTTGTCATTCACGCACGGTATGAATACCCTTGAATTTCTGGACATATTTACAGCGACTGTCTAGTCCTGAAGTAACACAGTTTTTTGGGATACATCATACTTCAACATGCCACAGAGCGTACTAGTAATTATAATTGCATCACTTTAGATTTAACGTTATCAGCAACTTTAGACCTGTAGAATAATGTTCATCTACAAATAACACTAAGCCAGCAACGCGCAGATATAACGACGTTAAGCCACCTGCATCGCAAGTCAGGAATATATGCTGATTACAGTGCCAGAATACAGAACACAGGAAAAGTGAACAACACACACTGAATCTAACCTCTAAAGTTGCATTTATATATTTATTCAACAAATATAGGTACTGAATATTTTAAACATGGTATATACTCTCCGTTTCTTTTTCTTCAAAATGCAGTTTGTTTCATAATTCTAACGTATTTGGTTCCTGTATTATTCACATTTTATATACAGGATGTGCTAAAATTAAAAAAATAATTACGGCGCCAAAAGGTTTTAAGTCATTGACTACTACACAGTAACTTTAACACAAAGCTGTCATTGGGTAATCAGTTACACATTTCAAAATTTATATTATGCTGAGCTATTCCGGATAGAGAGCCAGTTAAGACACTTGAAGTAGAGAAAAATAAACTTTTTCAGGTATAAATTCTTATTTACACTATCACATGGGTCAGATTGTGGTCATAATGACCTTAAGTGTGAAATAAATCATGAAATGTTTAAGATACGGACGCTTACACTTCATAAAATCTTAAGTTAATTGCTTAAAACTTCTGAAATTCTAGCTATAGGTTTACACTACACAGATACAGAAACTTTTACGATGTTAATGTATTGTTTTTAAGAAACAAAATTCCGTACACCGAGAAGGAGCGTCCATTTAAGTACGTACTTTTTGCTCCTTCCTCCAAAACACTAATAGAAAACTAATCGAAATCTAATCGAACAATAATCAGTTACTTGTGTGACAAGACTTATAAGCCATTTTAGGTGTCCTTTACAAAGTAAAAAAAAAGGCCTATGTGTAAAATACGCCCGTCCGTTCTTCTGTCTGTAACGCACTATCAGCGATTGAATGCTTTCGGATTTTTATAAACTATTATAGAGGAATTCCTTATAAAACTTGTCGCAAAAATCAGCTCAATGACAGCCATATTTTACTTAAGGATTTAAATAAATTTCTGCCAGAACTTTTCATATTTCTTCGCCGATTGAGGTGAAATTGGATATAAAAGACTTCAAAGTAACGCCGTTGAGTAACTGAATTTTGTGACAACTGAAGAAGAGAAGGCTTAAGGGCGTAATTAAATATCTATTCATATTCATTTTTAGATCCGCGTGAAACTCTGTACGAAAGATCTACATAAAATGTTGTTGAGCATTTGTGACTTTCGTGAAAAGCGGCGCAAGAAAGGCCGCACATTTCTTACGGAATAAATGAAATTACATTTATGCGTGTATAGTGCGATCGTATGGAATTCTGGAAGTTCAGAACGCTTCTGTAAATCTGTGTAATACGGCCAACAATACGCCATTCCAGGGGCGTACTTAGTTAATTATTTGAAATTAAAAATTTTATTTTGCGAGCTCAAAAAAATTTAAATTATTTGGCCAAATAAAAGGAAATTCACTAAATAATTTTATCTCCTTAAGATTCATAATGTGGCTGTTCATCCCGCGCGCATAAAACCTAAGTACGTCACTCCTGTGTTAGAATCTGGAGCACTTAACACGACATAGAGGGTACAGCGACACACGCATTTTTTAGGACAGCCCAGCAAGATGTAAAATCGTTGTGGATAACAAATGTTAACAACAATAAATCACTTTAAATATATCTGCTGTGAAATTTCCTATGAAAATGAAAAAAGGAATTCAACAAAAACTAGCAAAATTTGTTCAAATACTGAGAACTACAAACAACACTTTTATACCAGCTCTGGTCTAGAAATTTTCAAGAATAAAAGTATATAAAATACTGGCTCTACTCATTCTTTTATACAGAAGCGAAATTTCGACCCTTAGAAAAAAGGAGAAAAAAAGTTGTTCATTAATCGACTTGAAATTTTTCGCAAGAACAGCCGGGTACATCCTTCTTGACCACAAAATGAAAGAACAGATTTTGGGAGGGTTGAAATTAAAACCATTTGCTGCGAAACTAAGAAGAAGCAAATCAAACTCGCTTCGACATGTAACAAGAATGAACAACAGGATGCCAAAAATTGTGCTGCATTATAGACCAAGTGGATGATGATAACTTGGAGGACCTTTGAGAAGACTATAAGACGAGGCCGGAACAAGTCTATCAAGGCGTAAATCGTGACGGCTGATGATGATGATGATGATAATGATCAACACATGCATTTTCCCTCGTTTGTGTGTCTTGATATTACTTAATCTTTGCTAGTCTTTTCTCTTGGTCAGAACGTTTGCGTTTAAAACCAAGTTTCTATGCCCATTTACGACACCATGTGTACAGGCACAGCAGTACGCCTAGCTAAAACTCTTTACCAAGTAACATGCTCCAATTCAAACGTGAAGTGAAATGAGTTGTTATATATATGACTAAAAAGTATACTACAGGGTGCGGAAAAACACAATGCCCAAACTTCGTGAGGTGATAGGGGGGGCCACAATAAAGATTTATTTTGAAGGAACTGTATGTCGAAGATGGGTCCTTGCAGCGTTACAGACGGTCAAATTGGGTCTGAATAAGGTTGGAAATCAAGCAAAATCACTGAAGTATTCCGGAAAAAGCTGTATTTCGTACCAATTTATAGCTTATGTTCAAATACATGGCCACCGACCTCGATATACAGCCAATAACGAAGCAGCGGAGAATGACGTGTGCGTTCTAAAATGCCAGGTTGCTGCAGCATCAGCGATAAGAGAAATGAGATCCTCTTCAGAATCAACATTTAACCCCCACCAACAACGCCAGCTGGATTGGACGGAGTGGGGGAAGAGGGGACAATGGCTTGGCCTCCCAAGTCACCGAACCTCGCGCCAATGGACTTCTTCCTGTGGAGCCACATTAGAGCCCTGATTTACTTGTCGCCAGTTGATTGTTGTTGTGAGGGTAAAACAATCAAAACAGATGCGAGTGAAGGATGTGTAGCACGCATGGAAAGGATACAAATTCATACCACCAATTAGTCGGAAAAATGAAAGATTGGGATCACTTGGAAAAACAAAGTTTAGCAATGAGGAAGCTACTGGCAGGAATCTTAACATAACAGCTTACGAGCGTGTGGTCTAGAGCCATGTGGCCCAAAACTAGGACCAGTCCTGAGCCCATATGAATAAGGTAATGAGTGGCGGGCTTGTAAAACGGGCGAGGATTTTGTTTAAAAGCGGGTGGTTATTAGCGTCTCGGTAAGAAGCGAAGCTACATTCTGTACCACTTCTGTACCAACACGAGAAAATGAAATGGAGGCGAAGAAAGAAGCGAAGTGCGAGTAGCATAACGGAAAATGTATAACAACAATGAAGAGAGCAAACTGAGTCGTTGTTTGGTAGAAAGTGCAGCAGTCAGCAAACTTTGGAATGTCATTTATATCACATCAATATGGCATATCTTCACAAACAACTTACAAATGCAGAAGAATATGGAATCCCTTCTCTCTTTTTTTTTTTAAGAACCCGAAATGATTAAATGGGCACGGGACTTCTAAAGTGTTTCTCAGAAGACGGGTTTGTTCACTTTGTTTAACAATTTGTGATAAAGTGTACACAACATAAAGATACAGTAACAGAGGAGGTAAAAGGCTGTTGATGCTCATTCAAAGGTATCAAGCGTACTTAAGCATGTGGAACCAGGAAGAAGTCAAGAAAGAGCACGTTTCTGTATTTTGTATGTTTGCACATTTCTTAACATTCCAGACTGAAAAACATATTTGGCTGTACCAGAGCAAAATACAGCGAAAAGATGAATGCCTATTGCATATTACTCGAAAATTTGTATACATTTTTAAAAAGAAAATATATAATTTGGGTGTCCACAGTTTTACATCGAAACCAGAAATAGACAAAACAACGCATTGTCGAATGATCTGATAGTGGATTTACAGGCCAACATGAAAACTGGTATTCGTATTTACTACTTTATTTCCATATATATATATATATATATATATAGTGTTTTTAAATCAACTTGTTCTCTGTGTCTATTTTTTTGTATTGGTCCCTCTTCCAAGAGTAAAATTTACAGATTTTTTACAAAGTTTGGTACAAACTCCACGACGCTGGAAGCTATCCCAACTCCGTACTTTTAATTTCCTAAAACTGGTAAAACAACCTGGCCGATGCACGAACTGGTGGCGTGAGAGAAACAGTAGCGACACTCAATCTGACGTCCAGAAATTAAGAGTCGCGATGAACCTGCGAAAGCTACGCAAATGTTATTCTGCAGTTACTGCAGTAAAAAGCAAAACGATGTGGCAGCTGCATAGCAACTAAACTGGGCGCTTCCTTCACTTGATAACAGTACCCAACTGAATTTGGCTTTAAATGAATTTCTTGATTCAAATGACCTATGTAAGTCGTTATCGAAATACGATAAATTCTGCGTGGAACATGCTGTACATCGAGCTGCCATATTGGCAAGAAATGCACGCATATCGCGGGCGAAGAATGTTTACTTCCTTCCACATGTTTCTACTAAATAAACGAACTACATTTTGAAAGTACCACTGTTAAGATATCGACCTCTATATCTTTATTTGTAGGAGAGATAAGAATTTTAAGAAGAAAATTGGCCTATTAATCACGTTACAAAATTGTATTTACCCAAAAAAATTCCAATGAATTTAATTGCAGGGTTACATTTCATTATCAATACTTAATACTAAGCAGTTTTTGCCTTCAGTATTTTAATGAATGATGAATTGTTAAAAAGATATTAAAGGAAGAAATATAAAATTTTTATTCAGTCTCAGATTTGATAGATGGTTTCTAGACAATGTCACCTTGGGCTGTATCAAAATAAATAAAATACGTGGCAAAACCAAAGATTATTTCAGACGGCAAAAAATGGAAGAAAAGGCTTAAAAATGTCTGAGAACGTATTCAAATATTCCATATTCTGCTAGTATATTTTTTGTAGGTAATACGGAGCTGATTGCCTGCAGTCATTTCCGGAAATGAAAAAAGGCATTACACAAGCTATATATTTTCCTGACCAGTTATCCAGACCATCGAAAAACAAATATCAGTATTGATATTGACGGAACTCCAGAGCTCCAAGAGAATAAGAGTAGTGTGTGTGTGTGTGTGTGTGTGTATGTGTGTGTATGTGGTGTGTGTATGTGTGTGTGTGTGTGGTGTGTGTTTGTGTGTTTGTGTGTGTGTGTGTGTGTTTCTCCCGTAGCCATTGAAACGGGTCAGTAAACACGCTTCCACGTGCTTGTCCCTTAACCATTCCCACGCAAGAGCCTGAAGTGAGTTTCTTCATTGCTCTATGACACCCAGAATGACGATAAATATTATCACACCACATACAAATCTTGTAGCAGGACATCCCGAATAAATCGACAGTTCTTTCATTTCCTTTAAACATTTGCGTTCCCAGAGCAGTAGATCATAGCATAGCACATGTTGTCCTGCTGTGGTTGAAGTAGAAAGATTTAAAATACGAATTGGAATTTAACTCGAAGATTGTGATAGTGTCACAACACACAGAAGAAAATAATTCGACCACACGAGATACGAGATGTGACACTGCTGGAAGTTCTGAGTCGGTGACGTCACGATTACCCTTAGCTAAAAACCGTCTCTGCCAGTAGAATTGCTAGACAATGGGGTTCGATTCACGGCAGGGTCAAGAAATTTCCGTCTACTTTAAAGCAGTATGAGTGGTTTAGTTTTGTATCCAGCCTCCTATTAAATGGGCACCGGTAGGACTTCCTGGGAGAGAAACGGCAGGGACGTGATTCTGACCATTCACTTTCATCTAGAGTCGAGGCTAAGAATACGTGAAGTTATACCTCCATTTCTCAAGTGAGTTTTAATGGCATGGCGATTAATTAAGCACAAGGAAAGCATTACTTCTTCTAACATCTGATAAAATACCTTGCCAACTGGCTCAGAAAAGAGCGACATGTAACGAACTCCCAACTACGGTAGGAGCTGACCAGGTACTGCCATGAAGCAACTGGACTACTGTGATGAAGATAGTGGATAACAGAGGCAGAAAATGACACACCGCTGTAATGAAATAAATGGTGACTGAATTAGAAATCAGCCAAATATTGCAATGAAATAACTTGGCGACCGAGTAAGGAAACTGCTGAGTGTTGTAATGTATTGGATTAAACCGGCTCAGGATATGGTCCAAAGGCAAACTGATATTTTCAAACTTATGTACCTTCGAGTTCCATAAAACAAAGTCAATTTCTTGACCAACTTGGGAATTATCAAGTTACAAAGAATAAACCCGCTCCAAGGGGTTGCTATGAAGGAATTGTTGCTTCTTCAGTAATTTTCCCACATAAAATTAAGTACAAAAGATTATTTTTAATACACTACATTCCAGCAAGTCTCAAAATCTTGTATCCAGCCTCTCGTACACAACAAACATCCCGGCTACTTGAAATTATGCGTGCGATGAAATTCAATTTAAGTGGGACCATAGTAACTTATTTTGTGACTGTTGCTTCTAATAAAACACTGTCCGATCTGTTATCTTTGGGTTGTTAATTCTAGAAAATGATGAATATAATTATAACTTTAAGTACGTTACTTACAGTTCGTGTGTTTTATAGGTGAAAGCCAAGTAACAAAGCCATCTCTATTAAAATGGTTTGTTTTGTTTATCTCAAAATCTAACATATGTCTTCTCACACGGTCCGATCGATAGTAGATACAAAAATAGCTTTGGGGTGAAGAAAGCTAAAGCGAACGTTGTGGAAATTATGGCGTTCTGATACTTGCGGGAAGCATATCAGGTATCAATTGTAAACACATGTGAGAAATTACAGGTGTTGGCCTGGAAGTACACAGGATACAAAACTTTCACTTTCGGAACTGACACCTGCTGTTGTCCTTCCGCAGAACAAATACAGACACAAACAACGACTTTCATGTAGTAAAAACATAGAGAATTGTAAATTTGTGTTACGTTAAACAGCCTAATATCGCTTTTCATCACCAAAACGTAGGCAATAAGCACATTCTTCACTAAAAGGCATCCTGTGTGCGAAAAGCAATACCACTTCCATACAATCTACGTCATTCATAAATCCGTACCACAGGCACATAATCATCATTATTTGGTGTCCTGTATCCTGGCTGTAACATGGCACCTTTCAATATGGCTTTAGGAAATGTCAACACCAAACAACAGGGTCCTCATAACAACATGTGTGTGGCAGCTATGTCCATAGAGCAGCTGAACTGAACTTGGGTGAGGTTCGCTTCTCCCCCAGCGCTCCCTTGATTTATTGACCCTTATGTGTGTTAGCTTGGCTATAATAATAAAAGCAGATTGTTACGTCACAGGATCAAGAGAGAGAGAGAGAGAGAGAGAGAGTAGAGAACCTTTTTGCTCGCCACATTCTGTCACGTCCTAAACCTCACAAGCACTTGTAAGACCTGAAACATTAATTATATATGACGTTAATAACAGTTAACATCAGTATCCGATAATATACAAAAGGCAAACACGTAAAGAAAGTAATTTATGTGCCGCACAATAATGAAAGACTGCTTAACGATAAACTCAGTCACATAGGAGGTGACCCCAGCGCGTTATTTTCAAAACACAATATGTCAGAATGACCCAGATATCTGTTATCAAAGTTTCAGTTCCTTCCTGATTACACCACCATATCCACGTGGCAACGTAACCATAAACCTTGTCTGGCAAGGGGCACAAATGTTATATTCACCGTGACTCTACTTCCAGCTTCACTTCCAAGTGGCACACGCGTGTTTACAAACAACTCATCAGCGACGGAAACAAGATATTAAATCTAGCCACCCTGCAAGATTTCAGGCTCTCACTGTGGCACAATAAAAATGCAGCTTAATGGGACGTCGCACCGTGCGACCGGTAAATATTTATCGACGTTTCAAAGGCACTACGCCTTTTCGAAACGTCGGAAGGTACAGCGTGACATCAGGAAGAGAAGAAACTTCAGCAACAAGTTTGGACGAACACCCTGTATACACCCGTCTGATGCAGCTTCTAACGCTGAATACAGCGAAATGTCAGGCACATTCTTTAGTTGTGGGACGCGTTCGGTTCACACATTAAACCCCGATTATTCATCAAATACCATAAACTAATTGATCTCTGCAAGAGATATAACCAACTTTAAAGTTCTTACTTATTCTAACTTATACAGCAGCCGGTATAGCTCAGTCGGTTCACAGTCGCACTACGGGCCGGACGGTCGGGGATCGAATGCCCGTGCGGTCGACGAAGCCTTTCCAGTATCCTGTACAATGGGTATAGGATCTTTCCCGAGGTTTAAGCTGCTGGGGAGTGGCGTTGACCTCCCATCCCCTTCTAGTGCTCAGATTGCAAATAGGTTGGAGCTATACCTCCAGCTCCCCTCTGTGCATGGGGTGACCTTTATCTTTAACTTATACAGTATTAACACAAATAAATTGTATGTTCCTACAACAAATGACACGTTCTTCGTCCGGGGTACATATTTGTGTCTTGTCAACACGGTAAAATTATAATGGCCATGCAAGATTATAAATTTGGCCTCTGCAGGTAATGGACACGTGAATTCGAATGTAATCTAAGCGCTCTGCTGCAGCAGTCGCACAACTTTGTAAGATCGGTGGCTACCGCACATACATGAAAGGACAAAATGGGTTCTCTTAGACGTGACACTAAACACAAACTAGTAAAATACAAAACTTTTACATTTTAAAACAAAAGTCGGTTTCAATTAGATGCACGAGACAAAAAAGGCATCAATTTCAGGTTTCGAGGTACATTTCTACAGCTGATGTAAATTTTTTTTACAACATGTAACTAAACTTTTAAAGACGAAATTAAGCTGAATTGCATTTAGCATTTCAGTTCGCACCGCGCAGTAGAAATATTCCGTCTCAATTATAAGAACCCCTTCATGTCGTCTAGGGAAAAAATCGCTGTTTGTTCTGAGAACCACAAATATGATATAATGCACTGTTTGAACTGAATACAAAACTCGTGAACTGCTGATACATAAAGTAATCATTGGCCCCCAAAGGGTTAATAAATATGTAAATTTTTTCAGAAGAACAGTACAAATTCTTCGATGGTAATCAAAAACTACGACAAGGAAGTATACTTACGAGATCATCATCAAGTGTGTGTTTGTTTGTGTGTGTGTGTGTGTGTGTGTGTGTGCGTGCGCGGGTGCGTGTGCGCGCGTTTGTCTGAAATTTTGAACAAGTTAGCTGATTTTTATAAATGTCTGTATGAAGTTTAGGCTATTGAAAGCCACGTCACAGACGCATTTTTCACTTTCCCACTATCGGTAATGATAAAAAAAATTCCGGCGCGCAAACTTGCGAGATGAGGAGAAATTAGTTCCACTTAATTTAGCATCCTAAAATTAAGCACGGTGGCAGATTCTCCAAAAACACGCAACTAATTCTGTGCACTGCGGAATATTGTTTTTGAAAGAAACTAAAGAGTCACTGAAGCTTACTGCATGATATTTGGTAAGAAAGTAATTTATTGAGGTACGTACAAGTTCTATATAAAACACTGCCTGAAAATCCAAAAGAAACTTTGAAATCACGACGTGAAGCAATTGAAATAGACAGAATACGTTGGTTATTTGAAAAGTAAAGTTCTGAAATAAAAAATTGTTGTGTTTATGAAGGACAATAAACGTAAGTAACAAACAAACAGTAGCCTACGTGAGGTTTACTGTAAACAGTTCCTTCAGATCGAATTATAAGATATTACTATATCAATGTAACAAATATCTGAAGCGCATATTTTTTTCCCGGCCGTACAACATGGAAAATTTGAGCTAAAAGATGCATCCCAGTTATATTAACCTGAGACGCCACACCACGTGTCTCAGAGTGGTTTGCAGCTCCGTACGACGGCGCTATCCATTTTTTTACTCTGCAAATTTTGCGCTTAGCATCGTGTACATTTTATCGCGTCTAGAAACGTAGCAATCAATTTTCTTTCCAACAGCAAGTGAAGAGCAGGGTGTTGAGAAGAGCTACAAAAAGACTACAACCATTTTCTTTTAACTTCGGCCCTATTCTGTGGCTTTGGCATTGTTAAACAAGACTGATCCCGAAAAAGAACTCAGGTGGATGAGAAACGTTTTGAGGGGCGAGAGGGATATAAGACGAGGAAGGAGCAGGAAGGAAGCCGTGTTATTGATGGGCCACGAGACCTTCGATCATCTCTTGTACACTAGTCTGATAATAAATTATATGAAATGGGGTGGGGGTTAAGGGAAGGGGTGACGGGTAGGTTCTGGCTCTTTACTTCATCCTGCTCACATGGTCTTATTTTTATTGGCGTTAATCATCGCTTTGAAAAGTGTTCAGTCTCGTGTTACGATGTTCCACGTCTTCGGTTATCGGTAAAAATATTTAATCTTCTCTCGAAAACTTATTACCAAAAATTATTATTCTTATTATATATATATATATATGAATTTAGGAAGTATAAAAAATACCTTCAAAAAGATTTCCTACTTATATAACTCAAAAACAGAATGGCTAACAAAATAAATTACTGGCTCTCTAACCAACTGCCTAACTTCATGGAGAAGAGTATTTATTCAGGAATTAACAGTGATCAACTACTTACAAATCTCCCTTCTTTCATGCAATTTATCTTTATATCTACAATCATAGAAGCCTACCACTGAAGTCAAACCGGAGACAGAAGGATCCAGTCCATACCCTCAGCAATGTTTCTCTGAAATCCATTTCAATATTATCCTAACACTTACTTCTAAGTCTCACAAATAACCTCTTCCTTACAGGCTTTCTTCATGAATTGTGGTTCATCTTGTTTTCTTCTCCGTGACCAAGATGTTTCTTGCTCATCATATGTTCCTTGATTGGATTATCCTAATAATATTTTTTGAAGAGCAACAATTATGAAGCCGCTCATCATGAAGCACAGAAATTATAAAGCACCTCATCATGAAGCGTACCAATAATAAAGCACCTCAACATGAAGCGCACCAATCATAAAGCACCTCAACATGAAGCGTACCAATAATAAAGCACCTCAACATGAAGCGCACCAATCATAAAGCACCTCA
>Ga0123352_10012152_pt1 | contig 13601 bp, 13 predicted proteins | sample TergutLab28metaG_FD_89700 | JGI IMG/M metagenome (GOLD analysis project Ga0123352, IMG submission 89700) | Labiotermes labralis P1 segment gut microbial communities from Petit-Saut dam, French Guiana - Lab288 P1 | ecosystem: Host-associated > Arthropoda: Insects > Digestive system > Gut ...
AAAGTGCGGCAGGGGCGTGCTGCTGACCACTCACCCCTTCTAGTGCCGCGGTCATGGAAGAGTAGAGCTATACCTCTACCCACCCTCTGGGCCATACCGGGCCTGTAACGGGATCATTTTACCTTATTATCAACGGACCCTCTACTGTAAAAGACCAAATTTCGCTGGAGCAGTTTCAAGAGTGAGAACGTACTGGATGTTTGAAACAGAAATTGTGAAGTGACGTCTGACTTCAGCATAGCAGACGCATGTCAAGTGGCAGTTCAGGGCTGTTAGGGAATTTCGATCACCGTAAAAAAAAAGCAATTCAGAAATTTTCCTACATGAAAAGTGTTTTAAAGATGAGAAACTCCAGCTGGGGAAAAAAAATTTCAAATTCGATCTAAAATCCGTCTAGCCTCTATACTGAACTTTTGCAAACAGTTCGGATATGACATTATGAAATGAAACGTTTCATTTCATGTGTGTTGGACCGTGCATCGTTGCGATAACTGAAGAATAAGAGCCAACTAGATGCCGCTTATTATTTTATTGTACTTCTTATAGGCTCAACATGTTTCGAGCACTACTATGCCCATCATCAGGAGCACGTGACTATGTTGTCGATTACCACATTGGTCGTTTCATTCTGTAATACCAATAAGAACCACAAATTTACATTAACGCTAACCCCTCCATCTTTACAGAACAAAACGACCAATGTGGTAATCAACATCATTGTCACGAGATCCTGATGATGGGCATAGTAATGCCCGAAACATGTTGAGCCCATAAGAAGTACAATAAAATAATAAGTGGCATCTACTTGGTTTTTATTCTTCAGAAGTGTTTCATGTTTGTTTGTGATGATAAATTACATCGAAAACACGTGACAAGTATATTATACAATATAGACATATAACAGTGTCATGTGGAATACATTAAAGGTGTCACACCAATTGGTTTTATGGTAAGTAGTTTCTAAAAAAGAGAGCTGGCCAAGTTCTATACCGGTTTTACAACAAATTGACTAGCATTCGGCCGACAGATAACTTATCACTGTCGCCTGATAAAGTACAGTGTAGGCAGTAATACCAAATTTCATGTCATTTCTGGGCGCAATTACAGACAATGCGAAATATGTTTCCTCGCTTTCACTTTTCATAAAAATAACCAAATTCAGAGCCCCAAAATCATGACCAATATAAAGTACAGCTGTTCCAGTCTCAAGCACTGTGTGCGCACTGCTCTCTTAATGAAGCACGCACGCACACGCACACACACTACTCATTTATCCATGGCACAACAGCCTCTAGTGGACCAGGCCTTCCTCATTATCGAGACTTCATCATTACATTCGGTAGGCCCCTCTGGATGAGGGTTCGGCCCGATGCAGAGACTTCTACCTGACAACACTAACGACAGACATCTATGACCCCAGCGGGATTCGAAACCGCAATCCCAGGAAGCGAGCGGCTACAGATCCACGCCCTAGACCACGCGGCCAGGGATCGGCTTATGCATAATTATGTAAAAAGGTAAATCAGTCCCATTACAAGTCTCGAGTGGCCCAAAGGGTTACAGGAAGTTAATGTTCCCAGATTTCATAACAACGGCACAGGATGGCGGTAAGGCTGTCAGCCTTACGCACCGGCCGCCCTTACCCCCAGGAAATGCTCCTGGTACTCATTTCTGTTAGAGGCTGAGTCGACCCGAGGGACCTAGTGCGATCGGAAGGATTTTACATCAATTAAAAATTCCAATGACACCAGATGGGATCGAACCAGCAACCTTCCGCATAATTATGTACACTTACTTAATTCTGCCAGTAATTCGGATTAAGTAGCATACAATAACAGAAAGACCAGTGAACAGTGACGTCACAGTTATTTCGTGTATTTTGAATCAATGTTTTCATTTTTTTTACCACGGTGCAACAGCCTCCAGTGGGGCAGGGCCTCCTCACTATCGAGGAAGGGCCTCCCATCGTCGAGGATTCACGATCACACTCAGACACACCACGCTCGGTAGGACTCCTCTGGACGAGTGATCAGCACGTCGCACAGACCTCTACCTGACAACACACAACAGTCACAACAGACATCCATGACCCCGGCGGGATTCGAACCCGCAATCCCAGCAAGCAAGCGGCCACAGACCCACCACTTAAACCGTGCAGCCGCTGGGACCGGCAATGTGTTCACTTACTGCACCAAATACTTGCACTTACAGTGGACAACATTACAGTCATTTCAACCCGACATGTTTCGGCAGGACAATTCCATCACCAGGAAGTACATTCCAAGCTTAAACCCATCACAGTGAAATGTATGTACTGTCAGTACATTATGCTTCTAATACCAGTGTGTATGGAGATAAAATACGTGAATTTCCTGCCTTCTGTAACACCACACGTCACAGTGGGACTCCGTCCCCAGTGGGTCGAGGACCAGAGTACATGCTTATGTATATACTGCCATAAGTCAAGGGGCTCGTCAAAAATTGTTTTATATATTTATATATATATATATATATACACACACCAAATATTTAAATGTGTAATAATGCCGGACCCAGTGGCCGCGCGGTCTAAGGCGTGGGTCTGCGGCCGCTCGCCTGCTGAGATTGTGGGTTCGAATCCCAGCGGGGGTGTGGTTGTCTGTCTGTTGTGAGTGTTGTGTGTTGTCAGGTAGAGGTCTCTGGGACGAGCTGATCACTCATCCAGAGGAATCCTACCTACTGTGGTGCGTCGTTGTGTGTGATCTAGAAACCTCGTGAATGAGGAGACCCTGGCCCACTGGGGGCTGTCGCGCCAAAAACGAACAAACAAATGTGTAATAATATGCCATACATAACGTCTGCAATATATTAGAAAACCCACATATGGTTTCCACATAATATTAGTATTAGCATAAAATGTAAATGGTAAATCAATCCCATTGCAGACCTGGAGATTTTGACCCTGAGGATTCCAGGAGGTTGAGGCTCCCAGATTTCGAGACAGTCGGCACATGAAGGTGGTAATGTTGTCAGCCTTAAGCACCGTCCACCTTTACCCCCTCCCCCCCAGGAAATATCCCTGGTACTCATTTCTGTTAAAGGCTGATTCGACCCCAGGGCCACAGTGTGGCCAGAAGGATTATGTGAATGAAAAATTGCAATGACGCCATCGGGAATAGAACCCGCGACCTGCCGGCTTGTAGCACAGTGAGAAGTACAATGTACAAGAAGTGAGGAGGTCATAGATGTAATTAATTTTACTATAAACGGTTTTAAGCTTGGACTGTACTGCCTTAAGATGGTACTGTCACGCCAAAATATATAGGAATGAAGTGAATGTAATGCCATGTATTGTTCCGTGTAATTAGTCGGTACAATAATTTCTACTACATAATATTATATAGTGAGGAGTTTTCGGCCGCACCGCTACGAGCAGACAACTTTAGACAAATGTTTGTACAATTGTACGCTCCCTGATGATGGACCAATGAGGCCTGAAACGTGTAGCAGCTGGTGTGTTGTAATATTGAGACTTTAATAAAATTATGTGCCTGTGTTTGTTCGAATTTGTAACAGCAGAAGATGAAATTGCAGGTAATGGTTGGGCGAAAGTCGTTCTCGAAGTCCGCGCCATTGTGAAGTCTGGTGTGCATGGCTGCACAGTGGGTGCATTGCAGTACAGTGCTGTCTGGCGTGTGTGCGAGTGCCCTAGGTCAGTTCTTGTTAATATAATGATCGATAGCGCGTACAGAAAACAGGGAAGTGACGGTGTACGACTGTAGAACATGATCGTTTTCACCTTTCACAAAGGCAGTCCGCGAATTAATGCGTGTGAGTTCCATGTGCAGATGAAGAGAGTTGAAAATGACATGAATGTGATAACAAGATGAGCAATGGACGTATAACGTAACCATTGTTACAGTGGAAAGGCAATGAGTTTTACATATTCTGAGTGTGTATCTGTATCCTTGGTTACGCAGCATGCAATGCGCATGTGCCATATTATATTGTCTTCAGTGGCCTGCTACGCTCTACCATATTTTTTCCTAATTATCTCATTAACGTCAAAATTTTCGGAAAAAAATATAGTGAACATAAAAGGCGTTTTTTTTATTTTCTCTGCAAATTTTTTCCGAAATTCTAATAAGAATTCGCGCGGATATTGACATAAATGTATATTTGTCTTCATGTGAAGTACCCATTATTGTCAGATTTTAATTAAACTCAAATTTTCTCGACAGATTTTCGAATAGTATTTAAATCTCAAATTTCATGAAAATCCGTCCAGTGGGAGCCGAGTCGTTCCTTGCAGAATTTAGGGACAAGCGGACAGGCATGATGAAGCTAGCAGTCGCTTTTCACAATTTTGTGAACAAGCCTAAAACTGGGACGGCAGGACACAGAGCACGCGGTTGGCTGACGAACTGCGCTGCAAACCGGAATGTCGCGGGTTTGATTCCCGATGGTGCCACTAGAATTTGTCATTGGCTTAACCCTCCCGGCCTCACTATGGCTCTGGGGTCAACTCGGTCTCTAACAGGAATGTAGTACCAAGTGCACATGTGATTATAGGTGTAATTTTACTTGTGTGTGTTCATACACGTCACATGCAACAAAAATATACTTACAATATTCGGAAAAATGTATAAAGAAAATTGAAATTCACGATCTCTTCTAGGGTGTCACTATTTTTAGAACATTTTTACAAAAACAACTTTTAATCTCTGCAGGCAACATAACAGCGTGTTGTGATCAACTTGTTGCCTGTCCGCTACGGGTGGAGCAGGTGTGCTCTAAATCATCATACAGTTCGTTAACCTTTAGCGTACGTCATTTAATTTAGTCTTCATGCCCACGACACGGTGTGTATCTTAGACAGCCCTTTAAAATCTTTTCAAAAAGGTCGACGGAGAAGGTGGAGTATATGTATAGAGGGGGATGTGCGGGACAGTAACGCCATCCTCGACAGGCTTTGAAATTAGTGTGTTGGTGAATTTGAAAGGGTGAAGAGGGGGAGGCTACTAGCGCCACGCTTGGCAGCCTGCAACATGGTTGGCCACACGCCTGGAGTGCAGTTGGTGCGTGTACTTTGTGCAGACTTGAAAAGCAAAGCAAGGGGTTGGATACGTTGAATCAGACGAGATCAGAGATATGACACCGGACAGAACTGCAATCAAACCCAGTGGAAAGGGATCAATATAAACAGTGACATTGCTGTCAATGTGGACGTGTTTAACCGAAGGTAGCGTTGGATTACGATGTCGATTTGAGTAGATACTGCCCAACAAGAAAGTTTTATTCTAATTTACGTTGTGTGGAAACATATTCTCATACTGTTCAATACATACATATATATATATATTATGTTGGACCGAAATTTACAGACTGTTTCGTTTTCCATGTTGGGACACTTCACTGTCAGTAATTATGTGCTTTGGGTTTATTCTGTAAGGCAGCGTAGTTATAAACAGAATGTATTTATATTTCGTATATCGTTTGTATTGGAAGGTTTTATAACAACAGTACATAATATGAATATAGTGCTGGGGCATGCAATTAAAAACACGTAATTGGCATAGCGATTTACAACCATGTTTTTGAAACATGAGAGAATGATTTTGCATGTTTTGGCCAGTCCCGGCCATCCTCAGGATAAACAGTGTATGTATCTCAGAAGGTGTACAAACCTTCACATTGCTAGTCATATTTGTACTTTATTATGATAAAATGTTTACAAAAATGAACAATATCCTATATACTAGAATTGTAAATATGTTATCATGAAGATGTATAACTGTGATAAGAAATAAAAGGCTTCTCTACATTCCTGGGTGTATAAATTCATATACCTTGAGGGTGGCCTGGATTGTCCACAATATGTAGGGACAAAACTTAATGTTATTTTGTTTTATATCTTATACTATATTGCATACTTACTTATTGGCTCCATGGAGCAGCGTCCTTCTTGAGAAACTAATCGGTTCTCAGCTAGTCAAGAAATCCCCCCATTTTATGGAAAACAAAGTTTCATTACAGCATTCATAGGTGCCTCCCACCTGTCCCTGTCCTGAGCCCATAACAGTGGATCAATCCAGGTATGAGGCACCAGATTATATTTTGTAACATGATACGTTTTTACGGTGAGGAGTTTTCGCACCCCACCCAACCCCCAAGCTGGAGTACCACTCCTTGTCGGCTGTCCGCGACTGCTTATTCAATATATTCACACCTACCTTCCATATTGGAGGCCACTTCTCCATCCACAACCTGAGGACGTGCCATGCCGTGGTGACAGGCACCCACTTATCTTGGCTGTATTGCATACTGTGATGGATTTATTGTAACAAATGATTCAGAAGATGTATTGTCAGTATGTATAATAAACACTACTGTTTTCTTTCTTCTTGATATGTTTCATTCCTAGGATCATCAGGAAAGGTCACATATCATGCCTCAAACTCCCGTTGGAAATTCTGTGTTTTAAAAGCATTACAGTTGTCTGTGGGGTTAAAAGATATGTATAATTGTTGCTTCCAAGTGTATGGTATATATATATGCATGTTAAAACACCAGATTACACTTAATGTAAACATAGTCTTTTGCCAGATAAATTGCCTGGTTTTTTGTGCATCACCACTGTATTCTAGTCTACAGTGTTAATTTATTCTTTTTCTTTTTTTAATCTAATTAGGTTTAAGACTTTCAGTGAAACTATATAGTGTGTATTATGTCAGTTTTACCTGTTTTGAAATTCTGTGCTTTTGTTGGCATTATTTCCTCGTATTATATTTCTGGCTTTTATTACTAGTATATTAATTGTGTAGTAATATTGTTATAATTACCTTTTGTGTTATATTTTGCCTGTATAACATTTTATTTTACACCGAATATTGTAAAAAAATCTGCGTTTTATAAGCTTGATACGATCAGTTTATTGTTTTGTGTGTTGACAAACACTTTGTCATCCTTGTGTATAATTTGTGTTTTACCATGTTATAATAAATTATTGTATTTGTGTTGGAAGCTGTCTAACCATTATTTTCACATTCAGATATGGTATTGTACACTTTACATACTTAACTGGTGATATATTTTGTGAATAGAACTAACTTGCATATTTTCATGTTATAGATAGATACTTGAAGTGACGTACATTCTGTGTTCTGAATTAAGCAGTAACGTTAAGGGGAGCCATCATGAACGTGAGACGTATTTCATCACGGTTACAAAAGATACTTCATTCTCTAGCAACCAGAGTGCCAAAGGTTGTACTGCATCGAGCTGAAGATATATTTCCTGCCCTCAACACCAGTTTGGTGAGTCTGTGGCTGTGTTTGGTGAGTCTGTGGCTGTGTTTGGTGAGTCTGTGGCTGTGTTTGGTGAGTCTGTGGCTGTGTTTCTAGCAAATTACAGAGTGCTTTGTTTTTCATGCAGTTGTCATGAAACATTATTACATACAAAGCCTACTTCTGTTGTGGATTTTGGATCTGTTTTTCCCTTGTAGTTCATATTCCTCTATTTTGTATAAAAGTCTTAAGTATTGGCCTCAGGTTTCTAAGCAGGCCTTGCAAATTCTGGAAATATTTCTTGATACAAGGTAGATATCTCATCTCTAAATATTATTGATTTCTGCTCAGATAATGTATTTCATTTCTGGCAAAGAAAGTGCTATTTTAACATGATTTGTATCTTTAATATACCCCAACAGTATCTGTGCATAAGTTCAGGTAGGGAAGTGTAGTTGGCCTCAATCCTCAAGTTATGAACAGTTATTCCTAAAATAATGCACCAGAGTGAATGGAACATAAATGTCAGAATTTATTGTTTCTCTGAATAACACTGTCCCTTTGATAGAATGCACCCTCACTGCACTCCATGTGTCAGCTTTGTCATATTTAGGCACTGCATGATGATTTTGTAACATCAGTTATTGTCAATTTGGGTGTTTATATTCCTCTTTAGTGTAATTCATACCTTCATTTATTCTGTAGTCTGTCTTACAACAAGTCCATAGCATCTTCCAAAGCGAGTTTTCCACACAGTGCAATCTAGTGTTTCCTCTTTCAGTTGCCAGCATCCTCTCTTCTCTTTAAGTTCATCATGTAGCTACTTATATCTTGTTTTCCTATCACTTCTATTCTTCTCTCTTTCTTTCATTCGGTAATATTCCTACACAAGATGTGACCAACCCAGTTAGACTTTCTTCTTGTTCTCATGTGCATTTACTTTCTCTTGAGGTTTGAGTTCTGGGTTTTCTGGTCAATTAACCATTCCATGTATAACCTAATAAAAAAGTCCGTGGTTGAACAGCTGTGGTACATTTGTACCCCAGAATAAAATTAATGTTATTTATAACCCATAGCCACATACAAGGTTTTAATACCTATATGTGAGGAGACAAGATTGTCAGGTCAGTATAGAGGCTAGGCCACGGACCAGGTGTTCTGTGATTTGTATGCTGTTAGAGGCAAGAAATTTTCTCCTCTCACAAAATATCTGGACCTTCTCTAGAGACCACCCAACCCCCTGTTCAATGGGTAATGGGGCTCCTTACCTGCATGTGAAGTGGTAAGATGTAATGTAGAGTACTCACTTCCCTTTAATGCCAAAGCTAACACTGAGTGGAGCTACACAGATACTCCCCTTACATATTGTATTGGAGTGAACATAGCAATGTTCCTCCACCATTTTCTTACTGCTAAATGGTTGGACCACTCTTTAAAATGGCATATTGACCTTTTCATAACAAGAGATGCATTTTACCTCCACTCTATTCCATACTTATACGAAAGAGTCTGATTGACTGTACGTGAAGCAGCGGCAGCTTCCTGTTTTCCTCTGCCATCGTCTTTCCCCTGAAGTGCACTTTTTCAGTCTCATCTACTTCCTTATCTATTTCTGCATTACGTCCTTCACTGTGTTTATTTTCTGTATATTCTTTATTACTGCTGTTTTGCAGGATTTCATGCAACTCTTCACCCATAAAATATGTTTCACCAACAACTATGTGTCAATAGTGGAGCAGTTCGACTCACATCACACCATAACATGCAGCACATAATACACAAAAATGGAACATTATACCTGTACAGGATGAAGGACAGTGCTAAACTGTCGGTAAACAACCCACAAAGTTGCCTGTTGTGGAAAGCTGCTTCATGTCTCATCTTAAATGGTTGAATGAGAAGGGTATTGCCTAGACCCTGAAAATAATTTAAACGTAACTTTTCTGCACAAAGAGATATGGAGATGTAGGGTACTTGAAACTTATTTAAGTTGGGAAGGCAAACGTGAAACAACAATGCAAACAATGGAATATTAACACAAAAACAACAAAATATTCATGGTGCAGCACAAAATTTGCTTCACTTGTTCATGGAAGGGTTAAACCATACCTTATTCCAGAATAACAAATGTTCTTGATTTCTTTTTGTGCAGCATTGAACGTGATATCCAGTATTTTTTTTTACAATTTTTTATGTTCTATTTACAGAGTAGTGTTGATTGAGTGTATATCATACCAAACTGTCTCTACCATTTTTTTCATGAAGCACAATTTGCAGACACTAATTGTTCATATGAATACATCTGTCGTAGTGACTGTGAGACCACATACATTCCAAGACGAATTAACAGGTGACAAATAATTACATTATTTTTGTTGCCACTAAAGAGGAGAATGTTTATGTTTGTGCAAGGTCCACACAGTATTGGATAATCAACTGCCATTACTACCATGACTCTGACCACTTCATTGATTATATTCTTTGTGAACACAACCCAGTCTGAATCAAAAATTTTTATGTGACACAAAACTGCATAATTACAGAACTGAACAGACAGCAAGTGAGAGGACATTTGCCAGTTTCTCCTCAAAAATATCAGTCCATTGTACATTGAATCTGCCCATGTTGTTCTGCTAAAATAACTGCAGCCTTCTTGACTAAGAGACTAATTACAGTGACACGATGTTGCTGTCTTGGACGTTTATCTTCATTATTAAGATTAATTTTAGTGTGAACATGGTATAAATGCATGAAGTGTTAAAATACTTTGAAGTTTCACTTTCAGATATTTTTGTATTAAAGTAAATATATATATGTGCCATATTTTTGTACTCGTCTACAGTTCAAATTTCTGTAGCCCAAGGATGATGAATTGAAAGCTGTCCCTCTGCATACCCTGAATGAAAATGCAGGAGTGAATGTATAGCTGCATTGTTTACTGACCATTGCCATAGAAGGAGATATGTGGTGACACACACACACAAATACTTGAAGAATAAAAAACCAACTAGATGTCACTTGTTATATTTACTTTGCTTCTTAGATACTCAACATGTTTTGGGCATTAATATGTCCACCTTCAGGAGTTTGAGACTGTGTTGTTGAACTACCACATTGGCCGAGTTGTGCTTCAGCCGGCAGCCTGGATACCACCCTAGCCGAACCGCACCCTAACTCCAACACACAGCAATCCAAGAACAATACAGCCAATGTGGTAGTTCAACAACATAGTTGCAAACTCCTGAAGGCGGACATATTAATGCCCAAAACATGTTGAGTATCTAAGAAGTAAAATAAATATAACAAGTGACATCTAGTTGGTTTTTATTCTTCAACTATCATAATGATGCGTGGTTCAATAAACATCAGATACACAAATACTGTTTAACAGGTAGTTTTCTGAGGTGTTTGGATTTACTTCCTGCATTTTTTTGTGCCAGATGTTCCGGTTGCTCTCTTCTTCTCTTGTCCACTCTTCACTTAGTGCATCATGAAATTGTATTGTGTAGTATGATGCGGACATTGATTTACATCCAGTGGGTAACTTTTCTATATAAATAGCCATTCATACACATTCTTGAAAGAAATTTTGAATCTTTTTTAGTTACTATGTAACTGTTCCCAGTTTATTAAGGTATGAGTTTAACAAGCCATCACCCCATAGAATTACTGTAGTTCTGTGCCGACGTTTTTAAGTGTTTTTATTGACCATGATGCAGCACACAAATACGGTGAGAAGATTCTGTGTTGCTTTAGTTGTGGGTGGAAAGGAGAAGTATGGGAAAACTTATGAGTTTTTCAAGGAAAGAGAGCAACAAGAATTGTATCATAGTGAGAACAGTTTTTTTTCCCCCCTACTTCAAACTTTCTCAGAAAGCATTGGACAGAAATTTTCCTTTTCTTTCTGAAAATGTGTATTTCAAGTGTACCTAATTTTTTTTAAGTCTTTTACATTTGGGACTTTTGGCATAAAAATGTGATTGCTCTCGCAGATGTATTTCCAATTTCCTGTCAGTGGTAAGATATTTCTGTATAGCATCCTTATCTTCAGTACATTTTGATCCATTGTACCGATAAAATGCCATGCAGTAGTTCCTTACCGAATCACCAACATCTACAGTCTGATGCCCGTAACAGTGATGGTTCTTTTGTGTGTAAATACTGCAGCAACTCTGTGTGATTCTTTGTGCCTGCTAGGCTGTTCTCCAGACTGAGCTGTTGATGTAGTGTGTCATGCCAGAAAACCTTTTTGGCATGTTCCACCATTGGCCAGAGTTTGATACATGATTGATAACCAGCTTACAGTATATATATATATATATGTATATATATACTGTAATCGTACCACAAGAGAAGAGGCAAAATTATAGCTCTTTATATCTTAATCATTGTACTTTTATATAGCGAACTGGAAGAGAAAAGATTCTGCTCCAAATGATAGCAGGCATTCCCCACTTTTAGTCGGTTCGAAATTTCTACATAAATGGAATATGTATTTGATAGGCTTTTTCACCACACTGTAAAATTGCTTTTATTTTATTTTTTTTTACTCCAGACAGTTTTTGTTCCTGAAGAAGCAGATTTTGGTTCCAGGCAGGAGATGGGTCATATGTCTGAACTACAGAATAACTATGCTCAACATCAAATATATAAGCATTTATACACTCGTAGTGAGGAGCACCCATTTACAAGTGAAGTGAATAAAAAAACTTCCATGTGGAGTTACGTCTCAAAGAAGCATCTTCAAACGCATCGTGAGGAACGGGCACTTGCATGTGACGTGTGTAAGAAAATTTTCAAGAATCCCAGTGCCTTGAAGCTACATGTGAACAGTTATACAAGGGAGAAGCCATTTACATGTGATGTATGTAACAAAACTTTTATGATGTCTGGTAACTTGAATGCACATCTGCACACTCATGCTGGGCAGCAACCATTTACGCGTGGTGTATGTAAAAAATCTTTCAATCTGTCAGGTAACTTGAAGTTGCATCTGCGCACTCATAATGGGAAGCGGCTCTTTACCTGTGATATATGTAAAAAATCTTTCATTCAGTCATATAACTTCAAGTTGCATCTACGCACTCATACAGGGCAGCAGCAATATACTTGTGATGTATGTAAGGAATTTTTCAGGCATTCTGGTGATTTAAAGTATCATCTGCGCATTCATACAGGGGTGCAGCCTTTTAAATGTGATGTATGTAAGAAATCTTTCAAAATGTCAAGTACCTTGAAGGTGCATCTTCGCACTCATACTGGGGAGCGGCCGTTTACATGTGATGTATGTAAGAAATCTTTCAGGCAGTCAAATACTTTGAAGTTGCATCTACGCATTCATACTGGGGAGCGGCCATTTATGTGCGATATATGTAACAAATCTTTCAGACGGTTAGATACCTTGAAGGTGCATGTACGCTCTCATACGGGGGAGAAGCCATTTACATGTAATGTATGTAAGAAATCTTTCAGACGGTCAAGTAACTTGAGGTTGCATCTGCGCATTCACACTGGGGAGCGGCCGTATAAGTGTGATGTGTGTAAGAAATTTTTCAGTTGGTCTTGTGGTTTGAAGGTGCATCTCCGCACTCATACGGGGGAGCGGCCATTTAAATGTGATGTATGTAAGAAATCTTTCAATCAGTCAGGTTACTTGAAGTTGCATCTGCGCACTCATAATGGGGAGCGGCTCTTTACCTGTGATATATGTAAAAAATCTTTCATTCGGTCATATAACTTCAAGTTGCATCTAAGCAATCACACTGGGGAGCAGCTGTAAAAATGTGATGTAAGAAATTTTTCAGTTGGTCTTGTGCTTTGAAGTTGCATCTACACACTCATACGGGGGAGCGGCCATTTAAATGTGATGTATGTAAGAAATCTTTCAGTCATTCAGATACTTTGAAGTTGCATCTTCGCACTCATACTGGGGAGCAGCCTTTTACATGCGATGTATGTAAGAAATCTTTCAGTCAGTCAAGTATCTTAAGTTTCATCTTCTACACAATCATACAGGGCAGCTGCCATAAACATGTAATGTATCTTTCAAACGGTCAGATACCATGAAGTTTTATCTCCACATTCATACTTATGAGCAGCCTTTTACCTATTGCGTATGTAAGAGATCTTTCAGGTAGTCACATAACTTGAAGTTGCATCGACACACACATATTGGGGAGCATCTGTTTACATATGATGTATGTAAGAAATCTGTCACAGTCAGGTACCTTGAAGTTCCATCTTACTTACTTACTTACTTACTCCATGGTGCAGAGTCCTTCTTGAGAAGCTAACTGGTTTGCAGTTGGTCAAGAAATTCCCACATTTAATGGAGCC